>JACCDH011321548.1_pt1 | contig 16886 bp, 12 predicted proteins | sample 7442481 | NCBI WGS metagenome assembly JACCDH01 (sample SAMN15323433, study PRJNA562643) | freshwater metagenome | isolation source: river surface water | place: USA:Blue River Watershed | collected 2017-08-15
AAGACCGAAAGAAACTACGCAAATATAATCAAAGAGTCTGAAAAAATTTCGAATGAGTGTAAAGATAAGTACGACAATGCAGTTGCTGCAGCCAATGCTGACCGCAAAGCACAAGAGCAAGAATTTATGAAAGCTCAGAAAGAAATGGGTGAAAAACAAAGAGAATTTTGTCGGAGATTTAGTTTAGCAGTTGGGAACAACCCAGCTCCTGCCTGTAGTGGGAATATTGAAGATCTTGTAAGTGCAATTCCTGGAAATGCTGCAAATGAATTACAAGTTTATTGTGATCAAACTCAGAACAGTTCAAATTCGACTGCTCAGCAAAGAGCTTCAAGAATTTGTATCTCTCATGCTAAACCTACAAAACCAAAGCTCCTTGATGAAGATGAAATAGCAGAAAAAGTAGATACCAATAAGTCTGTAACAGACTTGAATGATCAAATAAAAACAAAAGAAGAAAAGCTTGAGAGTGAAGAAAAAGATTTTGACGATACAAGTATCAAAATCGCAGCAACAACAGGTACGGAAAAGACATCACTCGAAGCAATAAATGTGAAACGTTCTGGTAGAATTAATAAATTAAAAGAAGAGATAAGTAATCTAAAAACGAATCTTGCTACAACAAAAAACAAAATCAAAGAGAAACTGAAGCAAGATAATGAAGCCAAAAAAGTCATCATTGCACAAATAGATAAAAACAATAAGGAAAAAGAAAATAAAGAAGATCCAAACCCTGAGTTAGCTAATGCCTGCAAAGAATTTCTTGATTGTAATAAAGATCCAGAGATCCGAGGTAGCAGAGAGGATAGAACAGAGATAAGGGCATGCCATGAAACTATAACTGCAGCATATGCCGCAGAAGTTCTCAAAGTTGCAGGAGAAGAACCAGTTCTTACAGTCGAATCCGCCCCCTACTTCTGCAACGCCGGCGACAACTCAGGCAGAGGCAGTCAAAAAAATATGAACAACTTTGTAGACACATTTAATCAAACTCTCTCAAGCCAAGGCCAGGGTTTATAACCCTGACCTTTATGATCGGTTGAATCTAAATTTTCTCAACCGATAAGGCACTTATGTATATGGTACGTCAGCGGATGATAAAACCTTTTGATCTCATAATTCTTCTCACATTACTGTGTACCCTTTCCTCATGCAATCCTACAGAAGTAACCGGAAAGGGCGTGAAAAGTAACCTCATCAACAACAACGGCTCTCTTGATAACAAAGCACTCGTCTATAAAGATAGTCCTTACATCCTTGGCGGAAGCCAGGTTGGCCCATCGAATGTTGACATGAGTTATATACTAGATCGTACTCCAGAGGTTCTTACTGAAAATACGAATCTCACCATGAATTGCACGATGAGCTTTTTCACAAGGTTCATACCTGTGACTCTCTCCGAGTGCGTTCGTATTCTTAAAAATGAATCTACAAGCCAAATCGTTCCAAGGAATTCTGATCGGACTTTCATTTTCCCTACAAATTCATCTGAGTTCTATCAGGCCAACACTCTTTATCATATTAAAAAAGGCACTGATACGTTTTTCACTAAGCTCGCTTTCGCTTACGAAAAAGTTAGATCAAAACCAAACACCACTCCAAAATCAATTCCGTATTACTTATTCGACTCAAACTTATTCTGGTTTAAAGCGATGTCGAGCTCAAATAAGAAAATTTTTAACTACGATTACCTCACAACCTATGCTCAATGTGAGTTTGACGGTAACGCTTCCTTCAGTCCTGCAGGACCAACTCTCTGTTTTGGTGGGATCAAAGATCTCCCAGGTTTCTATTTTGTCCAAGACCCATCAATCATTTATCACGAATTAGGCCATGCACTCGTTTCAGTCATGATGAACATGAGAAACGGTTTTAACTCATCAACCTATCACCCGTTAAGATCAAACCTAGGCTCTTATGGATATGATGAAGCTGGCTCTCTGAACGAAGGAATCGCTGACTACTACAGCTATCTTATTCAAAACCGTGAGATGGTTGGTGAATTTGCGCTTGGAAAAACTTATAATCAGGCAAGACCTCTTTCTGAAAGTAACTCTCTTCACATCGCAGGCATTGATGAAACTTCCGAAGGAAGACTCTCCTACCCACAATTTCTCTTATATGACCCCAATCACCCAGATAAAATAACAGAAGATGTTCACTACGCTGGCCAGATCGTGACTCACTACCTCGTGGCGCTCACAAAAAATTTCAAATCTGTTTGCAACATTTCGACCGACGCTGATGGTGGTCATGATAAAGCAACTTCCTACGTCATGCTTCTTCTTGCTGAAACACTGAGTGAACTTGGCGATCTCCATGCCCGTGGCATCGATAACGGAAGCACAAGAGCTTACTCTCCTTATACAAACACAAATCCTCCAACATTCTTTAATAACATGGATAGCGATAACTCCTACCTCTGGACTCAGGTCGTGAACCAAGTGAACTACCGCCGTTTTTTCCAGATTTTTGGAAAAAACATTAATAAATTTATCGCAGGCACAGGAAATCTTTGTCCAAGTTTTACTAAAGTACATTCAGAAAGACTTCTGGATGACTATGGACTCCTGCTATTTAAGACCTATAATAACAACGGCAATTCATCCAAAGATAGAAACATTGTGTACAGGAGTCTTGCCTCGGATGTAGGAACACAAGCTTTGACAGATGTCTCAGAAGACAATCGCCGCAAATCAGTTCTTGTCTCAAAACAACTCATCGAACTTGCAACAAAAACTGATACGAACAAGGACAGAGTCGGTTTCTATATCATTGATAATAGCACAGACATGGAAGCTCTTCTCGCAGAACTTCTCTACAAAGGCTTCACCGTTCCAACATCTACGGGCGTTGCGGGAACCATTTACAACAACAATAATATTAAAGTTTCCCCAGGTGAGATCATCGCGGTCATTCCAAATCTTCTGAATAAATCAAACAGCGTGATGGCCGGAGTTCAACTTCTTGCAACCGACTGGGATCATGTCGATGTGACTGATGCCACAACTGGAAATTTTAAACCTTGTGTAACATCTACTCTTGCAACCTTTGACTCAGCTACCACAGTTGATCAAGGTGGAGAATCTGGTAAATCCTGTACGACCACGGAAAAAGAATATACAAGACTTATCAAGAATCCTGCGACAGGTTTTCCTTTGAACGGATCTGCCCCTGTTTGTTTTGTTCAGCTTGACGAAGGGGGAAGTTCCCGTTGGGTTTCACAAAATGAATTCCGTAAAAAGCAAGGTCTCGCTCTTCAAGAAAAAGACTGCTTGGGTTACTCAACCAACGGAAACAGCGAGCCTGACTTTAGCTTTAACCCTCATGAGTGTTTAGTGAGATTCCTTCCGGGAGCGAACGACGCATTCTTCTCAAAAATTGATCCTCAAAAAACCTACTATGAAACTGTCGTCAAAGAATCCTCTGAGGGTGTATTCAACACTGGAAATATACTCATAATGGAAGTGAATAAATGGATTCCACCAGGAACAAAATTCCGCTGCCGCCTACGAGCTCGGTTCAGTAACTGCTCTAATTGTTTTGCTGATGAAGATAAAGCTAATGATGATTACCTAGAGCATGAATTAAATGGACCAAAACCCTTTAAAGTTATCAATTTTGATTTTGATATAAATGACTAATAAGAAAAACTACCTCATTTTATTTCCTCTCATCATTATCTTGGGCTTAGTCATTTTTCTAAGAAATAAAGATGAATTACACGTTGTAAAAGTTTTCCCTGGACCTAAACCCTATGCTGAACAGAAAATTGACACCAAAAATCTTAGTATTGATGGTAAGAAAGTTATGGGTCTGACTCCCGGCAATGCTCCCGAAGAAATTAAGAAACTAAGAGTCGCTAACTATGTTTCACCTAACTGGGAAACTCTTTTGGAAAACTCCATTCGAGAACAGGGTGGACAAACACTTAAAGAAGTACAGCTAACGAAGATAGATTCCTTCATCTGGCCACAGAATGGGATTGCTCTTCACGTAGAATCAGTTCTTGTTAATCTAACGAAGAACAATAACGAAAAAACTAGTTTCAAAGTTCTCGTCGATGCCCAGAATGGAAAGATTCTAAAAAACTGGGATCAACCAGTGATTGAAAACATGAATCCCAAGGATCAATTCAAAGTAAGAATCGATCCTCGGTACCATGATGAAAATTAGATATGAGAAGCTTTCTCTTTAAGCTTTAGGTCCAACTCTTCAATAAGTTTTGGATCAATTTTAGGCACAAGTCCTTGAGGGTCAACTTGGAGTTTAAAACCAGGGGCAAAGAACTCTTTCATTGCCTTCAAATCACCTTGATAAATCTTTTTCACGAGTTCACTTTCAGCTGTTAAACCAAAATATGAGAGAATCGATTTCGAAAGCTGAGGCAAGTAAGGCGCAAAGAATGTTCCAATAACTAAAACGTACGCAGTAGAAATAGCGATGGTCTCAGCAGCTTTTTCTTGATCCGTTTTAAACTCAGTCCAAGGTGCACGTTCTGTAATAAACTGATTCACCTTAGAACCAAGATTCATCAGATGATCCTGTCCCTTCTTGATCTGATAAGAATCAAGAAGTTCATGATACTCTTTCATAAAATCTTGAACACCTTGAGCATGCTCACTAAAGAAAGCTTCGAATTTTTCTGCCTTCATGCCTTCCGGCCAGTTCTTCGCAGAAAACTTCATCGCTCTATTAATAAAGTTACCGATGTTATTAGCAAGCTCTGAATTGATCTTAAGCTCAAGGCCCTTCCAGGTAAAACTTGAATCCGAAGTTTCAGGAATAAGTGACGTTAAGTAAAAACGAAGAGCATCTGAACCAAACTGAGCAATCGCCTCATCAGCATCCACATACCAACCTTTTGATTTTGAAAATTGCTTCCCCTCTAAATTCACATACTGGTTGGCCGGAAGATCAGAAACAGGATTCACAAACTCAGTTCCTAAACACATCACAGGGAAAATAATCGAGTGGAAAATAATATTATCTTTCCCGATAAAATTCACTATCTTGACGTCTTTAGCTCCCCACCAGTCTTTAATGTGATGATCAGCTGAACCACTCTCTTTCAAAAACTGCGCTGTATTTGACACATACCCAATTGGAGCATCAAACCAAACATAGATTTTTTTCCCTTTCGCATCAGCGAGAGGAACATCAATTCCCCAATCAAGATCACGAGTAATCGCACGATCAACGAGATTATCCTTTGTCAGTGACTCCACAAAAGGAACCACATTCTTTCTCCACACTGGCTTCTTCGTCTCAAACCACTCTTGAAATTTCACATGCATTTTCGAAAGCATGAGATACCATTGGTAAGAGTCAATCGCCTTCACATCAGTTGAAGAACAGAATTTACAAACAGGTTTTAAAAGTTTTAGAGGATCAATCCAGGTTCCACAACTCGGACATTCATCCCCACGTGCTTCTGGGTAATGGCAAACATAACACTCGCCTTCAACAAAACGGTCGGGAAGCATATTGGTACAACTCTGACACTGAAGTTGTTTTTCGGCCTTCTTCTCAATTAAACCTTTTCCTAAAAGATCATTAAACCAGTTAAGAGTTTCTTCTTTGTGATAGGGCGCTGAAGTCTGCCCAAAAAAATCAAATTTAATATCGTATTTCTCAAACAACTCTTTATGAGTTTGATGCCATTCATTGACGTACTCTTGGTAGCTCTTCTTCGCTTTCTGAGCATTTTGCATAATCGCCACACCATGCTCATCAGACCCACTTATGTGGATAGCGTTAACTCCAGAGAGCTTTTTATGCCTAGTGAAGATATCTGCTGGTAAATAAACTCCAGCTATATGTCCAAAATGGATCGGTCCGTTAGCGTAGGGAAGAGCAGATGTGATCAAAAACTTCATATGGCCTCAAAAAAAGGTATTTACGATGAAACAAAGAATACAAAGTAAGGTCTTTTTTGTCTTTTGATTTTGACACTTCCTCCCCCCTTTTTTATTCTCGGATCACATGATTTCATTAACCGGTCTAAATCCTGAACAACGCGAAGCTGCTGAGACTGTTGAGGGTCCTGTCCTCATCCTTGCAGGTGCTGGATCTGGAAAAACCCGGACCGTCACCTATCGTATTGCTCACATGCTCCAAAACCTCAGAATACCAGGTAAGCAAATACTTGCCGTGAGCTTTACCAATAAGGCCGCTGCGGAGATGAAGGAGAGAGTTTCTCATCTCGTCGATTCACGCACAAGAAAAGGTATTACGCTCTCTACGTTTCATTCCTTGGGAATTAGAATTCTGCGCGAAGACATCCACCACTTGGGTTACAACAATCTCTTCACAATTTATGATCAAGCCGATCAGATGAGTATCGTTCGCGAAGGGCTCAAAAACTACCGTTCCAATAAATCTTTTGATCGAAGCACTATAATGTCCAAGATCGGTTTACTCAAAAACCAGGGTGTCTCAGCAGACGAATTTCCGAAGTCAAAGTACTATGACCCTGAGAATAATTACGACGGCGCTACCGAGTACGTGTATCATTTTTATCAGGAAAAACTCCAGTTCTATAATGCTCTCGATTTTGACGATATCCTTTTTCTGGTCGTGAAACTTTTCCGAAACTTTCCAGACGTCGCTAAAAAATACTCTGAACGTTTCCAATACATCATGATTGATGAGTATCAAGATACGAACAGTCTCCAATTCGCCTTGATCCAGGCACTTACGAGCACTCATCAAAACATCTGTGTGGTTGGTGATGACGACCAGGCCATCTATGGTTTCAGAGGTGCAGACATCTCCAACATTCTTAATTTTGAGAAACAATACACGAATACAAAAGTCATAAAACTCGAAGAAAATTACCGCTCAACTTTTCCAATCTTAGACCTCGCGAACCAGGTCATTAAAGAAAGTGCTAACCGCAAAGAAAAAACCATGCGGACAGCGCAGATGGAAGGTGCCCTTCCTCAACTCTGGGCTTCAGGTGATGCTGATCACGAAGCAGCAATTGTTGTGGAAGAGATCATTAAACTCCAGTCGCACAGTGTTCCTTTATCTGAAATTGCGATACTTTACCGCTCGAACACACAAGTTCCTCCCTTCGAGGATCAACTTCGTCTTTCTCAAGTTCCTTACACTATTATCGGTGGACAAAAATTTTACGAGAAAAAAGAAATTAAAGATATCATCGGGTATTTGAGTTTCATACAAAACACTCGAGATGAACTCGCCTTACGAAGGATCTTAAACGTTCCTAACCGTGGTATTGGGAGTGTGACTCTTAATAAAAATCTTGAAAAAGCGGCCGAACAAAAACGCCACCTTTATCAAGTGCTTTGCGATGAAGAAGATCATGAAGGCATTAAAAGTTTTGTTCAAACCATCAAAAAGTTTCAGCTCTACTTTAATGAACATAATCTTGTGAATTCCATTAATCAGCTCATTGAAGATCTTGGGTACTATGACTTTATTGATAAAAGTTATGATCAAGCAAAGCTTGCAAGCCGGAAGAAAGACGATGTAAAAAACTTCATCTTGGCCGCCGACAGATTCCAAGACCGTTTTCAAGAAGATGCAACGTTGAAAAACTTTGTCGAACGCCTTCTTCTGGCCGATGCCCATGACTCCCAAGGTCCGGGTGACGGATTTAAAAAAAATGAAGTCACTCTTATGACTTTGCATGCTTCCAAAGGCCTTGAATTTGATTATGTTTTTTTAGTGGGAATGGAAGAAGAACTTCTTCCACATAAGAAAACGATCGCTGACAATTCTGATATTAATGAAGAGCGCCGTTTGTGCTATGTAGGTATCACGAGAGCACGCAAAAAACTCATTATGTCTTATGCAAAAGAAAGAAAACTCTACGGAAAAATGATACCAAGATTTAAGTCTCGTTTTGTGATCGAACTTGGTCATTGTTTTAAAGAGCTCGACAGAACGAACTTCGGCGATATGTCCGAAGATGAAGTAAAAGATTTTAAAAAGAACTTTTTTGGCAATTTAATGGATACCCTAAAATGAAACTACTTGAACTCATCGTAAAATTCCACAACTGGCTCTCTGATAAAGATTTCATCTGGTGGCCATTCTCATTCTTGCGTCCCGAAAAAAATGTGGAGATGACATTCAAGCTCACCACTATTATGACATTTTGCTTCGGCGGTCTTGGATTTTTAATGTTTGCAGTGATGTCCGTAATGAACAATGCCTTTACCATGGACTCGATGATTCAGGTTTTTTTAACTTTGTTTCTAGGTTTTTTCGTTTGGTTTAACACTGTCACGAAACCACTCTGGAACTATCGCGCGAGACAGCTCGGGAAAAAATAAAGGCCATCCTTGGCCTAGTTATCCATCCTTGGAAGACCCCTTCCTGACGGTCGAACTTACTTCTTCTTATTTGATTGTGAGGCCGTATCTTCTAACTCTTCCGGTAATTGATTACCAGAAACAAATCCGGTAATTGTATAGTTCCGAGGTAAGTAAAGACCAAGTGTTAGAAAAGAAATCAGATTGTTTTGAGGATTTTTTGGTTCATAAACGACAAGCTTAGAAATGCCATCATATCCAGCGGCCCTCACTTCTTCGTCGATAAAAACATTGTGATGGTCTGGATCTGCTCCCCAGAAATAAAAGTGACGAGTCCCGCTGATCCAAATTTCTTTCTGATGCTTAGGATTGCCTTCAAAAGTTACGGGAATAGAGTGCTTAGATCTAAAGTGAATGGTTGTACAACTTGAGATCATTGCGAGCGAGAGTAAAAATAAAATTTTCATATTCTTCAATTCTTTAGTTACGTCATCGACTTGTCAAAAATTATTTTTAATAGTGGTCAAAGACTGGTTTATTCTTGTTTATCATCCCATCAAGGGCCTTAAAGTGGTCCGATGAACGCTGAGTAATTCCTTGGTATGCGGCCATCAGTTCAAGGTGAGAATTAAGATCATTTTGGTAAGCATGAACAACCGCTCTCTTAGTCATCTGGAGAGCAATCGGGGGTAATCCTGCCAAGTGATTCGCAAGCTCCTGAGTTTTACTGTGAAGCTCATTCGGTAGGACCACTTGATTCACAAGCCCTATTCTTAAAGCATCATCAGCTGACACAGTCTTACACGTGAGAAACATTTCCATCGCCTTTCCGAATCCAATTAACCGGGTAAGAAAGTAAGCTCCTCCATCTCCAGGAACAAGTCCTACCTTAGCAAAGGTCTCAGCGAACAACGCTTCTGTTGAAGCTATCCTCATGTCACACATCGCTGCGAGATCACACCCAGCACCAACTGCGGCCCCTTGAACCATTGCAATCAAAGGAGTTTTAAGTGAAGAAATTGTCAAAGGGATCTGTTGAATCCCTTTTTGATAGGCTTCTCGAAGTTCATTGGCCTCACCGGCAAACATTCCTGTTTTATCTTTCATTGCCTTAACATCACCACCGGCACAAAAGTTTTTTCCTGCTCCTGTTAACACCATCACTCGAATCTGTGTATCAAGATCTGCGTATTTTAAAACTTCTATTAAATGATGAACCATCTCCGTTGAATAAGCATTACTTGCCTCAGGTCTATTGAGAGTAATCCAAAGCGTTTCATTTTTCTTTTCAACAATAAGATGTTCAAAACTTTTAGAATAAAAGCTCATACTTTACCTGTGTTTAAATACGCTCGTAAAAATTTTGAGTCTGTCTGGCGATTAAGTTTTTCTAGGATAAACTTCGAAGCCTGAGAAAGAGCTTCGATATCAACTCCTGTGTCGAGCCCTTGTGAGTGAAGAAGGTACCATAAGTCTTCAGTGGCCACATTTCCTGTGGCGCCCTTTGCGTAAGGACATCCTCCTAACCCACCAGCAGATGAATCAAAGGTCGTAATCCCTTCTTCTAAAGAAGCATAAATATTTGTCGGGGCCATTCCTCGGGTGTCATGAAAATGCATGGCAATTTTTCCGATGGGAAATTCGTTTTTCATGGCCCTCACTGTAGACCTAACCTGTTGAGGAACAGCGACCCCAATCGTATCTCCAACTGAAACCTCGTACACTCCAAGATCAAATAATCTTTTTGTCACACTGATAACTTTTTTAATATCAATTACACCTTCATAAGGACATCCGAAGGCAGTAGAAACATACCCTCGAATCAAAATATTATCTTTCTTTGCCTCTTCGGTTACTTCTCTCATCCGATCGAAACTCTCGTCGACAGTGGCATTAATATTTTTTGCGGTAAAAGAATCTGAAGTGGCAGTAAAAATTGCAATTTCTTTTACGCCCAGTTTTTTGGCCGTCTCATAACCCTTGATATTGGGAACAAGGCAAGGGAAACTCGCCCCACTTTGCCCTAATTCTTTTTTAACTTTTAAAAAGAGTTCCTGCGAATCGGCCATCTGCGGAATCGCTGGGGCCTTAACAAAACTTGTGACCTCAATTGACTTCAGACCACTTGCAATCAGACCGGATATAAATTCGAATTTATCTTCGGTCGTCAAAATACTTTTTTCATTTTGAAGACCGTCTCGCGGTCCGACCTCAATAATTCTTATCATTACTCCACCTCTGCTAAGCTAACTCCACCTTGAACAAGCTCACCAACTTTAAAATTGATTTTCTTTACGACTCCATCCTTATCCGAGCGGATAGAATGTTCCATTTTCATGGCCTCCAAAATCAAAATCGCTTCACCTTTCTTAACTGAGCTCCCCACTTCCTTAATAACTTTGAAGATTTTCCCGGGCATCGGCGAAATTAAGCTTCCGGCCACTGCTCCACGATTCTTCATTTTTTTACCGCCAGCAAGGGCCATTGCTTCGCGTCCGTTACTTATCACAAAAGATTCCCCATCTTTATTGGGATTTCCAACAGCGGCCTTAAACCTTTCCCCATTATCAAGAACCATCTCCGGCCCATCTTTAGAAATAAGCGCGTAAGAATAATTTTTTCCATTGAGTATGAAACTAACAGATTCACCTGTATTTTTATATTCTTGAACCTTGACCTCTTGGCCGCTGATGATAAATATTTTTTCCATAATTAATTCCTAAATCCTACAAGCTCAGTCCACGGATTCTTAAGTGTTTCGGAAGAACTACTCACAACTCTTTTCTTTTCACTAAAACTCAATGCTGCAATAAAAGCCGCCATATCGTTATCAGTGAAAGCCTTACTCTCAAGATCATTTTTATAATCCGGAATAAAGTGAGTGTGGGTATGACCTTTCACATATTCTTTATGCCCTAGAATCCGCTTCAAATAATCACGGTTAGTTTTAACACCCAAAAATAAAACTTCATCTAAGCTATGAATGCTTTTAGAGATCGCAACCTCACGCGTTTCTCCCCAGACAACAAGCTTCGCGAGCATCGGATCATAGTTCACACCAACTTGCGTTCCATCAAGAAACCCACAATCAAGTCGAACATCCCGGAGTGTCGGAGTTCCAATTCTTTCAATGGTCCCGATAGATGGCATAAAATTATTATCAGGATCTTCCGCATAAATGCGGCATTCTATCGCCTGACCTTTTTGTTTAATATCAGCTTGAGTGAGAGGAATCTTATCCCCTTGGGCCACCATGATTTGGTATTTCACAAGGTCATGGCCTGTCACCATTTCAGTCACCGGATGCTCTACCTGAAGCCTCGTGTTCATTTCAAGAAAGTAATAGTGTCCATCGGGAGCGAGAATAAATTCAACTGTTCCAGCTCCCCGGTAGTTAATCCCAGATGAAATCTGCACAGCTGTCTCACAAATTTTTAAGCGAAGCTCCTGACTTAAATTCGGTGCCGGAGTTTCTTCAATAATTTTCTGGTAACGTCTTTGAATCGAGCATTCTCTTTCAAAGAAGTGCAAATGATTGCCATGAGTATCCGACATTAATTGAACTTCAATATGACGTGGATTCACCACATACTTTTCAATCAGGACTTTATCATTTGAAAACGCTTTCAAAGCTTCTGACTTCGCTCCACTAATCGCTTCAAGGAGCTCCGATTCTTGATGAACAATCCTCATCCCCTTACCACCGCCACCGGCAGAAGCCTTGATAAGAACAGGAAATCCAATTTTCTTGGCCTTCTCTGCAAGCAGAGTTAGGTCCTGATCGTCACCATGATACCCCGGGATCATTGGGATATTAATTTTCTCTAGGGCCTGCTTAGAACCAATTTTATCTCCCATGAGAATAATCGATTCTGCCGTAGGACCAATAAAAATAATCCCTGAACTCTCAACCATTTTTGAAAACTCAGCATTCTCAGATAAGAACCCGTACCCAGGATGAATCGCATCTGCTCCAGATTTTTTCGTAATCTCAATAAGCTTTTTCTTATTCAGGTAAGTATCTTGAAGAGTTCCAGTCCCAAGTGAATAGGACTCATCCGCGAAAAGTGCATGCGGAAGATGTTTGTCATCTTCAGCATAGACAGTCACAACCTTAATTCCCATTTCTTTGGCAGTCTTAAGCACTCTGAGCGCAATCTCACCACGGTTAGCTACAAGAATTTTTTTTATTTTCATATTTTCATCCAAGCTGGTTTATCTTTTTCTAATAAGGCACGCATGCCTTCTTGTCCCTCAGAACTCACTCGTCTTTCAGTAATCATCTGGCAGGTATAATCTTCAGAGGCTTTGAGATTTTTCATCACTCCACGAACAAGTCGTTTCGCTTCTTTCGCGGCTTCAGGTCCCGCTGCTAAAAATTTCTTTTTATACTCTTCCACTTTTCCATCCAGCTCATCTATTTTACAAACTTCGTGAACGAGCCCCATCCGTTTCGCATCGAGAGCGTTAAATCTTTCCCCTGAAAGCATCCAGGCCCGGGCATTCGATTCCCCAACTTTTGCAATACAGTACGGAGAAATCACAGCAGGAATAAGTCCGAGCCTCACCTCCGTAAATCCCATCAGAGCGTCTTGATTACAAATCACAAAATCACAAACACTCACAAGACCAACACCACCACCTAAGGCATGTCCGTTGATTCTTCCAAGCACAGGAACATCGCATTCATTAATCGCAGAAAACATTTTCGCAAGTCGTTTAGAGTCTCGAAAATTTTCTTCTTTCGTATAATTTTTCATCGCCTTCATCCAGTTCAGATCAGCACCAGCGCAAAAGCTGGCCCCTGTCCCAGAAAGGATAATGAGGCGCTCATCTCGAAATGATTCAAACAGAGAAATCATCTCTTCGATAAGTTCGGCATTAAAAGCGTTATGAAGTTCTGGACGATTTAACCAAACCTCTTTAACCCCTTTTTCTTTTTCAATTACATTTATAAATTTCATGCTTACATCCTAAAGATACCCCAGCGTGGATCTGGGAATTCTTCGTTATGAGTGACACTTAAGCAAAGACCTAAAATATCTCGAGTCTGAGAAGGATCAATGACTCCATCATCCCAAAGCCTTGCAGACGAGTAGTATGGAGATCCCTCTCTTTCATATTTATCAAGAATCGGCTGTTTGAATGCCACGACTTCAGCTTCAGTCATTAAAGGCTTTCCTGAAGCTTTCAACTGATCCTGCTTAACCGTCACAAGAACATTGGCAGCTTGCTCTCCACCCATCACCGAAATACGCGAATTAGGCCACATGAAAAGGAATCTCGGACTGAAAGCCCTCCCACACATACCGTAGTTTCCGGCACCAAAAGATCCACCAATTACAACTGTGAATTTGGGAACTTTAACCGTAGAAACAGCTGTTACAAACTTCGCCCCATGTTTCGCGATCCCCTCATTCTCATACTGCTTTCCAACCATAAAGCCCGTGATATTCTGAAGGAAAATCAAAGGAATTTTTCTCTGCCCACAAAGCTCAACAAAATGCGCTGCCTTTTGTGAAGACTCAGAAAAAAGTATCCCGTTATTAGCGACGATTCCCACCATGTAACCGTGAATTTTTGCAAATCCTGTCACAAGAGTTGTTCCATATCTTTCTTTAAATTCCTGAAACTCAGATCCATCCACCAAGCGAGCAATAATCTCTCTCACGTCGAACGGCTTACGAGAATCACTGGAAATAATTCCAAAAATTTCATCTGTTTTATACAACGGAGGTTTAATCTCCCCCTTAATAAATTTCCCAGGATGCTTCGATTTATAATTAAGAGTTGCAATTATATGTCGTGCACTTTCAAGTGCATCTTCTTCAGTTTCAGCAAAATGATCGGCCACACCAGATTTCGAAGTATGCACATCTGCTCCTCCAAGATCTTCCGCCGACACCTCTTCCCCAGTCGCCGCTTTAACCAGTGGAGGTCCACCTAAAAAGATTGTTCCATTACCTTTTACGATAATGGTCTCATCACTCATGGCCGGAACATAAGCTCCACCCGCAGTGCATGAACCACAAACAACTGCGACTTGTGGAATCCCCAAAGAAGACATTTGTGCTTGATTATAAAAGATTCTTCCAAAATGTTCTTTATCAGGAAAAACTTCATCTTGCTTTGGTAAAAAAGCACCACCAGAATCTACTAAGTAGATACAAGGTAGTTTATTTTCAAGCGCCACTTCCTGTGCTCTTAAATGTTTTTTCACTGTAAGCGGAAAGTATGTACCACCTTTTACAGTCGCATCGTTAGCGACAAATAAGCACTCTACTCCATGAACGAGACCAATCCCTGTGACAATCCCTGCACCAGGAACATCATCCTCATAAACATCAACTCCTGCGAGAGTTGAGAGCTCTAAAAATGGAGAACCCGGATCAAGAATTTTTTCAATTCTCTCTCTCGGTAAAAGCTTCTTACGGGCCCTATGCTTTTTGACAGCATCGTCACCACCACCTAAACGAACCTTTTCAAGCTTCTTCTTAAGCTCGAGTGCAAGAGCGCGATGATGTTCATTATTAATTTGAAAGTCTTTTGAATTGGTATCAATGTGGGAAGCCAGTGGCTGCATGAAAACCCCATTTTTATGAATAAAAATAATGATTTAGTCTAACTTGAGGGGAAACAATGTGACAATGTTTAGGCTCAGCGAAAAACTGAGAGATTATTACTTATAAGTCCATTTATATAGTACTGAAGATAGGCCTTCAATGTCGGATCTTTATTTTTGCCAAGACTCGTCATTTCCCCAATCTCCCAGTCATAATGAAACTCCTGATCTAGGGTCTGAATGCGCTCATCTCTTGCTAAAAAATAAGTCGCCCCGTCCGCAAAATTAACTGCCATCCCTTTGCCTTGAGAAAAAACACTAACACCCGTGCCCGGTAAATCTCCATCAACTTCAACTAAATCCAAAATTGTTTTAGGAATATCCGAATGTTGTGTAACTCTGGCCAAGTCTCTTGATTCTGCACCTGGAACAACCATAATGAGTGGAACTCGATAGTGACCCACCATGTTCATATACTTTTTTGATTCTAATTTTTGAGTATGATCTGAGGTAATAATAAAAATGGTATTTTCGAACCATTTTGACTTCGAGGCCCGTTCAAAAAACTTTCTAAGCGCAAAATCCGTGTATCCAATACTCTCATGAATCTCCAGAGTCCCTTTCGGAAACTTCCCCTTAAATTCAGATTGAATTGCATAAGGCTGGTGAGAACTTAATGTGAAAACCCCTGCAAGAAAAGGCCCATTCATCTGATCAAGCTGCCCTACAACATACTGCAAATAAGGATAATCAAAGACTCCCCAAGTTCCATCAAAATCATTTTCTCCATAGTCATCTCTTGAGAAGTATTTATCGAACCCATTAGCGAGAGTGTAGGACTCAAATCCCATTGTCCCTCTAGCGCCCGCATGAAAAAAATAATTAGTATACCCCGCCTCTTTTAAGATCTTAGGAAAACAAGAAAACTTATTACTCGAATATATCGATTTGCTAATCGGCTCATGCAAAAGAGACGGCAAACTGCAAAGAAGAGATGGCAAAGACTCAATGGATCTTCTTCCATTTGCAAGATGCCGACTGTTTGAAATAGATTTTTTTGACAGTTCTGTTAAAAACGGGGCATATCCCTTTTCCAAATACTCAGATGAAAAACTCTCAAGGATAATAAGGACAACATTGGCCTTAGATCTTCCTTGAAAGGAATAACCAAAATCTCTTTCATTTCGAATAATTTTCTTCAACTCTTCATCACTTCCAAAATAACTGAGGCCCTTCATCGATGTATTATTAAGCGTTCGAAGAAAATGATAAGGAGTATTTAAAACAAGATGCCCTAGTTCATTTTTCCCTTGGGTAAATGCACTCTGAACATTGATTGATTTATGCTGAAATCCTCCACGAATCCCAACAAACATAAGTCCAAGCAACAAGATACTGCTTACATAGGAGAACCATGAGATCTTTCTTTCATGAAGAACTAGGCACTTCTTATCAAAAAAATAAAAGGCCACACTGAAGAAAATCGCCGTTAAAGGCATATACCAATAATTAAGCGTGATTTGTGGAAGCTGCTCAAGAATATCATCTGTTATGACAAAGAAATCAAAACTAAGTCTCTTACCTATGAATGAAAATAACTCATAGTCATCGAGACCCGCGATGAAAGCAACTGTATTGAGAGTAATAAAAAGAAACCTCTCAACCTTGATGAAGGTTTTATGATAGACAGGAAGAATCGCTAGAATAATAACAGGAATGTTTACGAGTATAATGGCGGCAACATCAAAACGAATTCCCAAGAGTAAACTCTCAAAAATCTCTTTTGAAGAAAACTGTCCATACATATTAAAGTGATAAAAATAGAACCCAATCCGAATTAATGAATAAGGAATCAGAAGAAGCGAAAGACGCTTTAAAAGCCTTATGTGATGGGGAGTAAACAACATCTACATCCTAAAATAAAAAAGCCCTCTTTCGAGGGCTTTTTTGTATAATGGAGGGTGCATCTTGCTATTCTGACACCAAGTTCCCCTGGCACTACCTTCGCCGCAAGTGAGCTTGACTTCCAGGTTCGAGAT
>JACCDH010314012.1_pt1 | contig 16884 bp, 13 predicted proteins | sample 7442481 | NCBI WGS metagenome assembly JACCDH01 (sample SAMN15323433, study PRJNA562643) | freshwater metagenome | isolation source: river surface water | place: USA:Blue River Watershed | collected 2017-08-15
ACTGCCTCAACCCATAGACTGAGAAACGGACTCCCGTTTCTTAGGCCGCCCAAGATTCCAGTTGATCCATCCGGTCAGTTCCCCAAAACAGCTTCTCTTCGCAGATGAAACTAGGGGCACCAAACACACCCCGCTGCTGAGCCTCCAAGGTGTTTTCTTCGATACGGTTCTTGCAGCGGTCATCGGAAGTGGCGTTGATCAAATCTTGTGAATCAAGGCCGCACTCACGAGCGATCTGCGACAGAAGATCCAAGTCTTCAATGTCACCTTCCTCACTCCAATAGGCCTTCATCACCCCCTGAACAAAAGCCGCAGCCTTGCCTTGTTCAGCAGCGAAGACCGATGCGCGCAGCGCACGAGCAGGCCGCAACGGGAAGTGCGGGTGATAACGCAGATGCAAGCCAAGGCTCTTGGCCTTATCGAGCATGTCTTGCTTGAACCACTTAACAAAAGCCGGATTTGCATCCAAGGGCCGGCGTCCGTCAATTCTTTCAATCAAGCGGGCCAGGTGAAGCGGCTTCCAGGCAATAGGTCGGCCAACGCGGGTGGCCAATTCTTCAATTCGAAGCGAGGCGAACCAACACCAAGGACTATGAAAGTCAAAATAGAAGTCAATTGGGCTTTTAGTAAGCGCACCACCTGAAGCCCGATGCTCGGTTGGCAAGCCCTTAACACTTGCCATGAATTGGTCAAGCTTGACGAGTACACGGTCATGTGTTCCGGACATCAGCTCACGACTACCCTGGAAAGCGCGAACTTCAAATTTAAGCTTGCGCCCGTTGACTTGGATAAGGCGGGCATGGGCTGTGATCTCTGTTCCTGGAAAAGCCGGTGCCAAATGGGATAAGTCCAAGTGGACACCCACGGTCGCCTCGCCGTGCTCATACAGGTCTCTGACCACCCGATGACTTGCCTCTTCCAGAGCGCCTACCAGCCAAGGAGAGGAAACGACATCGACACCCGTATTGCCGATGGCAGAAGCACTGGCATCTTGGCCTGGGGTCACACGATAAACGTGCATCAACCCGGGTGATGCTGACTTCATGCCAAGAGCTCCAGCGTCTTGGCGGCAGCCATTTCCCGAAGATCACGCTTACGGATCTTTCCACTCGAAGTCATCGGCCAACTGACGACTCGGTAGTAGCGAACCGGATGCTTAAAGCCAGCGATTCGGCCTTTCAGAAAGTCTCCCAAATCATTTGCGGACACTTCGCGCTTGAGCTGAATACAGGCTGAAACGGTTTCGCCATAGTACTTGTCGGGCTCACCAAAGACTGCGATCTCGTGAACCGCAGGGTGCTCTCGTAGAAGGTTTTCAATCTCCACGGGGTAAATGTTTTCTCCTCCCCGAATGATCATGTCCCGCAGGCGGCCGCCTGCAATTACAAGGCGCCCGTCTTCTCGCAGGTAACCAAGATCACCGGTCTGCATCCAGCCTTCAGCATCAATGGTCTGAGCTGTTTCATTGGGTTGACGGTGATAGCCAAGCATGACCGTCGGTCCGCAGACCTCAATCTGACCGATTTGGCCAAAGGGTAGGGGGTGGCGAGTCTCGGGATGGGTTACGCGCAGTGAGGTGCCATCAAGAGCCAGTCCTGCTGTTGCCCAACGATGCTCACTATCTGGCGTATCCAATGAGATGAGCGTGCTCGATTCTGTCTGTCCATAGACTTGAACCAGTCCCGGTATGGGGAACTCCTTGGCACACCGCTCCAGAACAGAAGGGTCACAGTCCGCACCGCCACAGGTTCCCGAGCGTAAAGAACTCAGATCATGCTTAGACCTTGCAGGATGCTCAAGCATCGCGAGAAATGATGTCGGGACACCAGTGAGCAAAGTGCAACGCTCGGATTCAACAATCTGAAGCATCGCCTCGGCATCAAACGACGGAACTCCTACGTACGCAGCACCAGCGTACAAGCATCCCGTCAGATTCATGATGCATCCCGCGCAGTGGAATAAAGGGATGATGGAAGTCCATCGATCTTTTGGTCCCAACTCAAGCCGCTTAGCGGTGATTGCCGCGTTAAGCATCATTCCACTAAATGACAGCTCAGCGCCCTTCGGGCGGCCAGTGGTCCCAGAGGTGTACTGAATGCTCCCCAAGGTTCCCTCGGGTGTAGCAACGGGTTCAAAGTTCGAGGACGAACTCTTTATGAGATCCTGATATGAAAGAACGCCCGGAAGATTGACTTCATCAAAACAAACAATCTCTCGCAGGTGGGGAAGATTAGCGCGCTGCCCGAGCGCCATCTGCAAGTATGAATTGTTGCGGTACCGTTCAGAAAGAATCAGCACGGATGCACTGCTGTGAGTCATCACGTAGTGCAGATCCTCTTCGCGGAAATGCGTGTTTACTGGAACCAGCACCGCGCCTAGCGCCGCTAGAGCCGTCATTGCGACGGCCCACTCGGCCCGGTTTTCAGCCCAAAGACCGACGCGGTCGCCACTTTTGACGCCCATACCCTGCAAGGCAGCAGCAAGCCGATTCGACTGGTCAAGCCACTGAGCATAGGTCAGCTTGGCACCTGCCAGAGGAAAGATCAGCGCTGTATCTTCAGGTCGAAAGCTCGCATGTACCCTGAGCGCCGCATAAGAGTTTTCAGGGCACTCCATGACTTCATGGCATTTCAGTTGCTTCATGCGGCAGCCTCAACATGGGCATCCAACTCACCCCAAATAACGTCGAAGTAGTTATTGAATGCTTCGGTTCGGCGAACAGCCACGGGGTCAGTCTCATCACCCAGGTCAATATCATGAATGGCCTTGATCGTGCCGGGACGGTGGGAGAGAACGAGGACACGGTCTGCCATGGCGATGGCCTCACCGATGTCATGAGTCACCAGAATTGCAGCCTTGTTTTGTTCGCGAATGATGCGCTTGACATCACCCTGCAAGATCAAGCGGGTCTGGAAATCTAGCGCTGAAAACGGCTCATCCAGCAAGATGGCTTTTGGGTCCAGCGCCAGCGTTCTCATAAACGCAACCCGCTGCCGCATGCCTCCAGATAACGCTTTTGGACGAGCAGACTCAAAGCCACCGAGACCGTACCGGTTGATCAATGACATTGCCCTCTCACGCGCTGCCTGGTCCGCCGCCCCACTCACTTCAAGGCCGAGCATCACGTTCTCAAGCACAGAACGCCAAGGAAGCAGCAAGTCCTTTTGCAACATGTAGCCCACGTGACCAGTCGCATCATCGACTAACGTTCCGTCAACGGTCACTGAGCCAGAGGTTGGTCTCAGGAGGCCCGCGATCACATTGAACAGTGTTGATTTGCCGCAACCTGATGGCCCCACAATCGCCAGGATTTCACCTTGATGCAGCGAAAAGCTGATGTTCCGAAAGGCAACAACTTCGCTTGCCGTTCCAGCCGCAAAAGCCATGGTTACGTTGTCGGCCTGCAAGACAACTTCGGTCGATTTAACCGACTTCACCATTTGAACCTCGCTTCGATGCGGCCCAGCACAGCATCTAGTGCCAATGCAAGTGCCATAAGACAGAAGATGCCTACGAAAACCGAATTAAGGTCGTACAAAGCACCCGCGTTGTAAATCATGTATCCCAGGCCCATCTTGGAAGAGATGTACTCACCAACCACAGCGCCAATCATTGCAAATCCTATGTTCAGTCGCATGGTCGAGAGAATCCAAGGCGTGGATCCTGGAACGATCACTTTTCGCCATATGGTCAATGGCTTTGCTCCCAACGAACGCATCAATTTGACGAGGTCTTCATCCACCTCCTGCGTTCCCTGGTACACGGCAATGAGAGAGACGATGAAAGTCAAACTTGCTGCAATCGCCACTTTTGCGCCCAAGCCGACGCCAAACCACACAACGATCAACGGGGCCAATGCGATCTTGGGAACACCATTGATAGCCACGATGATGGGACGCAAGACCGCTGCAGCGGTTTTTGACAGCCACAAGAGAAGACCCGCCGTACTGCCTATGGCTGTGCCAGCGAGAAAACCCGTAATGGACGCAAAGGCAGTTGCGCCTATATCGCGAGCAAGATCTCCCTCAAGGAACAATCTGGACGCTTTCGTCAAGATGCCACTAGGCTGTCCATAAAGGTAAACGGGAAGGATGCCCAAGCGGACAAATACCTCCCAAGCCACGAAAAGTCCCACCACCAACGCAGCTTGGTAGAAGACTATTTTTCTCATTGAAGCACCAGTCTTGGGACTCGAATGAGAGGCAGCTTGCGGACTAGATGCAGTTGCCCCTCCCATCTCAACCCCTAATTCCAACTGATGCTGCCGCTCTTTCAGCAAAACGGTTATCCACCATTTCTTCGAAGGAATAGGCTTTTCGAACTGTTCCGGCAAGTGTGTCGTGCTCGACGATGGCATCCCATTCAGATTTGGTCACAACGGGCGACGTTGGCACAAACCCTTTAGTTGCAAGCAAGCGGTCGCAGCCTGCACCAATCACTGCTTTATCAAGATTCGTGAATTCAGCGGTCATGGCTGAAACGTAGGCTGACTTGTCGTCGCGGATAAGCTTCATGGAACCTGCAAGAGCATTGCAAAAGCGCTGGATCGTGTCTGCATTTGAAGCGATGTAATCCTCTTTGACCATGACCGAAGTCAACAGGATAGGACCGACTTCATCAGCAAAACCATAGGCAACCTGTAGACCCGCCTGAGCCGCAAGGCTGGCGTCCCATTCAAAGACAACACCGACGTCCGCACGCCCATCCCTTACAGCGCTGACGATTGAGCCTGGGGGGCCTTCGACGAATTCAACACCAGAAGATTTGGCGTCAAATTTGCCAAACTTCTTCATAGCAAACGTAGGGGAAGTCACCGTATTCGATGGGAAGCGCAGACTCGCGACCTTCTTGCCCTTAAAGTCGTTAAGTGACTTGAAGTTAGTTCCAGGTCGGGCGATGACCCACATACCCAAAGCACCCGTCATCTTTGCAATGACCTTCATGCGACCGCCCTCTGCGGTGGCATTCATAGCCATACCCGTTCCCGTGGCGGCGAATTGACCACGGCCCGACAGGGCAATCGCAACTGGCTCATTGACACTGCCACCAACATCCAGGTCTAGCTTAAGACCTTGTTTTTCAAAAATTCCACTGCGCTGAGCAACGTACAACGGTCCGTAATTTGCCAACTTCAACCCGGTGGTCAACTTGAGCGGGGTCCCCGTTTGCGCGTACAGGTCCCGCAAAACCAAAGAAGGCGCGATTGCACCAGCGCCGGCGACTTTGAGGAGAGTTCTTCTGTCGAAAAAGGGATCTGGTTTTTGCATACGATGCTCCTTGTTTAAGACGATCTTGGCTTGCAGACATCAGGTCAAGAGTCCTGTCTAACGACTCCAAAACTGGGCGCTTAGCCCAACCTGTCTATACAAGTTTATTCAGATCAGCTTAAGATGTCATACGTGTTTACCCTTGCATGTTTCCATGCTGACTTCTTAGGAAGTACAAGAGACTTTCCTCCAAGCTATGCTCAGACCTGTGACTCTGGACAAAAAGATCGTATGAACGAAGCTGCGGCACCCGCATACGCTCGGGTAAAAAAATTCTTACGCGACGAACTAGCCAGGGGGAGATGGAGCCCGGGCGAGCAAATGCCCTCCGAAGCACAACTGGTTGCTAAGTTCGGCGTTAGCCGAATGACCGTCAATCGTGCATTGCGTGAACTTTCTAATGAAGGACTCATCGAGAGAGTGCAAGGCGCCGGTACATTTGCCGCGCAGTTGTATCCCGTCTCCTCGACCTTGACGATCCGGGACCTGCGCCAGGAAATCCTAGAACGTGGGCATCAGCATGAAGCCCGTGTCCAGTTTGTGCGAGAGGAGCCGATAGGTAACACCTTGTCGATGAGACTTGGTCTACCAAAGGGTGATTCCGTCTTTCACAGCCTCATCGTTCATTGTGAAAACGGGGTCCCCATTCAATGTGAAGACCGGTACGTCAACCCCGCTAAAGCTCCTGGATATCTTGACGTCGACTTCACCAGCATCACGCCAACCAACTACCTGCTTCAAGTCGCACCGCTTTGGGAAGCCAAATATTCAATTGAATCTTCGCGAGCGACGTCGCAGGAAGCTCGCCTTTTGAGAATAGAGATATATGAGCCCTGCCTGATCATCGTGAGGCGTACTGTCAGCCTTGGCAGCCCAATTACCTTGGCTCGGCTTGTACATCCTGGGAGCAGATACAGCCTTCATGGGGACTTCAGCCCCTGACTGCAACACAAATAGAGAAGTGGCCCCGCAAATCTGAACAGGTGCAGGCCCACTGACTTTTGCGCGTGCGGATTTACTGTGCTTGGTAGGCGGAGGCTGCAATTGCAGGCCCTGCTCGATTTCGTCGATGGTGTAGCGCCGCTCGGGGTGCCACTCCACCAGCCGACACATCGGGGCAGGGTCGTATTTGCCGTTGTAGCCACGAGGCAACCGCCCCAAACGGGAGGCTGGACTGATGCTCAGTCTCACAAAAAAGTCGCTCAAAGGGGCTTCTCGTAGGTCTTATCTGCACTGACCAAATAATCGCATCAAGAAGACTCTTGATACAGCCCAAAAGTATTCTTGTCCAAGCTCTTTAGACGTGCTATTTTCGTCCAATTTGCCTATTTTTTAAGCAAATAAACCGTGAAAATAGTGTATCTTTCAGTGTATCTTTTATAAACTGCAAAAGAAAAAACCCTAAGCATGTGCCGTTAGGCGTTTTGCGGCCTCGCGATTAAGTGTAAATTGTCCTGCCTCTCTTCTGGGTGGGGATGAAGGCCTTTGTCCTCATTAAAGCATAAGGTGGCCCATTGGGTGGAAATTGGGCATATGGTGTCCAAAAAATTCTGGGGCAACATCAACAGGTCAACAACTGGCTATGAAATGCTCGAAATTGAGCCTAGAGCGAACGGGCAGTCTCTTTGGTCAACGACCGATGAGCAGCGAATGCTGCCGGTGGATGCTTCCAAGCGTACTCACTCTGCCCGCCACGGAACAGAAGTTGGAAACCGTGACCTGCGCTCGCCCGAGTGACAGCTTTGCGAGGTACTACTGTCATAGGGCTAAAACGCCCTGGCTTGCGCCAGGCGGCCGATAGCTTTCGCGACAACTGGAATCGCGATCACTGGAAAGCTGCACTTGGGGGGAACGCGTTGCCTCTGAGGGGCGATCCAGTTGAGACGTGCAATACGCATCTCAAAGTTCGCCTCTGGTAACGTGTACGAAACGCTCTAAATTCAATCAGCACCGGCAGTCATGCAGCAAATCACCCGCGACAACCACTATGTGCCTCAGTGGTACCAACGTGGCTTTATGGCCAATGGCAAGCACAAACTGCATGTCCTCAACCTGCATCCCGACACTAAGACCTTGCCCACGGGTCAGATCGTCGTGGGGCCAGAGGTTGAGGAGCTTGGCCCGAAGCAGGCATTCAAGGAGCGCGACCTCTACACGATACGTTGGGGCCAGCTGCTCAATGACGACATCGAGACGTTCCTTTTCGGCAAGATCGACAAGAACGGCGCCGATGCCGTGCGCGGGTGGATCTCCGGCAACGCAATCCAAATCCACCGCAAGTTCATGGACTTCTTTGAGTACATGGATGCCCAGAAGCTGCGAACTCCCAAGGGCCTTGACTGGATACTAAAACATTTCAACGGCCTGCCGCACGTGGAACTGATGCGGCAAATGCAGGCCGTGCGGCAGATGCACTGCACCATGTGGTCGGAGTGCGTACGCGAAATCGTGTCGGCCGCAGACTCACCGGTGAAGTTCCTGGTCAGCGATCATCCGGTGACCGTCTATCACCCCAAGCTGTCGCCCGGCGCCCCTGAATGCGCGCATCCCGATGACCCAGGCATCGAACTCGTAGGATCCCAAACGATATTCGCCCTGGACAAGAATCACTGCCTCATCCTCACTAACCTAGAGTACGCCGAGGATCCCCAGGGGGCTGCCCACCTCTCGCGTCGAACCAATGCCAGGTTCCGGGGGGACTCCATGGCGCGGACCGATGCCTTCATACGCGGCCGCAAGCTCAGCGAGATGGAGGTCCACGCGGTCAACCGGATCCTCAAATCCCGCGCCAAGCGCTATGTGGGGGCTGGCAATCCAACCTGGCTGTATCCCGAGAAGCACTGCGACATCCCCTGGGAAGGCCTGGGCAGCATACTTCTGCCGCGCAGGGATCTGTGGCGATTCGGTGGTGAGATCTACATTGGCTACAAGGACGGCACAACGGGTTACCGCGACCAATTTGGACGGACCTCCACGGCACACAAGTTCCTAGCCAAGTCGGCGCTCAAAGAGGATCCGCCGCCGGATGCGCGTTGCGGCTGCGGCTCAGGGCTTTCGTTTCGGGATTGCTGTGCGGATGTCACGCCTACCATGCGCCCCTCCTGGCGCGTCATGGGCATCCGCGAGCGCAATCTCGCCCTCCTAAATGGCATCCGCGATATCTTCCTGAAGGATGCAGAGAAGTCCTGGCTAGATGTACGCCGCGATCTATCGGACGACCAGGTGCGCAGCATCCATGAGCTGTTTGCAGCCCTCTGGCCGGCAGATACCAGATTGATCGACTTGTTGCCGAGCCCCCAGAGGAAGCGCTCCCGCGCGCTGTTCCTGGGCATGACCGATGCGCGTACGGTTTGTGCCCTGGTGGTTGGCATGCTGGCCTACGTGGATGAAGTTGTGGCGGTCCACCCCTTCGTCAACGCGAACGCAATGCGACCGGAATTCAGCCCGATCAAGCAACCGGCCCAGCATCGCAACCAGACCTTAAATGATGTGTTTACGATGCTGGTGTTGGAGCCTTTCATAGCGGACGGTCGGGTTCACCTCATCCCTGACCCTTTGGACTATGACACCGGCTTTCGACAGGAGATTATGACGATCAGCAAGCAGTTCGAGGGCAAAGTTACACCCGGTCCCATAGACACAGCTTTTGCCGATGCGCTAAGCAAAGACGAGTTGATGCGCTACATCAAGCGACTGCCCCTGCAGGATATGAAGGCGCAAATCATGAAGATGGTGCCGAAAGTTTCAACAGAGATGACGAGTGCCGATCTGGACGCGGTGGCCAGCCACTTGAAAAAGGAACTAGAGGATGACCCGCTCGCCTTGCTAGATCCTCCAGCGTCGTCCGGTTCTGGGGGAGAGTTGAAGGTGATGAAGGGTTTTTCCCGTGAGACAGGCCTGTTCATCGCCACGCTGACCGGTGCCTTCGTCTACACCAATTCGGACACAATGTGGGCGCGGTTGCACGATACTGATGGTGTTCACAGCTACGAGTCTGATCCCGCTTCTGCGAAAGCGATGGGCTGTCTGGATGGTTTGCACATCCAGGTTCCGGCGCTGCTGCTGGCGCATCCTGTCCAGTCGGCGTCTGCGGACTCCACCCGCCAGCTGCTACGCAAGATTTCGGTGGCACTACGCCGTGGCGAGGCCGTGGACACCGAAGCGCCTGAGACCGACGACACGGATCCACCCAAAGACGACAGCGATCTGCGAACCTTCAAGCTGCGGGCATCCGTGCCTATGAACGGATTCCAGCGTACCGATGTGTCGCGCCTGGTGCTGACGTTCGGTCGCCTTCAGGATGTAGCGCCGGTGCGCCTAGCGATATTCCTGGAGCCAGTGCAGCAGACAGTCCAGCCAAGCCCCGAACTGGCCCTATAGCTCTGTCTCAGCGGGCCGCGCCTCAGCCTTGTTACTTGCAGTGCAATAGCCCTGCTTCGCGATGGTGTTGATTCTGGGCGCCATCGATTCACGAAATGCCTGCTATGCGTTGCACTGCAGACATCCAACCGCTGAGCCAAGCGATGTCCAGTTTCGGCGCCAGCAGTCACAGGTCACCAAGTTGAACGGCTGCAACCAGCCTGCATTTTCCGCTCGGTGTGGGGATCCGTCTCAGCGGCTGTTCCTCATGCGGCAGTTCATGCGCCACCTAGGTGGCTCCTGTGTGCCACTTACAAGTCACCTCGGAAAAATCTTAAAAATTTCTTGAAGGGCACCCTATAAAACGCATTTTTCTGGGCGATTACGTGATTAGGAGGACTCAACATGAGCAAAATTCTTGATCGTAAATCGGCTGGCTATTCGTTTGCACTGCACATCCTGCGGGAGTTGGAACACCATGTGGGTGAACTGGCATTACAGGGGGGACTAGGTATCTCATTGGCCATTGATCACACTCGTCAAACTGGCGATGTGGATATGTCTGTCAGCGCAAACTGTCTCATGCAGCTTGAAGCTGAGTTGCCAGGACTGGTTGACCAGATGTTCAATAGGGCGCCCTTGCGCTGGACTCGTTGTTCATCGCGCGATTCCGAGTTCACCATCCACTGGGGTGGCCAGAACCGAAGCCGCAGATTGCGTATGAGCTGGTGGCCAGATGATGAAGCGGCAGTCAAAGAACGGATCGAGTTCCAGTTCTATGCGGTACCCGACGAAGTTCTACGCAACTATCCACCTCAGCTTGTTTGCATTCACGATACGCATACAGGAGCAACACTCGAGTTCCTTCTGGGGATGACTGGACCGATCACTGCGCTGGCTGACAAAGTGGTGGCGATCATCAATAGCCCAAGGGTTCGCTTGATCGACTTCGTTGATGCAATGACCCTACTGCAAGACCAGACTGAAGGTGATTTGGTTGCAACTGCCAGGGCCTTGGAGTCGATCATGTCTGCATACACAGATGAGTCCATTGACGACTTGCTGAGACGGTGTTTCACAAATCGACCTGTGCTTGAAGATACTGAGCTAGAGCGTCAGAAAACGGCTATCTCTGGCAAGGTGCCGAATTCACGAATCGTCGAACAGGTAGGCGACGTGAATCGATTTGGCGAGACCAGGTCACATATTCTTATTCAGGCTTTTGCACTGCTAGTAGGTGTCGCGTATATCCGTGGTGGCGGCCCCGATCTTCATCAACCGCCACGTGCTGCAAAAGTGTCCATGGGTATGTAGCGCCTAGAACGGTTTGTTGCACGGATCAGACCTGGAATCGTGCCCTGAAATTTCAGTACACGATTAACCGAAAAAACTGCTCGACGGTGCTGCATGCGATGCATACGCTGTTCCTCCTCAATTGATTTTTGGAGGCAGCATGCAGCACAGTTCGCAACAACAACCCACGTTGCTGGTCGGTGCGGAAATGGCGATTCCGCAGGGTTGGTGGCCGTTGGCCGTGGCGATGGCAAATAAGCTGGAAAGCCTCGCGTTGCCGTCGGAGTGCCGGATCGAGAAGATCTTCCGCGCCGATCAGCACATGCATGTGTTCATCAATTCCGAGTGTTTGAGTGACGTTTCTCGGGAACTGCACGAAAGAGTTTGCAAAATCATCAGTAGCTATTGCCATAGGGCTAGACATGCGTGCATGGTGTGCGGTCAGAAAGGACAAACATTCTTTGTGACGGACCTATGGGGTGTGTACTGCGGTTCACATCAACCTGCCGAGGCACTGGATCTGCATGCAGAGTTTGCCGACATCACTCTTGAAAGACTGAACAGCAAGGGGCTGAGGGCCCAATTTCCGATGCTTCCCGGCCTAGAACTGAGGGCTGGCTGGTTGCCATTGATCCAGCGGCTGATGCTGAAATTGACCGCCGCCGGGGTCACTTCAAAGCACTACAGGGTCCTCCAGGTTAAAGAAAAATTTGCCAATTTGGCGTTTTACATCTACAGCACCGACCCCGATTTCAAGCGTCAGCAGCTCGTTTATGCACTGATTGACGCGGCGCAGACCCGCTCGACCTCGATGTGTGAAATCTGTGGTCAACCCGCAAAGCTGTGGATCCATGCGGGTTGGTGGACAACGGTTTGCAACGAGCATGTTCCCGACGGTGCCAAAACGCCAGCTGACTATTTCCAAAAATCGACGCTGTAGAGGCTCTTGTTTCATACAAGGGGTTAAAAAATACGTCAAATTAATAAATTCAAATTCTCCCCTTGTGGAACTAAAAGTCGGGTCCACGTCTTATCCATGATCGAGAACGAACACCGCCAGCTTCAGCTGGAACGCAATCTGAAACAACGCTGTACAGAGCGTAAGCAGCGGCATTGCCTGTTGAATATGGGAGGTCGACATGCTCACCAAGTTTGAGCTGACCGATCTCTTTGATCGGATTGGCACCCCTCCAGCAGGGCGGACCATGATTGATCGGGCCCGTGCATGTGCACCTGTGCGTGATGTGCAATCTCGCGGAGGAAACGTCATCACATTGCTGGCAAGCCGTAAGATGGGCCGGGAAATCCGCACGGAAAGCCGACACATTGAGTTTGCAGCTGCGGTTAACCATGAGTACGACGCATTGGTGCTGGAGTACCACGCCCAGCCGTGCGAGCTCAAGCTCGAGCTGATTGACGATGTCACCGGTGAAATCCGTTCGATCCAGCACTTCCCTGACTTCCTAGTGATCCGCCAGGACGGCATCACGCTCGAAGAGTGGAAATCACAGGACAAGCTCGAACGCTTGGCGCAACGTTTTCCCTACCGTTACCAGAGGGGCAGTGATGGGCTGTGGCACAGCCCACAGATCGAACGTCAATTGGCGGAGCAGGGTATTCGCTACCGCATCTACAGCGACAAAGCGATTCCCCGTAAGAGGGTCGAGAACCTGCTGCATCTGGCAGACTATTTCCATCCCGAGACACCCCCCTGTCCTGAAACAACGTTGGATCGGCTTCACGCAGTCTTGCGCGAGCACGGCGCCGTCTATCTGTCCGAGCTGCTTGCTCAACCGCTTGGCTTTGATGCTGATGAACTCAACAAAGCCATTGCGGACCAGCTTGTCGAAGTGGATTTGGATCGGGAAGCGCTGACGCAGCCCACACGAGCCCGCTTGTACCGCGATGCCACGCTGCGGGAGTTTTTGGCGGCAGACATCAAAGCTGGACAGATCCCTGGCCAGCAGTCCTTTGTAATCGACATTGCACCCGGGGCTGTGTTCAGTTTCGAGAGCCAGAAATTCACGATCAGTTTGGTTGGGGAGGCTGACTTTGTTTGCACCGTCGACGACGGAAGCACCCGGACGCTGTCCCGTGACTGGTTGCTGGAAGCTGTCGAAAAACAGCGTGTCCAGCCCATTGAGGGCATCACGCCGGCTAATTTGAACTTGTCGCGTTACAGCGAGAGTGATCTGAAAATTGCAGCAACCCGGTCAGTCATGCTGCAGTCCGAATCAGCTCCAGTCAGTGATCGAACCCTGCGACGCTGGGTTGCGCGACAGAACGCTGCATTGGCCAACGGCGGTCACGAGTTGCTGGCACTGGTTCCTCGGACAGCGGCAAAAGGCAATCGCACAGCCCGGTTGTCGGATGATCAGGAGCATTGGCTCACGCACATCATCAACACCAAGTGGGTCAGCCACGAGGCCAAGAATTTCAAAGCGTGCTACAGGGAGCTCTTGGTCTTGTTTGAAAGCAAAGGCCTCAGAGCACCTTCGTACCCAACGGTGATCGAACGCATCAAAGCGGTAGAAGACGCGCGCACATTGCGGACCCGGCATGGCAAGCGGATGGCGTACCAGCTGAGTGAGTTCATCGATGTACTGTACCTCGATACGCCAGCTCATGGCAGTCGTCCGTTTCAATATGTACACATTGACCACACACAACTCGACATTGAGTTGGTGTCTGGTCGAACGGGTAAGCCGCTTGGCCGCCCGTGGCTGTCGTTTGCCGTGGATGCTTACTCACGTCGCATCGTTGCGCTCTATCTGACGTTTGATCCGCCCTCGTACCACTCGGTCATGATGACCGTGCGAGACATGGTGCAGCGACATTCCCGCCTGCCTGAGTTCGTTGTTGTAGATAACGGGCGCGATTTCATGTCGTCCGCGTTCGAGTCGTTTCTGGAGGCTATGGGTGTCCACCTTCGCTTCCGACCCGCTGGTCAACCGCGCCACGGTGCTGTTCTGGAGCGGGTTTTTGGCCGCGCCAACACGGAGTACATCCACAACCTCAGCGGCAATACCAAAGCGACCAAGAATGTTCGAATGACCACTGGCAAGCACCTGCCAGTCAACTTTGCAGAGTGGACGCTGGAGTCGATGTATCACGGACTCATGTACTGGGCAACCGAATATTACGACCAGGAGACGCACCCCGCGCTCGATTGCAGCCCGCGTGAGGCATTTCAGCGCGGCATGAGGCACAGCGGAGCGCGTCCCCAACGCCGGATTTTGTTCAACGAAGACTTCTTGATCGCAACCTGTCCTCCGGTAGACCGCGCTGGCATCCGCCAAGTGCACAACCAGCGCGGCGTGAAGGTTAACGAAATGCTGTACTGGCACGCAGATTTTCGGGATCCACGCTACGCCGGTCAAAAGTTGGCTGTGCGTTACGACCCCTGGGATGCATCGTCGGTGTATGTGCTTTTGAAGGATCGATGGGTGCGCGCACAGTGTCGGAACCTGATCGGCCTGGGCCAGTTGACTGAGCTTGAGCGTCGAGCCTTGACAGAGGAATACACACATCGAAGTGGCGAATTGAATGACGACCGTGCACGCCAGCGCCTGCGTGAATTCATGCAGGTGTTTACACCAGATGGGGCCATGGCCGCAGCGCTGGATCGTCAGCAAGAAAACAAGTGTCTCTACAACGCTTTGCAGCTCAGCAACATTCAGCCTGTTCCATCAGTAGCAAAGACTTGGTTGATCGAAGGCATACCTGCCCCTGCAAGCGTCGCGACAGATGAACATATCCAGACGACTGCGCTGCTTGAGCCCATACAACCAATTCACTCTGGCATGACGGCTGACGAATTACCAGACTTCGATACTTTTTGAATATGGCCAATTCAATCCAAATTACTACTCCTGACCTGAGCTTGATCAAGACTGTCAAAAACGCCACGGTTTTGCAGAACCTAAGAATCAAACACACGCGCATCAAACAAGTGATAGACGAACTTGGGTGCTTGATTTACCCGGGTAGCCAGGACAGCATCCTGATGGTGTGCGGTCCGACGGGCGCCGGTAAGAGCACGCTGGCGAAACACATGGTCGCGGAGGAGATCGAACGCAGTGCCCGCGAAATGGAGAAAAATGCGGGCATCATTCCTGCGGTCTATGTTGAAGCCAGGGCATCAGGGGAAGACGATTTCTCCTGGCGGCTCTTTTATCAAAGCATTCTGGAGCAGCTGGAGGCTGACGTGGATATGCCGAAATATCCATATGGGGTAGATCCTCGGACTGGACGGATGGTTTGCTCGCGCAATCCGAAGGATCGAACTTTGGCCGGCTTGCGTACATCAGTCGAGCGTGCACTGTTGCACCGGAAAACCAAGTTTCTGGTTATTGACGAGGCCGCACACATTATTCGGCAGACCCGTCGAAATAGGTTGGAGATTCAGCTCGATACGCTGAAGTCACTGGCCAATCAGGCTGGGGTCCAGATTGTGCTGGTAGGTTCTTATGACCTGTTCCAACTGATGTCCTTGTCCGGTCAGTTGGCGCGTCGGACTCATGTGCTTCATCTTGAGCGATACCGACAGGACGCCGACAGTGACATTAGGGCGTTCAGGGCCTGTGTGCAGAAGTTCCAAGATGCGGCACCGGCTCTTTGGGGCCAGAATCTGATGTCTTATGCCGATGTCTTGCATGAGAACACTCTGGGTTGCGTTGGCACTCTGAGTGCAGTGCTGACACGCGCCGCGAATCTGATCGAGAAAGGATGTGGCTGGTCGGTAGAGCACCTGCGCACTTCGCTGCTTTCTGAGCTGCAACGGCAGCGCATTCTCGAAGAAATCCTAGCCGGCGAAGCAGCCATCAACCCTGGGCTGACTCGAATCATGCACAAGCTCAACAAATCCCCTGTCCAGCAAAGGAGGGCGGCATGATCGATACGATCAGAAATCCCAGGTCCGTCTTGCATGCTTTGCAGCCTATGGGGCTGGGTACAGGGGACGTAGAAAGCCTGCTCAGCTATTTTTGTCGACTGTCGGTGTCTCACAGTACCTCGACTCTCAGTCTGTCGCGAACAGTTGCGCAACGATTTGAGCACGACGTAGCCCGAAATTTTGATTGGCATGAAAGACAGCTGTCCGGCATTCGTGAGTCTGCACTGACGTGGTCCTCCGCATTGTCCGCGATGACCAGCGTGCCACGACTGGATCGGCTCACCTTTTTGCCTTGGCGGCATGTGATTTCACAAAACGGTCTGTCGATGGTGAGCCAGGGACAGTATTGTCCAATGTGTTTGGCTGAAGACCAAGCCGATGGACGTATCCCGTATTTCCGCCTGGCATGGGAGTCAAAGGCGGTGTCAGTTTGTCATACACATGGCGTCCGGTTAGTTCGGCACTGCCCTTCATGTGGCAAGAGTAATGTTCGTCATGCGGCCGCCTTTGTAGTGCCTGGGTGGTGCACAAAATGTGGTGAGTTTCTCGGCTGCCAAACTATTAACAATCGCCATACGGAGGGCATTGGCGAGGTCGAATTTTGGAAGGCAGAACAAATTGCAAAGTTGCTTGAAGCACAGCAGAGATTAGATACTGCCCCAACGCGTCAAGGACTATTGAATGCTATCCAGTTCATTACCAGTGCAATGGATGGGGGGCGCAGCGCGCGTTTTGCTCGACGGGTTGGCCTTGCAAAAAGCACAGTTCACCACTGGGTTCAGTCCGAGGGTACGCCCACCCTGGAGATGAGCATGCAAGTGGCCAGCCAATCGGGCATGAACCTGACAGAGTTGCTCTGCGGTGACACACATTCGTGGAAGGCACCTTCTGACGGTCAGCAGCTGACACTGAAGTTGTTGCTCCCGCCTGCCAAGCGTCGAGGATCACCACGAGAAATTGATTGGGCCGATGTCGAGCTGCAATTGCAGCGGTTTTTGCAGCATCCGACACCCATTTCTGTGCTCGAGGCGGCGAGAGAGCTGGACGTAGAAGCCAGGCAACTGTATCTGC
>JACCDH010523936.1_pt1 | contig 16879 bp, 11 predicted proteins | sample 7442481 | NCBI WGS metagenome assembly JACCDH01 (sample SAMN15323433, study PRJNA562643) | freshwater metagenome | isolation source: river surface water | place: USA:Blue River Watershed | collected 2017-08-15
ATGTATCATTAATATTTTTAAATTTATCTGGATTTAAAGTAAATATTGAGTCATTAAAAAATGTACCAAGTAAAAGTGTAATAGTAATGAGTCATACATCAATATATGATTTTATATTTTGTTCAATGATATATCATGCTTTTTTTAAAAATCGGATAAATATATATATAATGATGAAGGAAGAGTTTGGAGCTCCGGCAAAGGATGTATGTACACAATTTTTTCCATATACGCATATTATACCAATAAATAATGAAGCACAAAGTAGTCAAAATATTGTAAATATAGTTGTAAATGAATTAAAAGATGCACATGATTATGCTTTATGTATTGCTCCGGAAGGAACACGAAAAAGTGTAGAGCGAATAAGAAGTGGATTTTATTATATATCAAAAGAATTAAAAATTCCAGTAGTATATTGTGGAATTGATTTTTCAAAAAAGTTAATTCAATTTGAAAAACCACGAAAAATGGGAAATGATGTAAATGAAGAAAAAAAGTGGTTTATAGAAATGTGTCGAAAGTACACACCATTATATCCAGAACATTGTTATTATACAAATGATTATTATACATCATTAAAATGTGATGAAGATAATTCAACATATGTATTTAATCAAAATAATCCATTATTTAATCAAAGAATTCAACAAAATCATGATAATAATTCTGAAGTATCATCATTATCAGGAAATAGTAATATAATAAATCAATTAGATAAAAAGATAAAAAAGCGAAATCATACAAATCATAATTCTCCTATATCTTATTTTGAAATGGAAAATCCAATGTTACAACAAGATTCTAATTCAGATTCTGATTCATATGTATCACACATAGATACTTATGAATAAATGATTATTTTTTGTATATATTTTTATTCATATTCTAGTATTCTAATAATAAGAAATATTATTAAAATATTAAAAATAAATATTTAAAGTAAAAGAGGAGGGTCATTGGGATATTTAATCTTAACTTAACCACAAAGTGGTTAAGTTTGATTATACTAAAAGTAGAGCACGCGAACCCTAGGTTCCCAATTTAGAAGAAATTGTCATCTTCATCATCTTCTTCAATAAGTTGAGATTGAGTATCAATTAAATCGTTAAATTGATTATGTAATTGTAAATCAAAAATTTCGAAACCTTCAATTAAATTATTAAATTTCTTTAATATAGAAACAATATTAGGGTTATCGATATAAATTTCACTTAAATTCATAATAATTTTATTAAAATTATTTTCAAGAAGTTTAATATCATTTTTATTTTTCTTTTTATTTTTAATGGCTTTATCTTCATCTTCTTCATAAATATTTCTTAAAAAAATTTCATAACTTTCATCGCGCATATTTGCTTCACAAAATCTATAAATGACTTCATATAATATATTACTTTTATTTTCTTCATTTGATTTATTATAAATGTTTAACATATTAACACTATTATTTTTTTTCTTTTCATTAATGAATTTTTCAATAATAGTTAGTTCTTGAATATTTTCATTAAGAGTATCTTTAGAAGCTGTTGTCATTAATTTTTTCGTTTCTTTTAATATATCTTTACAATCTGCTAAAAAGTATTTAGTTCTTAAATTAAATATATCAAGATTTTCAATTTGTGATATATAATTATAATATTCATCAAAAATGGGTACTTTAAAATAATCAACAATGTTATTTTTATCTTTATAAGCATCCATAATTTTAAATATATTTAAAATACCATCTATTTCAATTGATGAAATATGAGTATCCATATCATTAATATGAAAAAGTTTCATAATAACTAAGTGTAATATATCAATATTAATATATTTTTCATTATACATTATTCCTAAAATTTCAATAATGACCATAAATTGTCGTTTATGTAAAAAGAATTCTTCGTCATTATCAATATGAGTAAAGTTAACATTTTTGTGAATAAATAATTCTTGAATATAATTCATAAAATATTTTTTAAAATTTAAAGTATAATAAATATTCATTTTAGCATCCATTTCACTATTAAAAGGACCATAATCTTTGTTAACATTATCATATTTTGAGCACCAATAATATTTTTTATTAGATTCTTTAATAATTGCTAAGTTATAATGAATTTGACGACTAGACCAAATTTTACTACAAAGTTGAATATATAAATGTTGATATTTATTATCCATTACGCATTTATCAACAATTTTTTTAGAAATAATATCAAAATAAAAGATATCTTCAATATTAATTAATTCATTAATAAAATCAACGCTAATTTTCTTATAACTTTCATCACAAATTTTATTTAAATATGATTCGATAAGTGAATTTAATTTTTCATCATTACTTTTAGGAATATTTGAATTCCATACTTTTGAATTCTTTTGTTTTTGAAAATTAGTAATGTTATAAGAATAACCATTTGTTCCATTAATATTATTTTTCTTATTTTTGTTATTAAGTAATAATTGTGTTTTTTTTAAATCTTCTTCTTCTATTTTTTTATAAATTAGTATAAAATTACAGAAGTTGTCGATTTTGTCATCGAAAATTGAATCATTATTCATATTTTTATTTTTAAAATAAAAATTTTCATCAAAATTCTTTATATGATATTCGTAGTCGGAATATTTAATAAGAGAATTTGTTGATATTTGGTATGAAGATGACGCCATGATAAAGATATAAAAGAAATATCTATTTATAATATAAAAATATAAAAATATTTAAATTTTTACTTACTTATTTATTTATATAAATAATTTCTTTATATAGAAAGAATAATTAAATTATAAAATTATAAATTATTAAAATATTTTAATAATTTATAAAAAATATAAAAAAAATGAAAAAAAGTGAATATAAAAAGAATATATATATTATAAATAATATTACTAAATAATATATATACCATATATTTTTATAAAAATGGAAAATATTTATTATGATACACTTATAAAAAAGAATGTTGTTGTTGAACCTAAATATTTAACACCACAAATTGATGAATATATATTAAAAGTACTACAGAAAAAATATGAAGGAAAATGTATTCATGAAGGATATGTAAAAGAAGATTCAATAGTAATAGAAAAAAAAAGTGCTGGTCTTCTTTATGGTAGTCATTTTACAGGTGAAATAACTTATACAATATTATTTAAAGCTGAAGTATGTAATCCAGTAGCAGGAAATGTAATAGAATTTGAAGTTCAAAGTAAAAATCAAATGTGTTTAAGAGGAGTATTAGGTCCAATGGAAATTGTAATTCCTAGAGAAATGGTGTTTGATAATCCAGTTGAATTAAAATTACTAGATAGTTATAAAATAGGTGATAAAATTAAGGCTGAAGTAATAAAATCAAGATATTTTCCAAATAGTACAAATATAAGGGTTATTGCTAAAGTAATATCATCTGAAAATAATAGAAATAAAAATAATAAAGCAAATAATAAAACATTTGTTTCTTCTGAAACAAATATTGATGATGAAGAAATGCCAAATGCTATATTACAAAATATTAATGTAGAAGAAGCAAGTGATGAAGAAAGTGTTTCAAGTGATGAAGAAAGTGCAAGCGAAGCAGAAGAAGATGAAAGTGAAGAAGAAAGTATGGGAGAAGATATTGAATTATCAGATAGTGATAATGAACAATTTAATGATGATGTTGAAGGTGTAAAAGATGTTGTAATGAAAAATCCAAATGAAGAAAATGTAAGTGATGAAGAGGAAGAAGAAAATTATGAAGAAGATGTTGAAGATGAGGAAACTTCAGATAATGAAGGAGGAGATGATGAATACTAAAAGAAACCTTGTATATTTTTTCTTATTAGTTAAATAATATTTTATAAACATTATTATAAAAATTTTTACAAATATAATTTCTTTTGATTAAATTATAAAATATTTTATAATTTAATATAATTTAATATATTTTAATATATCAGAATATATTAAAATCATGAGTAACTTTAATTCTATTCGTAATCCTAATATAGGATCTGCTGGTAATCCTGGTAGAGGCTCAGCTGGTAATCCTTATGAAGGTTTGGTTAATACTTTTGGTAATGTGTCACAATATCAAGTAAATATTTATCAAACAGGTAATACAAATATAACAGAAATTATACCAATTAGCAATTCAAATATAAATTTATATTATTATAATCAATTATTAAATGAATGTAAAACATATTTTAGAAAAACAAGTGGGTATCAAATTGTAGATCAGCATATATATTTAATTGACCAAATAGGTTATTATTATGCTTCAACAAATAGTTTTAGAAATTATTATCAAGAAATAGCAAATACAACAGAACAAAATATTAATGTATTTATTGGTGAAAATAGACCATTAAAAAATAAAGAGTTTGCTAAAAATTTTTTTTGTAAAGGAATTAATATATTTATATCTTGTTCATCTGGAAGTATTGCTAACGAATATAATAGAGACGAAGAATTTAAAACTGAAGGTAAAAAATTTATAGGATTTATGAATTTTGTTCATATTGTAGGAAATTTAATATTAAATCATGAACATGAAACAAGTGTTAAACCCGAAAATGGGAAACGTTTTTTTAAATTTGACCCAAATATTGATAATACAAATCATATAAATTATGGAGATAATTATATTTTAAAATTTTTAAATATATATTTAAAAAACGCAGTACATAATGGTCATAAAAAAATAACAAAAACTTTACTAATAAATAAAATTAATAAAATAAAAGTTAAACCACAATTAGTTGAAAAGAATTCACGAATAACTTCAAATGAATTAAGTACAAACAATATAAGAAGTATTAAAAATTGTAATACAAATATTTTTCGAAATTTATATCAATTAAAAATAAATAAGAATCAAAGAATTGAAAGTGAAAGAAAAAATAAGATAATTAGAAATAATTTATTTAAAATAAATAAGATAAAACGTATATTATTGGGTGATTCATACAATGAAGAAGAAAATATAATTTTAAATAGAAATGAAATAAAAAGTCGGTTAGCCTCAAATAGAATGATTGCTGATGATATTATTAATGAGATTTTTGGAAATATATTTTCTATAAATCTTGATAATGAAAATGTACACTCAACACATTTTAAAAATTATGATAATGATATAGTAACACTTACGTATTTAAATAAATTAAATAAAAATAATGTAAATAATTTAAATATAACTAATAAAAATAACATAACAAATATTTATATAAAAGTACATTTAATAAGTAAAGGTAGTAAAAATAGTAATCATGAAAATGGTGGATATGAAAATGGTGAATATGAAAATGGTGAATATGAAAATATTGTATATGAAATGCCAAAAGAATTTAAAATTATATTTAATAATAAAAAGAATGCTTATATCCAAATTACTTATGATCAAGAAGGAGAATTATTTTTTACACAATTAAAGAAATAAACAATATTTTTTCTCGATTAAATTATAAAAAAAAATATATTTTTATATATTAAATATTAAAACAAACAATAAATTATGAATATTTTTAGTATTCAAGAAGATATAGATGAATTAGAAGAAGAAGTAGATTTTGACAATAATAACTTTTTTGAAAATGACAAAATCTTTAATATTTCACACGAATTAATGTTAAAAAAACAACGAAATCGTGAATTATATTTAAGTAAAAAGAAGTTAATGGAATCTGTAAAAAAATTATCAAAAGATGAAATTATAGAAATATTTAAAATATTTTTAGATAATAATGTCCCATATTCAGAAAATAATAATGGAATATTTATTAATTTAAACAATGTTAAAGAAAAAACATTAAATGAAATTAATAAATATATTGATTATATTGAAGTAAAAAAGAATGATTTAATAAATAGTGAAATTAAAGTAATTGAACAAAAGGAATTATTAGGAACAAGTAATAAAATAGTTGTAGATAATTTTGAAGTAAATAAAAAAATATATAAAGAATACGAATTTCAAGAAAACCACGAAGAAATTTTAAATAATAAAATAAATGATTGTTTAAAAAATATTTCATCAAATGATGTAGACCAAACAAAAATATCTTTAAAACGTAAAAAAAATAAATATCATGGAAACATGGCAAAATTGATAAATTCATTTAAAGAACCTAAAGAAAAAAATACAAATAAACAAAATAAGCATAAAAATTATAGCGAAGAAAAGTAAGAAACCTACGATTTCTTACCCAAAGGTTATTAATCAAACTTACCCATAAATGGGTAAGTTAAGATTAAATATCGAACTTCCCTTTTTTTTAATAAATATTGATTTCCCAAACATTGTCTTTGTATATATTTTTCAATATATTTTTATTAAGAATTATATAAATATTTTTGATATAATTGTATCAAAAATATTGTTTGGGAAACAATATATTTAATTATTGTTTTTTATTAACAAATTATTATTTATTAACAACTTATTTTTATTAACAAATTATTATTTATTAACAACTTATTTTTATTAACAAATTATTTTTTATTAACAAATTAATTTTTATTAACAAATTAATAAAAATAATAAAAAAAATAGTTTCCAATATAAAAGGGAAGTTCATAAGAAACCGTAGGTTTCTTATACTGTAGGTTTCTTATTCTTATTCTTATAATGAATTTACTATTTTATATAACAGTTTTACTATTACCTTTATGCGCATTTTCTCAAGATAATGCTCGATATAATAGTTCTTATTTGCGATCACTAGAAAAAATCGAAGAAGAAAATGTAATAAATTATTATGTTAATCTTGGTTTACATACTATTGAAAATATGATGATAACATACGCAAGTAATGGATATAATGAAGTATCAATAACTGATTGTAATGAACAAATTTTAATACAAAATAACAATTTATATAATGATTTAACACCGAAAGATTATAATTATTTAAGACCAATCATTATTGAAGAAATTGAATTAAAAATAAATAAAGAATTATGTAATGATTGTATAGTAAAAAAAAATAAAGTAAATAATTGTATTAAATATACTTTACTTTGGTAAAAAATAATATATAAAAATTATTTATTATTTAATAAAATAATAAAAATGATTTTAAAAATAAAAGGATATAAAGTACTTTATAATAAAGTATATTAATTATCTTTTTATAATAAAATGTTAAGTATTGAAAATATATTAAATACATTAAACACCTCAAAGATTAAACAATATAATTTGCCAAAAAGTATATTGTTAGACTATGATAAATATGAAATTGAAAATGAATCTTCTTATATAGCTCATATTGAATCAATTAATTATGATATTCTCCCAGAAGTAATATTAAAAGATGATAAAGTACGTAATAATAAAAATTTTTCAGATATGAAATTAATTAAAACATATAAATCAATTCAAGATATTATCGGTAATTGTTCAACAACATATGTACATTCCAAAAGTAATCAATCATTAAATTATCGCTTTCTAGAATCAATTTTTACGATTATTGAACATTCATTTATTATGAATAGCTATAATGATAAGCAATTTATTATGACACAATGGATAAAAAAATTAGATGATGAACTACTAAGTAATGAAAAATATTATGAATTTAACTATGGAAAAAATAGAAAAATAAAACGAGAAAATCTATTACTATCAATAAATCAATCATATATGAATAAATGCGATTATGAAATTTTTGATAACTTTATACAATATAATACAGATATGTTAAATATATCATTATTTGTACTAAATATGAAACATGGAAATATTGATTTTGAAGAGTCAAAAATATTCCATTATAAAAATATTTTTAATCCACTGAATCCAGTTGCTATTATAATTTATGATAATGGTGTATATTATCCAGTTATAAGAAATAAAGATTATGATAATTCTTTATTTAATTATAATGAAGAAAATGATAAACATATATTAACAAAATTATATAAATATATGAAATATAATGATTTTGATATTAATAAACTTGTTAAATTAAGTAAAAACAATATAGAAGAAAAAATAGAAGTTAAAGAAGAAGTAGAATTTAAAGATGTTAAAGAAGAAGTAGATGTTAAAGAAGAAGTAGAAGTTAAAGAAGAAGTAGAAGTTAAAGAAGAAGTAGAAGTTAAAGATGTTAAAGCTGTTAAAGAAGAGGTAGAAGTTAAAGATATTAAAGAAGAAGTAGAAGTTAAAAAAGAGGTTAAAGAGGAAGTTATAGAAAAATGTAGTAAATATGAACAAACAAAACTTGAAAAATTGAAAATTGAAGAATTACGTGATATTGCTAATAATGAAAATATACCTATACAAAAATTATCAGAGAAAAGTGGTAAATATATAAATAAGATTAAAAATGAATTAATAGAAGATATTTTAAATATAAAAAATATGTTTGCTATTTTTGAGAAAGAAGTAAAGGAAAAAGTAAAGGAAGAAGTAAAAGAAGAAAAATATAACGAGAAAGTGTTAGAAAAAATGAAAATAGATGAAATTAAAACATTATGTATAAATAAACATATTTCTTTAACAAAAAAATCAGAAAAAACAAATAAAGATATAAATAAAGTTAAAGGAGAACTTATTAGTGATTTGTTAAAAACATGTAATTTATAACATATTTGTATTTTTTATAACTTTAATCTTTTTAATCTATATATAAAAATATATTAAAAATATATTTTTTTATATTTTTAATATAAAGAACTTAAAATAATATAATAATAATATAGTATTATTATATTTCTTAAAAATGGAAATTGAAAAGTCTTATTACAATAAGGTGAAATCATTTATTGAAAACGCAAATCAAAAAAAAGAAATTGAATTAGAGGTGCGTTTTTGGGATGAAAATTATGAAAAAATTGAAATAAATGAAGAAAAATTTAAGAAAATTTTTGAATATTATACATTTAGTAAAGTAAATGATGGTCTTGAATGTAAATATGAAATGAGTTCATCATTGGATGTAAATGTACATATGGAAGGAAATAATTCAAATTCCAATATTACACGTACTCGTTTAAGTATAAATGATTCAAATCATATTAAAAAATATTGGCTTCAAAATAATTTAACAGATATACCTTATAAAATTATTGAAAAAAAACATTTAGAGCGATTAGATATTAAAGAATATTATTTACGAGTATCATTAAATGATGAAGTAGCTGAAGAAAATATATTTGAAAAAAATAAGAATCAATTATTAAATGAAGTAAATAATGTAAATAATGTAAATAATAAAAATTCAAAATTAAGTAAAATGTTTCGATTAAAAAATCGTTATAATATTATGAGTGAAGATGGTTTATTTTTAATTGATTTAACAACACTTAAAAGTGGCATTGGTAAAACATTTAGAGATGCAAATGTATTAAAAGCCTTTCCAACATATGAGATTGAAATAGAATATATTGGAAATAAAGATGAATCATTAAAAAATAAACATAGTAGTGATGACGTAGTAAAAAGTTTATTTAACCATCTTCATAATATATTATCAATAATGAATGATTCTGATTTTATATTAAAACAAAGTATTAAAAGCGCAATCATGAATTCATTTACATCTTTAGTAAATACAAAAACATTAAACAATGACAAAGGGGGATCATTGTTAGCAAATCCAGTAACATTACATCGTAGTAATATAATTAAAAGTAGTAATACAATGAATATATTAAATAGATATAGTGTGTCATTAAAGGCTGACGGAATGCGTCATATTGCTTATGTATTACCATCACAAAAAGCTGAATTAAATGGGAATATATATTTAATTGATATAAATAATAATATAGTTGATACAGGATTAAAGGATGAGAAATATATAAATAGTGTAATAGAAGGTGAATATGTAAAATTATCAAGTAGTGGAGCTTACGAATTTTTTGCGTATGATATGTTATTTGATCGTGGAAATGATATAAGAAATAAACAATATTACAATACATATAAAGAGGAACGATTATACAGTCGTTCAAAATATTTAGAACTTTTTATAAATTCAAGTGGACGAAAGGAGCGTTTATCAAACGTTGTTAAAATAAATCGCAAAGCATTTAGTGTATCAGTAAATCCAGATGGAACAGATATTATTGAAAAAGCAAACGCAATGTGGAAAAGTCGTGAATCACAACCATTTTTTGTGGATGGTATGATATTTACACCAATGTATGATCATTATCCATTAAAAGGAGGAAGTTGGTATGCGTTATTTAAATGGAAGCCACCAAAATTAAATACAATTGATTTTTTGATTGAAGTTGTTAAAAATGATTATGGAAGTGAAATGAAATTTCCTCATTTAGAACCACAATTAAATCAAGATGGTACTATAAATAATATATTAAAACAATATAAAAAAATCCGTTTATATGTAGGAACATTAAAGGATTCATTTGATGAAAAGAGTCATAAGATGACAAAGAAAAAGTATAAAACATTATTTAATCCATATGATTTAGATGAAACTGGTGCTGAAGCATATAATACATGTTATGTATTTATTGATGAAAATGATAAAATAATTTGTGAAGATCCAATTACTGGTGAAAAAGATGTTGTAAATGATGACACAATTATTGAATTTGGTTTTGACTCAACTCGTGAAAAAGGTTTCCAATGGGTACCATATAGAGTACGATATGATAAGACAACATCATATAAAAATAATAGATTTGTATTTGGTAACTTTGATAAAATTGCGAATGATATATTTAGATCATTACAATATCCAGTAACAGAGGAAATGGTAACAGTTATTGGAAAAGTACCATTAGATGATACAGGTGCGGGTGCTATAAATGCTCCATATTATGCTTCATTAAAAGACGGTAATATAGAAAATAATGCGTCACGTTTACCATATCAAAACTTCCATAATCATCATATTAAGTTATCATTATTTAAACAAGTGAATCCATCAATCATGGCTGGAAGTAGTATGATGGGAGGAAAGCTTCTTGATTTATGTTGTGGTAAAGGTGTTGATATGAAGAAGATTAAACCAGCATTATATGCGGAAGTAGTTGGTATAGATATTGATTATGATAATATTAAATTTGCTCAACAATTTTATGATAGAGCAATACCTAAACCAAAGCCAAAAGCATATTTTGTTCGCGGTGATGCTGGTAAATTAATATTCCCAAATCAAGATTGTGCGTTTGATGAATCAGGAAAGATTCAATTACGAAAGTTTATACAAACAAAGTATTACTTTGATGTAGTAAATATACAATTTGCTTTACATTATTTCTTTGAAAATGAAATTCGTTTGCGCTCATTATTACAAAATGCGAATGACAATCTTAAAATCGGTGGCTATTTTATCGGTACATCATTTGATGGTGAACGTGTTCATCAATTATTAAAAGGTGTAAATGAAGTAGAAGGTAAAACATTTGGAGGGGAAACATTATGGAAGATTCAAAAGAAGTATAGTACAACACGCATGAGTTTTGATTCAACCAAACCAAACTTTGGAAAACAAATTGATGTATTAGTAAAGAGTATTGGAAATGTACATAGTGAATATTTAGTAAATTATAATTACTTAGATGCTATATTAGAAGAATATGGATTTGTAAAAGTAATGGTAAAACCATTTTCACAATATCATGAAGATTTATTAAAAGGTCAATATGAAAATAAAGAAAATACAAATGGAGAGTTAGATAGAAACATTGATAATGCTAAGAGAATGAGTGCTGAAGAACAAAAGTTTAGTTTCTTAAATAATGCTTTTGTATATAAGAAAGTAAGTAATACATCTGATACATTATTTAAGAAATTAGTTAAAATGATTGAAGACCAAGTAAAGAAAGAAAAGAGAAAAAATATTCATGATGAAGATGTTGAAATATTAGATAATGAAACAGCTCATTTAGTAATAAATGTTGAAAAAAATGAAGAAACGAATGATTCAATAGTTTCAAATACTACTACTGAAAATAGTAATTCAGAAGTTTCAAATACTACTACTGAAAATAGTAATTCATTAGTTTCAAATACTATTACTGAAAATAGTAATTCATTAGTTTCAAATACTATTACTGAAAATAGTAATTCATTAGTTTCAAATACTACTACTGAAAATAGTAATTCATTAGTTTCAAATACTATTACTGAAAATAGTAATTCATTCGTTTCAGAAAACGATATAATAGAAAATGTGGTTGATTTAAATAATAAAGAACAAAAGGAAGAAATAATAAGTGGTGGTCGAAAGAAAGTAATAAAAAAAAGTAAAAAAGATTTAGTAAAAAAGATAAAAAAATAAGTTCAAAATAATTAATTAAAATCATATCTTAATATAATAAAATTTTTTAAAAATAAATTTTTAAAAAAATGGATTATTTATACATATATAAAAATGATGATATAACAAAAATAGCAACAATTGAAAATATAAAGCTTGAATGGAAACCAAAAACACAATCGTTATTATTTAAACAATATTATGAAGAAATAAGTAAAAAAAAGGAAGAAATAGATAAATTAGAAAATAATGAAATATGGGATAAAATGAAAAAAATAGGTAATCCTTATGAACTTGTTTATACAACATATCATAGGAAAAAAAAGAATGATAGTATAAGTAAATATATTCCATTAAGTCGTTCATATTTTAAAATGTGGGAAATATATAATAATTATCCAATATTACAACATTTTCCATTAAATTCTAAATTTTATTTTGCTCATTTAGCTGAAGGACCTGGTGGATTTATGGAAGCATCATATAATTATATTCAACATTTACGAAGTTCACATTATAGTCATCATGTTGTATGTAGAGATGTATATGAAGGAATAACATTAAAACCACATAATGATTATGTTCCTGATTGGAATAAAATACAAAAAATATTTGGTAAAGATACAAATATAAATGTAAATTATGGAAATTTATATATATATGAAGATGTTTTAGAGTATATAAAAAAATTTGAAAAAAATAAGGCTCATGTTGTAACAGCTGATGGTGGATTTGATTATTCATCTGATTTTAATGGACAAGAATTAAATTCATGTCAAATAATATATTCTGAAGTTGTAATTGCTTTAAAAATATTAGCTGAAAAAGGTACATTTATATGTAAAGTTTTTGATTTATTTAGTGTAACAATGATAAGAATATTAGATATATTACAACGTAATTTTGAATATATATACATATATAAACCAGAAAGTAGTAGACCGGCAAATTCTGAAAAATATATCATCTGTATAAATTTTTTAAATAAAATTTCGGAAGAAAATAAAGATGAATTATTATATATTATAAAAGAGTGGAATCATTTAGTTGATTCAAAAGATGAAACATTTAAAAAAGCGCATTTTGTAGATATATTAAATATAAAATGTTCATCACAATTAGTTCATGAATTAAATCTTTATAATAAAAATTATTTAAATTATCAAAAAAAATCATTAGATAAAATACTTAATATTGCTAAAAATAATCCATCATCTATGATTGATAAAAAAATATATGATGAACTTATTAAAATACAAGTTCAAAATGCGTATAATTGGTGTATTAAATATAATATACCAATCAATATTGAAAGTATTTATTGGAAAAAGTATTCACATTTAATTAAAAATAAATAAATTATAAAAAAATAAATAAATTATAAATAAATTATAAAAAAATAAATAAATTATAAATAAATTAAATATTAAATTTTTATTTTTTTTAATGCTTTACCTATTTTATTACCAATTTTTTTAGCTCCTTTATCAATATCATTAGCAATTTGTGTAGTTTCTTTAGCAACAATATTTGCTGCTTGAGTAGTTTCTTTAGCAACCGTATTAGCTACTTTTTCAGCTTCTTTTGCTGCTTGTTCAGCTACTTGTTTACTTTTCTTTGCTAATTCTTCAGCTTCTTTAGCTGCTTTTTCAGCGGCTTCTTTAGCAAGTCGCTCAGTTTCTTTTGCGGCTTTTTCTAATGCTTCTTTGGCTTCTTTAGCAGCTTTTTCAGCGGCTTCAGTAGCTGCTTTCATAGCTTTTTCTAAAGCTTCTTTTGCTTTTGCTAATTCATTTTTCTTTTTAGTAATATTTGCTTTAGATGGACTTGATGGTATTGATTTGTCAGTAGTAAATCCAACAATAGGTGATACAAAAACATATTCGTTATTTGTGACCATATTTTTAATACCAAATGTATATTCATCATTATCAGCTGTTGGGTCATATTTTTTAATTAAACTAAAACGATCTTTTGTATTAAAAGTAACACTTCCTCTTAATATTTTTTCAATTGTTTCTGTATCAAGATTATCAGGATTTGGGTCTGCTTTCATCAAATAATATAATGCCATAAAATAATTATATATAATAGTAGCATCTTGAGAAGATTTATCAAATGATGATATTTGATTATCATCAATAATTTTTCTTGAATATAATTCATTAAGATTTGTAGTACTTTCACTACTTAAATTTGGTAATTTTAATAAATTATTTTTATAATCTTTATTTTTAATTAATTCACTATATATATTTTCATTCATAATATAATTAATCATAGCATTATTATAACTTGATGAAAAAGATAACATTTCAGACATAAATGATGAAATTATAGCAGCACCTGCTTTATTATCTGGTGAATTTGGGTCTTGATTATCATCATCTTTTGGATATGGAGCAATAGCAAGTTCAAATACGAAATTGTAATAAGGAGCAATAATTATATTTAGACTATCATACATAGATGAAATATTATCAGCAAAATCGCGAAGTATATTTAATGGGTTAACAATATCGTCTTCTTCTTCTGAATCTAATGAAGATGGAACAGGTATATTTAGCTTAAGTAATAAATTTTTATTATTTTCAATATCTTTTTTATTTATTAAATTAATATAAATACTCATTATTGAAGGTGATAAATTAGTCAAAAATAGTTCAGCTTTTTTATCTAATTTAGAATCAACTTCATAATTAGGTATTTCTTTATTTTCATTATAAATATTATTTGCTTGATTTGACATATATAACGTATCTTTGAATAAATTATAATATAAAGTAATTTTTTGATTTAATATTATATCACGTTTATTATTTAAATCATTAATTATATTATTTCTTAATAAATATATATATGTATTTAGACTATCTAATAAAATATCCAAATCTTTCTGCTCATCCGGTCTTGAATCCATTTCTAATAAAGAATCACTTATTACTGTAGTATCAGGTTCAAATTCAGGTTGTATTAATAAATCACTTGGTTTTTGATTTTCTTCTAAAGCAAAAGCACTACTATCTAAATCCGGAAATAAATCATTTATATTTTGTTCTTGATTATCCATATGTTCATATAAATCATTTTTTTTATAATTATTTTTTTTTATATCATTATTAGTATATAATATTAAATCACGGTTTAATAAATCATAAGTATCATGTTTATTACTTTTATAATATGAATATTCAATATAATTATTCTTTATATTATTTTTATTAATTTTATTTTTAACTTCATTATTATTTATAAAAAATTCTTTCATTTTTATATTATTAAATAATTCATATGAATTGTTTAGCTTTTTTATAATATTTTTCTTTAATATATTCTGATTATATTTATTATAAATGTAATAAAATAAAAAACATGTTATTAAAATAATAATTGCAAAAAATAAATAACTTTTATTTATTTTCATTTTTATTTAATAAATAATTATTAACACTACTTTTACAAAATAATTTTTTTAACAAATAATTATTTGTTAAGAAAATATCAGTAATAATTAAGAACAGGGTTGTTGGGCCCTTGGGTCAGCTCTACGAGAACCTTAGGTTCTTCATTTATTTAAACTTATGTTTTCCAGCAAACTCATCATAATATTTTTGACCTAATGTTTTATCTGCTTCTTCACTTGAAAGTTCTTGAGATTCCATTTTTCGTTTCATTTCTAACATTTCAGCTAATCTATACATTGGAAACCCTGAAGGATTTTCAATAATTTTAAAAAATAATGTAGGACAATTATAATGAAATTCTCCAAACTTTTTCATCATATGTTGATTATAATTATCAATTTGTTCTCTACGTGCTTTAGAAACTTCAGGTTTTAAAGCATATGAAATAATTTCCTTAACAATAGTTTCAATTTCATGTGATGTATAAGTTCGTTTTGTATATTCTTCTTGTAACATTTTTTATTTAAATTTATTTATCTATCTATTTATAATTATTATTTCTTTAATATGATTTTAACGTATATAAATAAAAAAAATATTTGTTAAAAAAATTAAAAATAAATCAAAATTAAATATAGTGTTATATTTATAAAAAATAAAATGAATCTTATTTGCAAAACATTATTATATATACTTATTTTATTTATTATTATTTATTTAATTGTAAAAGTTAAAAACGCACTATATGAAGTAAATAATACTGAACATTTTCAAGATAAACTTGATTATTCTATTGAATATTTATTAAATGAATATAAAGAAAAAAATGATGATATATATGATAAAGAATTTGTAGATTTATATGATATTGCTTATCATGATTTTTTTGATATAAATCGTGATAATAAAGTAATATTAAAATACTTACCTAAAAAGAATAAAGAAGATATGGTAATTACTGTAGGTGGTTGTGGTGTAGGTAAAATATGTAAAAGTTGGAAAGATTTAAATTATCCAAATGTTAAAGGAATTGATTTTTCTAAACATATGTTAAAGAAAGCTGAATCATTATATCCAAATGTTGATTTTATAAGGGGAAATTTAGTAGATAATAAAATATTATCAGAAAAATCAACACATGTATTTATAATAGATGAGCGTACTTTATATATGAATCATACAAAAGATATAGAAAAAATAATTAAAAATGCTTATCATTGGTTATATGATGATGGAATTTTAGTTGTACCAATATATGATAAAAA
>JACCDH010923699.1_pt1 | contig 16874 bp, 12 predicted proteins | sample 7442481 | NCBI WGS metagenome assembly JACCDH01 (sample SAMN15323433, study PRJNA562643) | freshwater metagenome | isolation source: river surface water | place: USA:Blue River Watershed | collected 2017-08-15
ACGAAACCTACAATATCATTTCCAAGTTTTTCAGCACGAGAAAACAATTTGATGCGATAGCCTTTTTCGCCAGCGTATTTAACATCTTGCGGTTTAATGTTTCGAATCCCATAATTGAAGACTTCCCTCGGTTCAACAACCAATCCAAAGGCATGTTTGATAAGTAAAACCAATTTGTACTTTGAATCAAAACCATCCACATCCAAGGTTGGATCAATTTCTGCGAATCCTAATTCTTGCGCTTTTGCCAAAGCTTCTTCATAGGCAACTCCGTGATTTGATTGCGTTAAAATGTAATTTGTTGTTCCATTTACAATTCCCTGAACAGACGATAATGAATCGTTGTTATAATATTCCTCTAAGTTTCGAATGATCGGAATCGATCCACCAACTGCTGCTTCGTATAAGAAAGACACATTGTTTTCCTTGGCTGTTGCAATTAATTCTTCCAAGTGTTCAGCAATTAATTTCTTGTTGGCAGAAACAACATGTTTTCCATTTTTCAAGGCTTGTAAAACGATTTGATAGGCTGCTTCGCTATCATTGATCAATTCCACAACCACATTAATTGAAGCATCATTAAGAATTGCTTCTTTATCATACAAAAATGCTTCAGCTGGCAATCCTCTTTTTTTCGATGGATCTTTCACTACAATTTTCGTGATGCGAGCTTCCAACAATTTACTCTTGTTCAATACTTCATACAATCCAGTTCCTACGACCCCGAAACCAAATAAACCGATGTTTAATCTACTTCTCATGCTACTACTTTTTTTGTTGTTGTTTTAAAAATTGTTGGACGATTTCCTTTGAAGTCATTGTATAGAAAGTCCGAAATAAGGCTTGTTAATTGTTTGTTTTCGACTAAGAATCCGTCGTGACCGAACTCAGAATCAATTTTGCCGAAAAAGGCACTTGGAATCCATTCGCTCAAGTACGCTTGTTCTGAAATTGGGAATAATAAATCGGATTCAATTCCAATCACTAAGGTTCTCGCTTTGATTTGTTGAAGAGCAATTTCCACCGATGGACGTTTTCTTCCAACATTGTGCGCATCCATTGCCTTTGAAAGAATCAAATACGAATAGGCATTGAAACGTTTTGCTAATTTTTCGCCTTGGTAATGTTGATACGATGCTGCCAAGAAATTATCTGTTGTATGATTTCCAGGATTTGTTTGTGTTTTGGCATAACCGTCGTAAGAGCGGTAACTTAGCATTGCAATTGCGCGAGCCGAAATCAATCCGTTTCTTCCCCCATTCACATTTCCATTTCCAAATGTTTGATCTGCAAACAAGGCCAAGCGTTGTGTTTCATTGAAGGCAATTCCGAAAGCAGAATGGCGTGCATTTGTTGCGATTAAAATCAAGTTTTCAATGCGATTATTTTGTTCGATTGCCCATTCCAACGCTTGTTGTCCGCCTAAAGAAGCACCGATCAATAAATTGATTTTCTCAATTCCTAAATGTTCGCGCAATAAATCGTGCGCTCTAGCCATATCACGCGTTGTAACAAACGGGAAATGATCTAACAAGGGTTGATCGTTTTTGAAGGTATTCAATGGTCCGCTTGTTCCGTAATGTGAACCCAAAATGTTTGCACAAACAATGAAATGCTCTTTCGGATTAAACAAATCGTTTTCTCCAAAAACACCGTTCCACCAATCAAAAACATCGCTGTTTGCTGTTAAAGCGTGGGTTACCCAAACGACATTATTTTTAGTGGAATCAAAAGTTCCGTAGGTGTGATAAGCTATTTGTAAGTTATCTAGTTGTTCACCGCTTTCCAACGTAAAAGCTTGGTGAGTATTAAAAATATTCATGTTGAATTATTGAGTGGTAAATAAAAAATGATTGCACTATCGGCGAGATGCGATAGTTAAAAAATGCTAGAAATATCTGAACAAATCAGATCAGCACATGCAGCAACAGCAGCACATTAAAAAGAATCCTGAATGGAAAATGGTTTTCACTGCTTTCTGAAACGAAAGACCTTTAATTTGGCTTGAAGAATTTAATTCCTTTTTCATAATCAATTATTTATATTCTTCCGAACATTCGGAATCAGGAATTGGCACCGGTTTTCCAACCCGTCAGCTGACGGACTTAAAGTTGGTTGCCAGAGGATCACAGAGCCTGTCTCTCACCTCTTCTTTATAAATCTTAGATTCACCGTTTGTGAAAATGATGCTGCAAATGTTTTAAATTTGTTTTCGTTTTACCAAACATTTTTTGAACTTTTTTTTGTCGCTTCATTTTTTAACCTTTTGTTTATGTCCAATTTTAAATTCAGCAAACTACTCATTCCCATTCTATTAGCGGTTGCAATTGGTTATTTTTCATACACCTATTTTTTGAAGGATATCATTTTAAATAACTCAACACAAACTGTTGAATTGAAAGATTTTGGACTATCAAAAGCCTTTAATTTGAAAAAACATGACGGTCAATCCAGTATTTCTTCGCTCGAAATTGAACTTTCAGGAACGAGTACAGACAATTTATACGTGGTTTTTGGACCAACAAAAGATCAATTAGTGGAACAAATTCAGCTAAAAAAGGGAACAATTGACTTTCAAAAAGCGACAGAATGGAAAACAGACAACTGTTATTTTCTCGTGATTAATGAACAGGGAAATGAAGTTGATTTAACATTAAATTATCGTTTCATTCACTGATTTCGAACCACATAATTTATATCTTTAAGTCATGAAAATAGCGAATGTTGCCAACAGTTTAATTCTTGTTTTTGGGTGTGTTATTTTACTCATTTTCGGTAAATCACTCCTGTTTCCATTCCTATTTGCCTTGTTGATTTATTTCTTGATTCGCGCAATTCGTCGTTTAATCGATCGACTTCCTTATATCAAAAATCACATTCCATCGTGGTTAAAAAACGCCTTGGCCTCATTCATCATTTTTGCTTTACTCGGATTTACAGGTCAAATGCTTGTTTCCAACAGTCAGGCTTTAATTGAATCATTCTCACTTTACGAAAACAACATTGCTTCAATTGTTGAACAAATTAATGGTTTAACAGGAATGAACATTGGTCAAACAATCACGAACAAATTAAGTGAAGTCGAAATCGCTAAAATGGTCAATCCGATTTTAAATTCGATTACTGGAATTATGGGAAACATCATGATGGTCTTGTTCTATTTGATTTTCTTGTTTATTGAAGAATCGAACTTCAAAAAGAAAATGCATTTGATTTTTTCGAATCCTGAAAAATATGCAGAAATCAAAGTGCTTTTGGGTAATATTGAACATTCAATTACGCATTACATTGGGTTGAAAACCTTGATTAGTTTCATTTCAGCAACGGTTTGTTTTGTTACGTTATTTGCATTTGGTGTTAATTCTCCCTTGTTTTGGGCATCGCTCATTTTCATTATGAATTTCATTCCAGTCATTGGTGCTTTGTTAGCGGTTATTCTTCCTTCATTGTTTGCGATGATTCAATTCGGTGAAATGCCGTATGCTTTGTTAATCTTCTTTGTTTTGGGAACTATACAAACATTGATTTTAAACTTATTGGAACCAAAATTAATGGGTGATTCATTGAACATTAGTCCACTTGTAGCTTTGTTTGCATTAGCATTTTGGGGAGCAATTTGGGGAATTACAGGAATGATTGTTAGTGTTCCAATCACCGTAATTATAATTATCCTTTTGGCGCATTTCGAGCGCACACGACCAATTGCGATTTTACTTTCGCACCAAGGGAAAGTTTAGTTTTTAATCGTCAATTCGATTACTTCGGATTCACTTCCGTCGCTATCCGTAACTGCAGCTACTTTCGTTGATTCTGTTGAAGATGTGATTACAGTTAACGATTCTACTTTCACGAGTAAAGGTTCATTTTCCTGAATAAGCGTACACAAGGGTGTGTAATGGTGTTGAATTTCGTCCGGTACAATAACACCTATAAAACTACCCAACACCGCACCATCATCTACCCAATTAGATGTGTTTTCAACTGAAGCGGAAAATAGAATTCGTTTATTTTCAACATCGGAGGTCGCACCAGAAAAACCAGCTTTGACCCCATCAATTTCAGGTAAATCAATCGTATTTGATTTCAATTTAATGTCTTTGTCTTTTTTTTCTAAGTAAGCCACAAAATGACTGGTTTTCATCGATATCAGCTTGTTTTTTCCACGATTGAAGAGGTACAATTTATCATCCAATACCGTTGCTGCTTCAAGGTTCAAATCTTCATCATCTAACTTTGCTTCGTCTTGAATAAGGCCATAAAAATCAGTTAAATCAAACGATTCCAAGACTTCACCTTTGAGAGAAAGCAACAATCCTTCATTGCGTTGAGGAGCTTTCGATCCAGATCCAAAAAGAAAGACACATGATTCACCCTCCCAATCAAGCATTGTCATCGCTTCAAAATCCTTTTTGTCTTCTTTTGAAATGGTTGAAGTCAATGGTTCTGTTTTCAAACCGAATGAAATCGTGTATTTGTTTTGGATTTGATAGTCTTTGTTCAATTGAAAAATATAAGGCGAATTATCTCCTATGACCCAAAGAAATTCTCCATCATTTTCTATTCCCGAAGCTGAAGGAATGTCAGTCAAGGGAAGTTTTCTGTCAATTGAAAGGTTCATGGTTGGTTTTAGTTTGCACGACATGACCATAAGCGAAGCACTCAGTATACTTAAACTATATAGGACAATTCGTTTCATAATTTTTCGGTGTTGAAAGATACACAAAATAAAAAAGATTGTACCTTCATAAAAAATACTGCTATGAAAACCATTTTGATTGTCGCGTTTGCCTTATTAACAAGTATCTCATTTAGTCAATTAGTGCCAAAACCAGAGTTGGACCAGTTCTGGAATTCTACGGTTCTTCCAATAGTGAAACTAGACAAAGAGACGATTATTTCACAGACAAATTTCCCTTTAGAAGGAGCTTGGGGATACATGGTGGATGATTTGAGTGATCCAGAATCGTGGACAAAAGAACTTTATACGAACAACTTGGATCAAATTTTCACAGAAGAAATTCGCATTGCGATGCGCAGTAAAACCATCAACGATTTGGCACATTTCAAAACTGATGAAGGTGAAACGTCCTTGTTGTTGTCCATTCTCATTGAAACCTACGACAAAGAATCGGACATGACATTCGAATCATCGTACATGTTCTTCTTCAAGAAATTTGAAGGGAATTGGAAGCTGTTTAAGATTGATATTGCAGGATGATTTAGATTCGAGAGCCGAGCGGAACATGGAACATGGAACAAGGACCGCTGCGCTGTAGGACTTGTTTGTGTTAAATCACTAAGGATTATAATTCTAACTTCTTCAAGTCTAACAGTCTTTCGTCATCAGGTCCTTTCTCTTTCGTCTTTTAGTCCTTTGTCTTATAATCCTAAATTCTAACTTCTAGCTCTAACTTCTAGACTAAAATCCAAAATGCTTCTCCGCCTCATCAGCGATGTAACCTCCAATTGCGAGAGAAGCTGTTGCTGCTGGTGAAGGTGCGTTCAATACGTGAATAGATTTTCCGTGGTATTCGATTCTGAAATCGTCGCGCGTGTCACCGTCTTGTGCCAAAAGTAATGCTCTCACTCCTGCTCTACCTGGTTTGATATCTTCCATCGTTAATGACGGAACCATGCGTTGCAAGGTTTTTAAGAACAAACGTTTTGAGAATGCACGACGGTATTCGTTGATACCAAACGACATGTTTTTGAAGAATAATTTCCATGTTCCACCATACGTTAGAGCATCCCACGTATCTCTCCAAGAGAAATCTGTTTTTCCGTAACCTTCACGTTTGAATGTGAATACCGCATTTGGTCCACATTCGATTTCGCCATCTGTCATGCGTGTAAAGTGAACTCCTAAGAATGGGAAATCAGGATTTGGAACTGGATAAATTAAATTCTTGATTTTATGTTTTGCTTCTTCCGTTAATTCGTAATAGTCACCGCGGAAGCCAACTACTTTTTCTTTCAATTTCACACCGTCTTTTTTCGCTAGACGATCAGCTTGTAAACCAGCGCAGAACACTAAATATTCGGCTCTAAATTCATCTTTGTCGGTAATGATGTTTGACGTTTTATCGCCTTTTTGAATTTCTAGAACTTCTTGACCTAGCACCAATTTACTTTCAGCATTCATTGCCAAAGCTAATTCCACCATTTTTTCAGTCGCCCCACGGAAATCAATGATTCCAGTGCACGGAACCCAAATTCCACCGATAGATTCAACAAACGGTTCGTGTTCTTTCACTTCTTCAGCAGAAATCATTTTAATCCCTTCAATTTGATTTTCTAAACCAATTTGAAAGATGCGTTCCATGTGCGGTAACTCTGATGGATCTGTAGCAACCACCACTTTACCACAAATGTCGTGTTTAATGCCGTGTTCTTTCGCAAAAGCAACTAATTCGTGTCGACCTTGAATACAATTGCGTGCTTTTAAAGAACCTGGTTTGTAGTACAATCCTGAATGGATAACACCCGAATTATGACCCGTTTGATGATCTGCCAATAAATTCATCTTTTCAATAAGGATGATTTTCTTCGTTGGATACTTTTTTTGAAGCTTGTAAAATGTTGCTGCTCCAACAATTCCTCCACCAATTACTGCGATATCATAAGTCATAGATTCGTATGTTTGAATTTTGAGCTCAAATTTAGTTAAAGTTCGTTTAACGCTGAAATTAAAACCAAAAAACTGAATCCGATATTCGTTCTTCGTTCAATAGATTTGTCTTACATTCGTCAACGTAAAATTACATGCTCCAAATGTCAAAAACAGTAACAACACCAATCGAACGCCCATTTTTCAATAATTTGAATGGTCTGAGGTTTGTTGGAGCGTTAACTGTTCTAATTTTCCATTGCTTTACGTTGCAACGAGAAATTTGGGGTAATTTTTTCAATGGAACAATTTTTCACTTTGTTTTTTCAGTGGCAAGTAAAGGTCATCTTGGTGTGAATCTTTTCTTTGTTTTAAGTGGTTTTTTAATCACTTATTTGCTCTTACATGAATATGCACGCACCGGGAAAATTAATATTCTGAACTATTTGTTGCGGCGTTTTCTGCGCATTTGGCCCTTGTATTTTTTAGTGGTTCTTTTTGGTTTTTTTCTGTTTCCAAAATTACCGTATGGCGTTGTCACGATTCATGAATTTTGGCGATTCGCTTTGTTTCTTTCCAATTTCGATGAAATTATTCATGGAATAAACGATAAAATCAATTTTTTAAGTGCGACTTGGTCCGTAAGTATTGAAGAGCAATTCTATTTAGTTTGGGGATTCTTATTGGGATTGATACCGTTTAAAAAATCATTTTCATTTCCAGTTTTTTTCGTTGTAATCATTTTAGGCTCCATTGTATTTCGTTCATTTTATTGGTTCGACAGCCGTATTATTTACTTTCACACCTTTTCAGTTATGTCGGATCTTGGAATTGGTGGATTCATTGGATTCGTAGCTTTCAAGGGGAAAATTCAATCCTCTTTTGAGCGGGTTAAAAAATGGCAATGGATCGTATTTTATGTGATCAGCACCTTACTAATTTTAGGAAGTAACTCCATTTTCGAAGGTTCTCTTATTGCGTTTGAACGCACGGTAATTGGAATCATCTTCGCTATTGTTATTTTGGAACAAGTCTATGCTAAAAACTCGTTTTATAAAATCGATAAAATCCCTTACTTCTTCTCATCAGGTGAATTGACCTATGGGTTTTATATGTTTCACTGTATACTTATTTATTATTGGAGTACTTTCTTTAAAACCCATGGTTTCACTGATCATCTGTGGCAGTTTCTAGTGTATGTTGTTTTAGTATTCTTCAGTACGTATGTAGTTGCGTGGATCAGTTTGCATTATTTTGAACGACCGATTTTAGGGTTGAAGAAGTATTTTAGGTGATCCGTGAACAATATAACGCAGAGATTTTGAGTCTGCGTTGCACAGAGGTCGCTGAGATAATTGGCAATTGAACGGTCTTCAACAAAATCCATCAAAAAGAACTATTTTCCGAAGTAAACATGAATTTTTATCATCTGTGCATCTCACGGTGTGGCTGCTTCGCGGTGAGGCTAAACTTAACAAGGATGCAAATCTGAATCACAAAAAAAAGGCCGACTTGCGCCGACCTTTCTTTCAGAAATAAGGAATTAGTGTTTGATTAACTCCTTTGTATAAACTTGATCTTTGGTAATGATTTTAACGATGTAGTTTCCAGAAGGAACGTGAGAAAGATTTACTTGCGCTTCAGCAAACGTACCTGTTGCATTCATCACTTCTGAATGAACTGGTCTTCCCATCATGTCGTAAATAATCAAATTGGCTTCGTTTCCAACATAACCGCTTACTTCAATCATGGCAATTCCATTTGTAGGATTCGGGAAGATTGCAATTTCATGTGCTAATTCTTCTTCTTTCACGCCTAATCCAAATCCAACTGAGAAATTATATCTGTGGTAATTTCCCCAATCAGACGGGAAGAATTCTATGTAACTTCCTCCTACTTTTCGTAATCGGAATGTTCCGGTTGTTTCACCTTCCACTTGACTTGAATACCAGAATCCAATTCCATCACTGTCGGTATCTTCAATTATTACGCTGTAACAACCTGGAGCTAAATCAAATGTATCTTTGTATTGCGTGTTGTTTGCTAAACCTGTGCGCTCGAACAAAATATTACCTGAAGCATCTTCCAAACGGTATTTATTTTCACTCGCTTTGTTGTTTGTAGTGCACCAAATAAAGAAAGGTCCATCAATCATTTCAGGGGCATCAAATTTCGTATTTAAGTGATTGTTTTGATCGTATTCATCCAAATCTGGATAACCTTCAATCGCATACAATTGCACATGAAACGTTTGCTCACCAGAATAATCTCTCCACCATGCCAAGTCAGTCACAGGAATTTCAACCGTTTCTTTTTCTAAGAATGCTAAATTTCCTGTCCACTCATATTCTAACCAATCGCCATAAGAAATCCAACAACGAATGATACATTTTGTCAATGGTTGTTCACCTGTATTTTGAATAACAACTCTTGGATTTGAGCATGTTGGATTCCACTTGCGGTAATATTCCCAATTATTTGGATTCAAGATATCAATCACAGCCGCATCATGTTGAAAGTTTGGAGCTGAGTATGAAATTAAATCCATTGCTACAATGTAGTTTCCACTTGCTTGACCTGGATCATTTGCTGGAACATTATTGATTACGTAATCAATTTTAACTGTGTCTCCAGTTACAAATGGTGTCACTTCAAATTCATTTTCACGTACTTGATCTCCCGGACACCAACCTTCACGTGCATATGGCCATGTTCCACCTTGTGAAATATTTGGATTATCACCACATTGTGTAGTTTGCCAAATGTTCCAGTTGAAACGAGAAACTCCATCGATTTTAATTTGGTGATCATTTGGAACCCATTCACAACATGCGCCGTTTCCAACTTGTCCATGTCCAGATAAACGCGTTTTAATTTTGAACATTTCAGAACTGTCAGCCAATGGAATAGATACTTCTTGCAAGTCTGTATCGTTTGCCATGTTTGAGAATTGGTACGATCTGAAATCCGACCAAATCGGTTCACGCTTGTGCACATCACGCGGCGGAATCCCTTCAATAAATGCAAATTTCAAGTCAACTAATTCTTGCGTGTTGTGCGCTGCTAAATCAACCGTATCTTTCAAATATTGTTGGTAGTCTGTTACATCATAAATCCAATAGAAACCGTTTGGACCTAAATCAAATTGAATTCCATAAGGCGTGATGTAACGCGCAATTTCAACATCATGAATTAATTCAAATGGCGGATTGTAATGAATAATTTGTTCGTTTGTAAGAGTAGTTGCACCTGTAAAAGGCGTTTGAGAAACCACAGAACCATTCACGTCGTATACAATTTCATCACCTGATTCAAGAACTACTTCTGCATTTACAATTTCGAAATGATATCCTACAGTTTGCTCTTCGAAAATCACAGTTGGTTCTTTAACCACTTTTTCTAATTCTTCTGTTGCAACTACTGCTCCAGCTACTGTTCCTTGTCCAAGAGAAATTTGAGGACGCGCTGTCGCTTGTTGAACTCCTGCGTTTGGATAATCATCTGAAACAAACATTCCTTTTTCAGAAGGCATTAACAAATAATCGTTTTGAGATAAATCTGAAGCATATTCATGGTTATCAAAATCGTAATACACCAATAAATCAGCCCAGTTAGGATGTGATGCATCAGGTTTTTGATTCATGTAAGCTTGAATCGTTGCTTGAGGCAGCGCTGCATCATAAATTTGGAAATCGTCAATGCGACCTTTCCACATATACGCTTGATTCCAATTCGAACCAAGTACCATTCTATGAATATATCCTACTGCTCTATTTTTTCCAGTACCAGAATGCCACAAAACACCATTTTTATAGATAAACATTTCGCCAGTGCTTTGTTTTTTAACAAACGCCCAGTGATTCCAGGTGTTATCCATTTCTGTTGCCGTCATCAATTTATTGATTCGATCATAGCCATTTCCTTCACCTGCATCGAAATACATTGTGTTATCGCTCCAAGGCATATGAATGTTTACGATTCGATTGTTGTTATTATCGTATGCTTCAAGAATTGAGGTATTTGTTCCAGCAGAACCATTTCCTTTCGACCAAAAAGAAATTGTCATTTCTCCGCCCATTGTAAAATCTGACAACTCTAACATCGTATGATTTGTACCATCAAATTCAATTGCTCCATTCAACGAATTGTAGAAAACAGCAGATTGATTTGAAATTGTTTCGCTATTGAACGCCAACGAATTCAATGCATCTTGTGTATTTTCAAAGTAGAATTCAATGATGATATTATCTGTTCCATTCCATGCAAAAGGTTGGTAGAACAACAAATCATTTTGACCATTTACTAATTCTGCTTGACTTCCGTTGATCCATCTTGCGGCATCGTACACTTCTGTAAATCCTGTTTTATGAAAGGCTGTTAAATTAGCGTCAGTCGTTGCTTTTAATGAAATTGTAGGATATTTCAATTCGCCATTTACCGTCAAGGTATTCACGTATAAACTTAACGATTGAATATCTCCAGGTGTAATTCCAGCTGCCGCTAATTCTGAAGCTGTAAGCAACATTTGAAAACGACCTCCATTGTTTGTTACATCGAATGGAAATGGAGTAACTGTGTTTGAAGCATTGACATTGTGCTGTGTTAAAGATGCACCTGAACGATTGTGTTCAACGCGCACATACGAATCCGTTTGCGCATATGGCAAGGAATTGTATTGAATTGTCGCCGGTGAAGTTAAGTTCGCTGTATAACGATTTCCATTTACTTGAACTGAATCAAAAACACCTGTATGATCAAAAACACGTGTATAAGTTAAGTAATCCCACTCACCACAATTGTATTGATCCCATGTTGTTAATGGACTACATTTCAATTTGTAATACATCAACACTTTCTCAAAGCGTTTATCATTTAACTCTTGAGGAAATGGGAAATCCGCACGACGCGTTGTGATTGAATCGAACGTAAAGGTTTGCACCCACGTTGTGTCTTGTGCAACCAAGTTTCCAAGCGGAATCAGCGCACAAACTAACAGTAATCGTTTTAACATAAGCTAATTGTTTGCATCAAATATACGCAAAGCATTCTTTTTTAGAAAAACGATTTAGTTACGAAAATGGAAAAGTCTTGGAAAGCTACGTTGGATTTGTGATTCATGATTCATGATTCATGATTTGTAATTTGTGATTATCCACTTCGGCGCTTGTGATTCGTGATTAGTATGCTTTCAGGAGAAGTTCGATGCGTGAGAGCAAAACCAATTCTGCTTTGTTGAGTTGATTGAAGGCTGCGGCGGTTTTGATGCAGATAGTCACAATGAAGTTGTTCATTCCAGGTGTAAAGCGTTCTCTGTTTTCATCGTAGACTTCTTTGAACAAACGAAAAGCTTCTTCGGAGTCGACCTTTTTTTCATCGAGTACGACCATCATTTTGTCAATAAAATCCATGGCGCGTACACCAAATGGATCTTCGTGATCTGCAAGTATTTTCCAATTTTCATTGATAATATCGTGCACTACTTGTTTTTCTTCGGGCGACACATGTTTGTCCGCACTTGCAACAGCATATACAATAAATCCGATGGCTTTCGCTACTTGTTCCATTTGGGCTTGTTTTAAGTAAAGAAACGAAAAAATGTCATATGATTTGAATGATGAGTGATAAACGATAAACGATGAGACTTAAGAGATAAGTTAGGAACCTAGATCATTTGAACATTTTAACCTTTTAATCAATCCTTCCTCAACCCAATCGGCAACAAATAATAACTTTCTTCAAACAAATCGCTGTTTTTATAGATGAAATACAATTGATCCCATTGCGATTCGCGAAAGGACTTGTCAGATGCTTTCATCAACTCCAATTGTTCTTTAATCCACGGTTTTTCCTTTAGAATTTCCACAGCCTTTTCTTCAAAAACATAGGGCGAGAAATACTCTTTTTGCTGTAAATAACTATCGAAAAAGTTCCATCGGAAGTAACTATCCTCAGCTCGTGAAATAAAAATGGAAAGCAAGAAATTACGTTGATATTGATTCGTTTGAATCAGCACATCTCCTTTTTTGAAATGTTGTTCAACCAATTCCTCTTTCGATTTCACTTCATTGTGGTAAAAATGTCCCTCGTAAGGTTTTCCATAGCTTTTAAATTCCGACAAACGTTCCTGCGAAATCTGAATAATAGTATCATTCTCAAAACGAGTGAACTGAACATGGTTTGCGACCAATCGTTCAATTACCTCATCACACTGACTTCCAACAATAAAATACGATGGAATCACAACTGAATCTTTTGCTTGATAGGTATGGAAATAAGGAATGTATTTTTCATACGGACGATCTTCGTGGTATTTCAAACGTGGTAAACCTGTCACTGGACTCGGTGGATTCGTAAACTCAAATCCTTTAAATAAAATCGAATCTTTCTTTTCCGTCAATTGATATCCAAATTCAAATTGCTTGTCCTTTTGCCAATAATTACGTGCTTCCGCTCGTGCAAATTCGATTTCTTTGGAATGCGTTCCCGCGTAGACAATCAAATCGAAAATGAAATCATGTGTTGCCTCTACTCGTTGAGGAAATGGTTTCAACATGTGTGTTTCGACCGTAAAACTCACCGCATCAAACAAGGAAGCATAACCCATGGCATATCGCGGTAAGTCATTAAACGCATGCATTCCTTCTTCCGGTGTTTCTTTCAGTAATTCAACATAGGGAAATAAATCCCATTTCTTTTTCTTTAAACTTTTCGTCAACGAAGGAATCACTTTATCATAGGTCAAGGAGCATAAACTTGGTGCCAATCGTTCTTTCATCGAAGAAATGTAAGTCAAGGTATATTGATAATCGGCTCCGTTCGAAACATGTGTATCCACAAACACATCAGGATCCAATGCGTGATAAATCGTTGCAAAGGTGAAGGCGTTTTTTGAATCCATTTTGATGAAGTCGCGGTTCAAATCCAAGTTTTGTGCATTTCCTCTAAAGCCATATTCTTCAGGACCATTTTGATTCGCACGACTATTCGAAGAACGATTCATCATTCCACCAACGTTGTATGCAGGAATAAAGGCAACCACTGGCAAACCATCCGTTTTCTTACCATTCTTAATCCAGTTATCCAACCAAATTAAACAAGCATTCACACCATCTGGTTCTCCCGCATGAATGGCATTGTTTACCAAAAGTGTTGTTGAAGTGCGTGCCTTTTGAAAGGTTTTCAAAGAATCTTGTGCGCCGTTTACAATACAAACATAAATTGGAAGTCCGTAATCTGATTCTCCCATTGCATACAACTCGATTTCTTTGTGTTGCGCATCCAATTTCTTGTAATAGGAAATTAGTTCAGGATACGTTGGAGAAGTGTTTTGGGTCCATTGCGCATTTAGAACTGGAGCATAGAACATGGAACATAGAACATAGACAAGTCCGTGTAGAAAAATCCGTTTTGTTGAAATTGAAAATACCATGCGACTAAAATAATGAAAAGCAAAATTCAAAAATCGAGCGCTAAGCTTTTTCTTTTTTTGCTACATCTCGAAGCGATTTATCCCAAACAACTAAAATGTTTACCTTTGCGCCATGCGAATTGATATCCTTACGGTTCTTCCACAATTGTTGGAAAGTCCATTTTCAGCTTCTATCATGCAACGTGCGCAAGACAAAGGCCATGTTGAAATTCACGTACACAACATTCGTGATTACTCGACCAACAAGCACAAAAATGTGGATGATTACCAATACGGCGGCGGTGCTGGAATGGTCATGTCGATTGAACCAATTGCTGCAATCATTGAAAAATTGAAAGCTGAACGCAATTATGATGAAATCATTTACATGACGCCAGATGGTGAATTGTTCGAACAAGGGATGTGCAATCAATTGTCGTTAAGTGAAAATATTATGATTTTGTGCGGACATTACAAAGGTGTCGATGAACGTGTTCGCGAACATTACATCACCAAAGAAATTTCCATTGGTTCGTATGTGCTTTCTGGCGGTGAATTAGCTGCAGCGGTTGTAGTTGATGCAGTAGTTCGTTTGATTCCTGGCGTTTTGAATGATGAAACGTCTGCTTTGACTGATAGTTTTCAAGATAATTTGCTTTCTCCCCCTGTTTATACGCGTCCACCAGAATTCAAAGGAATGAAAGTTCCAGACGTTTTGCTTTCAGGTGATTTTGCGAAAATTGAAAAATGGCGTGAAGATCAAGCCTTGAAGAGAACGCAGGAAAGACGGCCAGATCTTTTAGATTCATGATTTATTATTTATAATTCGTGATTTTTGAAGGTTGATTAAATAATGTAAAATGAATTTAGAACAGACGATAGAACAACTGAAAAACGGTGGAACGATTTTGTATCCGAGTGATACGATTTGGGGATTGGGATGTGATGCTACGAACGAAGAAGCATGTCAGCGCATTTTAGCGATTAAAAACCGTCCAGAAGAAAAAAGTTTTATCATTTTAGTGGACAGCATCGGCATGTTAGAGAAATATGTTCCTGACTTTCATCAAGTTTGTTACGATTTGATTGATTACGCTGAAAAGCCATTAACAATCATTTATCCATCTGCAAAAGGCTTGGCTCCAAGTGTTCTCGCAAAAGACGGAACGATTGGCATCCGCATTACGAAAGATCCAACGTGTTTAAAGTTGATTCGTTCCATGCACAAACCGTTGGTGAGTACTTCTGCTAATTTATCAGGACAAGCAAATCCTAAATCCTTCAAAGAAATTGATGAAACAATCAAATCAAGCGTTGACGCGGTGTTAGAATTGCGCTTAGACGAACAAATGACAACTCCTTCTCAAATCATTAAGATTTCATTGGATGGTTCTGTGGTTGTTATTAGAAGTTAAGACTTTATGACGGTAGGACTTTAAGACAAAGGACTGCAAGACTTTAAGATATTAGAATAATAAATATCATTTTTTCATTGATAACGAGTCCAACAGCGCCGCGGTCTATGCTCCATTCTCCATAATCAACTCTTGCCTCTGCTCCTTAAAGTTCTAGAATCTTTAATATATTTGTGCCAATGTCAAAAAATTACGCAGCATTTCTTAAACATCCTGTTTTCAAGGTAGCATCACAAATTGTTACAGAAAACAATCTTGAAGCCTATGTAATTGGTGGATTTGTGCGCGATTTAATTCTCGAGCGTCCATCAAAAGATATTGATATTGTTGTCGTTGGTTCTGGTTTGGATTTAGCAAAATTGTGTGCTGATAAATTGCGTGTTAAAAAAGTTTCTTTCTTTCACAACTTCGGTACAGCACAGTTTAAATACAAAGATTTAGATGTTGAATTTGTTGGTGCCCGAAAAGAATCGTATCGCTCAGATTCACGCAAACCATTGGTTGAAAATGGAACATTGGCAGATGACCAAAATCGTCGCGATTTCACAATCAACGCAATGGCTTTATCGCTTCATGCTTCAAATTTTGGTGATTTAATTGACCCGTTTAATGGAATGGATGATTTGGAAAAAGGAATTATTCGAACACCTTTAGATCCAGATACAACCTACAGTGATGATCCATTGCGTATGATGCGAGCAATTCGTTTTGCTACCCAATTGGATTTCAAAATAGAATCAAAAAGTTTACAAGCAATTCTTGATAATTCGGAACGTTTGGACATCATTTCAGTTGAACGAACGATGGACGAATGCAACAAGATTATTCTGAGTGGCCAACCATCTCGCGGGTTCAAACTCTTGCATTCAACGAAATTATTACAACGTTTCTTCCCTGAAATGACCGATTTGTGTGGTATTGAAACCATCAATGGAAAAACGCACAAGGACAACTTCTATCATACCTTGGAAGTATTAGACAATATTTCTGAAAACACCGATAATTTATGGTTGCGTTGGGCTGCAATCCTGCATGATATTGCAAAGCCACCAACAAAACGCTTTGATCCGGAAACAGGTTGGACTTTCCACGGTCATGAAGATTTGGGTGCACGCATGACGCCTCGTATTTTTAAGCGTTTGAAGTTACCATTGGATCATAAAATGAAATACGTGCAGAAATTAGTGCGTTTGCATTTACGCCCAATCGCTTTGGTGAAAGGTTCTGTTACAGATTCGGCCATCCGACGTTTATTGAATGAGGCCGGAGATGACATTGATGATTTAATGACCTTGTGTAACGCCGATATTACTTCGAAAAACGAATTCAAGGTTAAAAAATACCGTAAGAATTTCGAATTGGTAATGGAGAAACTGAAAGCTGTTGAAGAGAAAGACCGCATTCGTAATTTCCAACCACCCGTTTCAGGAGAAATGATCATGCA
>JACCDH011146936.1_pt1 | contig 16866 bp, 15 predicted proteins | sample 7442481 | NCBI WGS metagenome assembly JACCDH01 (sample SAMN15323433, study PRJNA562643) | freshwater metagenome | isolation source: river surface water | place: USA:Blue River Watershed | collected 2017-08-15
CGGCTCCTGGCCTGCTTTGGAGCTACTGATCCGGCGGGACATACGCTCGCGGCCATACAGGCAGTGTCGCGTACTGCCGGGGCATATGAACGCATTGATGTGGTGACCAGCCCCCATAACCCGAGAGCAGCCGAGTTACGGGAACAGTGTGCAGCACTGGCCAACGTGCGCTTCCACTGTCCGGTGGAGGATTTCGCCACGCTTATGGAGGCGGCTGACCTAGCCCTTGGCGCTGGCGGGACCATGAACTGGGAAAGAGCCTGCCTGGCCTTGCCGACGATTGCCTTTGGCATCACGGACAATCAGGAACCGATCCTTGCGTCGCTGATCAGTGATGGGATCGCACTTGGCCAGGCATCAATGCCTGATCCTGACACCGAATCGATAGCGCACTGGCTCGCCGTCGCTGCTAACAATCCCCACCTATTGCAGAGCATCTCCGCCCGCTCCTCCGCGCTGGTGGACGGTCAGGGTGTGAACAGCGTTGTTGATGCGATGCTCCCAACGGCATTGAGTTTTCGTCTAGCAACGCTCGAGGACAGTAAGCATCTTTTTGCATGGCGGAACAGTCCGGAGGTGATCAGCGCATCGGTCAGTGGTCGTGTTTCCGACTATGCCGCTCACGAACACTGGCTGAAGGCAACGCTGGCTGACGAAAGTCGTATCCTCCTGCTGATCGAGGCGCAGGAGCAGCCGGTGGGCATTTTGCGATTCGACTGTGACGGGGACGAAGCGACGATCTCGATCTTTCGTGTACCCGGCTCTAGCACAGGTCGCGGGTTGGTGCGCCAGTCGACGGAATGGCTACGGCGCAACCGGAAAAACATAAGGCGCGTGATTGCAAATGTCCTGCCCGGAAACACCGAATCACTCGCTGCTTTTCGCTCTGCCGGTTATAAAGACTCTCTTTATCGTTTATGCATGGATCTTTAGGAGGAAGCGCGTGAACACTATCAAGATTGCTGGCCGCGAGATAGGCCCAGGGTATCCTCCATACTTGATCGCAGAGATGTCCGGCAACCATAACGGCGATATCAAGCGTGCGCTGGCGTTGATTGAGGCCGCCAGTCGCGCGGGCGTAGACGCTGTGAAGTTGCAGACCTATACGGCCGATACCATCACGATTGATCACGATGGACCGGAATTCACCATCGATAGTGGGTTGTGGGCCGGCCGTACATTGTTCGAGCTTTACGAAGAGGCGCATACGCCTTGGGAATGGCACGGTGAACTATTTACCAAGGCGCGTGAACTGGGGCTAACGATTTTCTCTTCACCTTTCGACGACACGGCGGTGGATTTTCTGGAACAGTTAGATGTCCCCGCTTACAAGATTGCCTCTTTTGAAGCCATTGATTTACCATTGATTCGCCGCGTTGCAGCAACTGGTAAACCGATGATTATCTCAACCGGCATGGCCAATCAAACGGAGATCGGCGAGGCCGTGGCAGCGGCCAAAGACGCGGGGGCGTCGCAAATTGTGCTGCTGCATTGTGTTTCAGCTTATCCCTCGCATGCGGCGGAAGCGAATTTACGTACCTTGCCTGACCTGGCGGCTCGGTTCGCTATGCCGAGTGGTTTATCTGATCACACCATGGGAATTGCTGTGCCGTTGGCGGCGGTTGCACTCGGCGCTTGCGTGATCGAAAAACATTTCACCTTGAGCCGTGCTGATGGTGGGCCGGATGCAGCGTTCTCACTGGAGCCGGAAGAGCTTACGGCCTTGGTGAAAGGATGCCGTACTGCCTGGGAAGCACTGGGTGGCGTTAACTATGCCCGCACCGCCAGCGAAGATGCCAATGTCCGTTTTCGACGCTCGCTGTATGTAGTGGCTGATATTGCGGCAGGTGAAGAATTTACGTCCCGCAATGTACGTTCGATCCGGCCTGGTTTTGGTCTAGCACCTAAGCATCTGCCGCAGATACTGGGGCGTCGCGCTGCAGCGGCGCTGCGCCGCGGCACACCATTGTCGTTCGACGCCGTTTCCAAAGCCTAATGTCAATTGCCAAGAAATTTTCCAAGATACTCAACCCACAGGCATGGCATCGGTTGCAGCGTAGCTATTTAGAGCGTTGCCGTGCGGCGCGTCTGCGTGAGCAAGTAGAGGCAAATTATCGCATTCATGGGCCGCTGTCATCTGGGAATGGCGCGCAGACAGTCGTGGCTGATGGTATGTGGGATAACCCGAACCACTTCTTTCGGTTGCACCTTTTTCTAAAGGCACTGCCCGGCATCGAAAACTATCGTTTGCTAGGCGTGATCCGGCATAAGCGTGACCGAACTCGTCAAACGCTTGAGGCGTTTGGCTTTCGTGAATTTATTTTTATCGAAGAGCATCAATTCAAGACAGAGGATTTCTTACCTCAAGCCCGCACACTGCTGGAAAAAGTGCGCACGCATGCCGATTTACTCAATCTCGATTTACCATTGGGGCTGCCCCCCTACACATACTACGATACCGTCCTCAAATATGCGCGCGACCCCCAACCGCCCTTGACTGACCCTCTTTGGCTGAGTCAGCTGGCAGAAACATTGCGTGATCTCGCCATCTATCAGCAATTGATGGATGAATATGAGGTGACGCAAGTCGTTCTGAGCCATCCCTGGAAAATTGAATTTGCGACCTTGATGTGGACCGCGCTGCAGCGTCGGATCCCGTCTTATCATCTGACCGGGTTTTGCGAAGGTATTCGCGTGCGACGGTTGCTTCAGCCGACGGATTACGCTACGCCGGTTGAGCATGTTCCCTATCGCGAATATGCTGCGCTGCCTCAGCCAGTGCGCGAACGCCTAAGACGTACAGGGTTGGCCTATTTGGCACAGCGTGAAACCGGCGACTCTTCCGATATTAATGCCTGCTACAGTTTTCGGCCCGCAGCTCGGATCGATACGCACGCCGAAGCGAAGCTCGCTTTGGGGGGGCAACCGAGCCGCCCGATGGTGATCATTTATGCGCACGTTTGGTTTGATTTTCCTCACACGTACGCGATGCGCAATTTCACAGATTTCCTCGACTGGATGCGTTTCACCATGGCGCAGATTCACACTATCAAAAGCGTCGACTGGGTATTGAAACCGCATCCGTTGGAGTCATGGTATGGCGGTACGCAATTGGCCAAGCTGATCGGCGAGCTTCCGTCGCACATCCGGTTGATACCCACTGACACCGATTCATTGACATCTATGTTGGCGGCAGATGCGATCGTTACTGTTCATGGCACGATAGCGCTCGAGGCGGCTGCGCATGGGTTGTGTGTGATTGCCGCGGACCGCAGCTACTACAGTGATTGGGGCTTTGCACATGTCGCAAACTCGCGCGAACACTACGCGCAGTTGCTGGCCTCTGTGGTGCAATTATCAGCACCCACCGAATCACAGAAAGAAGATGCTTTGGCCTGTATGGCATTGTCGCTGGCGCCGCCGCCCGTTGAGATGGATGCTATCAATCTGCGCTGCGATTCAAGTGGGTCGATTCTCTATCGAGACATGCTTGGCCGTGGCACTGATGAGATAGATCGTGAGATTTTGGCGCTCCGCAGGTGGCTACAGGGGACTGCGGTGAGTTATGCGGCGCATCGGAAAATACTACATTGTGGCTCAACCCCTTGATCACAAGGAGGGGACAATGAAAATGAATCTCAAGACGAGAATCTGGCGGAAGTTGCTGAGATCGTTGCAGCGAAATAGCAATACTCGCTGGGTAAACCGCGTGCAGGACATTGCAAACGCAGTGTCCCGATCGACCTACAATTCAAACTACCACATTGATATTAACGGAGAGTCACGAGTCTTGGAATTGGTGTCAAAATTTTTCGATAAAAAAGTTTACTTTGATGTGGGGGCCAATGTGGGGCACTGGTCAATGCTGGCAGCACAGCGTTGCGAAGGTAATAGCAAGGTTTTTTCACTTGAACCATCCATCAGAACCTACGAGAATCTGGTTAGAAACACTAGCACTACCTTGCCTATAAGATGTTTCAATGTCGGATTGTCAAATAACAGTCAGCGAATGGAAATCTATTCCAGCAAAACCAACCCGGAAAAAAGTAGTGTTGAGTCTCATGGCGTGAAGACCTTGAATAGGAAAATTACAGATTATGAAGCCGAAACTCAATATTTCCTGAGTGGCGATGAGTTTTGCGAAAAGCACTCAATCCAGGAAATCACGTTTCTAAAAATAGACACAGAAGGCCATGACTTCAAAGTGTTGCAAGGTTTCCGCAAACTCCTTGATGAAGGGGGGATTCACGTCATTCAGTTCGAGTACAACCGTTTGAATATCTATACAAAAACTCTACTGAGTGATTTTTACGAATTACTAAACCCCCCGTCTGCACCTCCTGCATATTGCATTGGAAGGATATTCCCACGCTCTGTTCGCTTCAAGAGTTATGACCCTTTGGATGAAAACTTCATTGATGGGAACTTCATCGCTGTGCGACAATGCTTCGGGGATCTGGTCAACATATTGAAACAGCAGGCAACGCCCTTTTCGTTGAATCGATGATTGCTTCTACGTTGCCCCTTCCGCGTCGCTTGGCTAAGTATCGCCAACTGCTCGTTGCACTTGCCATCTCTCGAAACCTCCAGGAATTTGCGCTCAAGATCATCCCGGTGCTGGCCAAACTTGGTTTGGCTTTACCGATCGCCTGCTTGATTCATCGGACGATCCGCCCACTGGCTGGCGCTCCAAGCCGCTACCGGGTGCTGATCATCGAGAAAGCCATCTTCAATGAAGATGCACTGGAAGTGCTCAATGGTGCTCCTGATGTTCAGGTATTCGGTCTGCGGCGCGTGTTTCTGAAGGTCATGGCGTTGGGTGTGCTGCCGCGAGACATTTGTGATGACGCTACATATGTTTCCGAAGATCCGGTAGCGGTGCTCGCAAAAGTTCGTTACCTCAAGCTGTGCCGAAACGTTTGGCGTTATCTGTCTCTTCTTCGTAGGTATGACCTGGTTTTGACAGGTAATTGGTGTTATTGGGCCGAACGCGAATTCGCTACTGCACTGGAGGAGCTGGATATCCCCTTTGTGGTATTGCATAAAGAGGGCATTAAACCTCCTGCGCGTAGCCGAATGTTGCGCGAGCTGTTCAAGAAAACCCGTGGCTGTTTCACCGGCCGACGTGTGCTGGTCTATCATGATTTGGAGCGCGATCATCAGATTGACGGCGATATTGCTCGGCCGGATCAGATCAGAATCGTTGGCATGCCGAGGCTTGACCGTCTCCATGCCTGGCGCAGAGATGCTGCCAGTGGCAAGGTACAGGCGCGAGCCGAGCGACCGCTGGCATTGTTTTTGGCATTTATTCCCAATAATTTTCTGCCCAGTTACTCCGGCATTCATTGCGATATGGCGTGGAATGAATTGTGCGGTGGAACTTATCGCGCTGCGATTCGCCTAGCGCGGACGAATCCGGGATTTGATGTGATCATTCGCCCGCGCAGTTATGAGTTGGCAGAAGTGGAAGCCTTGGTGAATCAGCAAGGCGCACGGCCAGCAAATCTTCGCGTTGTAGTCGAGGGAGACATTACGCCGCTGATCGAAGCCAGTTGGGTGATTTGCGGTCACAACACCACAGTGTTGTTGGAAGGTTTGGCGGCTGGTAAGCCAGTTGTGACGCCACATTTTGGTGAGGCGTTGGAAGCGCGTTATCAAGGTTATATCGTCGAGCTGGGCGAGGCGATCGAGCATGCCAGTTCGGTAGACGATCTGGTCGCGCGATTAACACACCATTGCATATCCGAACGTGCGGTGCAGGAACCGCTTGACCCAGCGGCTGTTGTAGAACTGACAAAGTGGACCGGCAATCCCGATGGGGCTGCAAGCGCGCGTGCTCGTGCGGCGTTGATGCAAGAGTTGCAGAATGCTTCACTACGCTAGGCGTAACAAGAGAGTGTCAGCAGGAAAATAACCTGCGAGGGCGGTCTCAAGTCGGCACAACAGACTGCGGTAATTGTTGTGTTTCAATAGTCGATCTATCTACACAAGGAGCGTAAAGATGGTGAAGAAAAGTATACAGATTGGTGGGCGGTGTGTCGGTTCGAATGAAACACCCTATCTCATTGCCGAGATCGGTATTAACCACAATGGTGATATCGACATCGCCAAAAAATTGATCGACAAGGCGGTTGAATTTGGTTTCGATGCCGTGAAATTTCAAAAGCGCACCATTGAAATTGTGTTTACGCCCGAGGAATTGGCACGTTCACGCGAGTCGCCGTTTGGCGCCACCAATGGCGACCTCAAGCGCGGGCTGGAGTTCGGGGTTGAAGAATATCGTGAGATTGATAGTTACTGCCGCAGCAAAAACATCCAATGGTTTTGCTCGCCCTGGGACGAGCAGAGCGTTGATTTTCTGGAACCGTTCAATCCTGTCTGCTACAAGGTAGCTTCGGCATCGCTGACCGATCAGGGATTGCTGCGCCGAATCAAGGCCACCGGCCGACCGATTCTTCTTTCGACTGGCATGAGCACGATCGAAGAGGTCGACAAGGCGGTGGATACGTTGAGCGGCACTGAACTGCTGATCATGCACACCACCTCCACCTATCCGTCGAAAGATGAGGAATTGAATCTTGCTGTGATCGATACGTTGCGCAACCGTTATAAGGTACCGATCGGCTACAGCGGACACGAGGTCGGCGTGATGCCCTCCTTGATGGCCATCGTTGGTTTTGGTGCCTGCGCGGTGGAGCGCCACATCACTTTGGATCGCGCCATGTGGGGCAGTGACCAGGCCGCCAGTCTGGAGCCGCGCGGCATGGAGTTGTTGGTCAAGTACACGAAGCAGTGGCTGACTGTGCGCGGTGATAGTACTAAGCGGGTGCTGGATAGCGAAGTGCCGATTCAGCAAAAACTGCGCAGAGTTCGCTGACCGGCAAATGTTGAAAGATAAATTTTTATGGCTGCATCACAACGCACGCTGTCGCTATTGCATCTGATTAATGGTCGTAGCGCCAACGTTGGAAACGGCGCACTGACCGAAGGTGCGGAACTTGTCCTGAATCAAGATTTGCAGCGCCAGATCCACTGGTCAAGGCTTGCCTGGGACGATTACACATTTGGCCTCAAGGACTTTGATCGACAGTTTGTCGCGCAGATCAATGATCACTCCGACGGCATGATCATTGGCGGTGCAGTCGCCATGAATGGCCGAGAGTTCTATGGAAATGCCGGCATGCGCTTCGATTTGCCGCAGGAACTATGGCAAGAGATTCGTCGTCCGCTGGTGTTTTATGGCTTGTCATATCGGCATTGGGATGGGCAGACCTACCATCATGCCGACAAGCTGCGTTGGACCTTGGAACATATTCTGCGCCAGGACAACATGTTGCTCGGTTTGCGTAACGATGGCACGCGCGAGTGGCTGGCTGCGAATTTCGGTATCGCCAGTGATCGCTTTCATGTGGTGCCCGATCCGGCAGTTTTTCTGCCGGCTGATGAGGGCGTGCAATACCCGGAATTCGAACTAGGTCGGCGCAACGTGATTCTCGCTTTCAACGATGAAGATTGGCTAGGGCGCTATGGAACTGCCGAGCGGCGTCTGGCGGTGCTGAAGGCGATGGTTCCAGCGATCGAGCGGATGCTCGTTCAGTGGGATGTCAATCTGATTCTAGTGCCGCATTATTTCGATGATTGTCGGATGCTGGCGGACTTCATCGATTTGTGTCGCCCGGTACTCGCTCATCAGCGCATGATTTCGGCTGGTTTGGCGCGCATCAATGGGAGCCGTCATTTCTATGGACGCTACAAGCAGGCGGATATGGTGATCAGTATGCGGGTGCATTCGATGTCTCCTAGCATAGGTCTTGAAGTACCCATGATTCCGTTGGTGACGCAGGACAGGATGTCCGATTTTCTTGACGGAATTGGCTTAAAGGATTTGCAGGTTAATGCCTTCGATCCCGACCTGACCGACAAATTGAACGCCGCGATTGATCGCACGCTTGAAGATCCGGACGCAGTACGCAAGCGTTTTGGTGCGGCACGCCAACAGATGCGTGAGGACGCACGTGTATTCAACGCGAAAGTCAGTCATTTGTTCGAAAACGCATGAGCCAATCACCCACATCCTTGAGCGTACACCTTATGGGTAAAGTCGATCTGATTGCCTTCGATTTTGACGGCGTGCTCACCGATAATCGGGTTTTGGTGATGGAAAATGGTCTTGAGGCGGTCCTGTGCAATCGATCAGATGGGTTGGCGTTTGACATGCTGCATGCGGCTGCCGTCCCGGTGATGATTATCTCCACTGAATGTAACGAGGTGGTGAGCCGACGCGCCGAGAAACTGCGGGTGCCGGTATTACAGGCGGTCATCAATAAACATCAAGCGCTTCAAGACTATTGTCATTCCAGGAACTTCGAGCTGGCGCGGGTGGCTTTTGTGGGCAACGATGTCAACGATTTGCCAGCCATGAAAATCGTTGGTTTTCCGATTGCTGTGGGTGATGCGCATCCGGCAGTCAAGGAGGTCGCTAGGATCGTTCTGGGGACTCGCGGTGGTGAAGGGGTGGCGCGTGAAATCGCCGAGCAATTGCTTGGCCTACGCTATGGTGTCGCATGAGGATGATGAACCAAACACGATGGCCGAAATGACCATATCTCTCCAGCAGGAAATGAACAAACTTGAAGTGCTTGCGCTGGTGCCCGCGCGCGGCGGTTCCAAGAGCATGCCGCGCAAGAATTTGCGGGAAGTCGCAGGCAGACCCATGGTGGCGCATTCGATCGAACACGCATTACAGGCAAAGTTTGTCACCCGTGTGATCCTGACTACCGATGATGAGGAAATTGCCGACGCCGGTCGGCGCGCCGGTGCCGAAGTGCCGTTCATGCGTCCTGCAGAGTTTGCGCAGGATCTCAGCACTGATTACGAATTTGTGCGCCATGCGCTTGAATGGCTGCGCGACAACGAAGGTTATGTGCCCGATATGGTTCTGCAGTTACGTCCCACTACGCCAATCCGAGATGTACGTTTGATTGATCGCGCTATTATCGCGCTGGCCGCGCATCCGGAGGCCGACTCTTTGCGTGCTGTTGTTTTAGCGTGTTTCACGCCGTACAAAATGTGGTTGCTAGGCGAGGACGGTTTTATGAAACCATTAATGACGCTGGCCGGTTTTGAAGAGCCACACAATCAACCACGCCAACTGTTGCCGGACGTGTATCAACAGGATGGTTTTTTGGATATCGTGCGGCCGCGCACCATCTTTGAACAGAATTCAATTACCGGTGCGAACATCCTGCCGTTCTTCCTCAAGCAGGAATCGATCGATATCGACTACGAAAACGAACTGATTGAAGCAGATCGCATCATGCGGGGGCAATAAACCATGGCACGTATTCTCCTTTTGAACCCTAGCCGTTGGGGTCGTGGTATCACCACCATCTGGATCGCCAGTCATGCGGCGGTGCTCAAGGCGCGCGGGCATGAAGTTGCGTTGTTTGATACGACGTTCTTTCAGGATTGGGCGCAAAACGAAAATGCGTTCAATACCGCCAACCTGCAATATCGGCCTTCGTCATATGAGAGCATGATTCGGCTCGATCCCACACCGGTTGCACAAGCGTTTCAGGCGAAGCTGGATACATTCCGTCCGGATGTCGTGTTCTGGGCTGCGTTGTCCTCGCACATTCATGGTGAGGGCGAATATGCTGCGATTCAATTCGGTCACGAGCTTATCTCTCAGGTTAAGACTTCCGCCATCAAGGTTTGTGGCGGTCTGCAACCGACCGCAGCGCCGGCCGAGACGGCGGCACGATTTCCAGAGGTTGATTATTTTATCGGTGGCGAGTCGGAGTTTGTGTTGGCTGACCTGATTGTGGCCTTGACTGAAAACCGTTCGCCAGCGGGCATGGCGGGGGTCGTCGTGCGGGAAGGCAACACCGTGATGGTGGGCCCCAAACAAGCGATTATTTCTGAACTCGATACCATTGGTTTTTACGACTACAGCGTGTTCGACGAGCAAACATTTCTGCGTCCCTACAATGGCGAAGTGGTGCGCGGTGTCGATTACGAATTATCGCGTGGTTGTCCTTTCACCTGCAGTTACTGCGTCGAGACAGTGATTCAGAGCTACTACGAGCTCAAGGAAGCGACGCCGCGCGGCGCCTTACGGGGTGCCAATCGTTATCTGCGGCACAAAAGTGCCGAGCGGATTTTCGCGGAAATTTCGGGTCTCTATGACGAACGTGGCGTCACCTTGTTCCGTTGTCAGGATACCAACTTTCTGACCATCGACAAGGCCACTCTGAATGCCCTGGCAGAAAAAATGGAAGCGGCGCAGCTTCCAGTGAAGCTTTATATCGAGACCCGACCGGAAGGCATCAGCCCCGGGAACATCAGTCTGTTGCAGCGCTTAAATGTTGATGGTGTGGGGATGGGGATTGAACTTTCTACCCAAGATTTTCGCGAGAGTAAATTGAACCGTTTCAGCGATCAGCCGTCAATCCTGCGCGCATTCGAGTTGCTCCGCGAAGGCGGTATCAAGCGCACCGCATACAACATCATCGGCATTCCCGATCAGACCGAAGCATCGATTTTGGAAACGGTCGAGTTCAATCGTGTTCTGGATCCGGACAATGTCACAGTGGCATTCTTTTCCCCCTATCTTGGTACCGAGCAGCAACGCCAGGGCACCAAAAAAGACTATTTCCTCGATTACGAATTTGATCTGGACAGCCAGTTGCGCACTATGACGCATCATTCCACGCTCTCCGCGCCCACCCTAGCCTTCTATAAGCGGCATTTCGTTCGGCTGGTGCGGGAGGGAGTTGACATTTTGCCTGCGTTGAAGCAAGCCGAAAATCTGGTCTGAACAGTTATGCCGACGCTGGACATTGGTTTTGATGCGATGCTGCCAACGTGGCCGAATGCAGGGCGGATTGCCATCCTTGATCTCGAATACACAGCCTGGGAAGGTTCGGCACAACGGTGCTGGAGCGAGCCGTGGGAATGGCGCGAAATCGTGCAGATCGGCATGGTACTGGTTGATGCGCAAACCTTTACCGTACAACAAGGATTCGAGGTGCTGGTGCGGCCGGAGCGTAACCCTGTCCTGTCAGGCTATTTTGTCGCACTCACCGGCATCACACAAGAGCGGATGGAGTGCGAGGCCGTTTCATTCAACGCAGCTCTGCATGCGGTAACGCCGCTCGGCGATGCTGTGGAGTGCATTCTCTTCAATGGTAATGACGGGCAAATCCTCAGGGAAAACTGCGCATTCCATGGAATCACGGCGCCCTGGGCCGACTCGCGCATGTTCAATTTCCGGCCGCTGCTTGCCGTTTCGCTGAAGCGTCAGCCTGGTGAGCTGACTTCGTCCGACCTACCCGCTCTGGCGGGGATTCATGTGGCAGGCCACAGCCATTCGGCCTTGCACGATTGTCAGTCGATTGCTGGTGCTTTTGCCGCCTGGCGGAACGCCGGTCTGATCTAGCGGTGGGTCATTCTATACTGTTTCATGGAGTACTTCATGCTGCAAAAATACCTGAACGAATCGGCCGATCTGTTGAAGCAAACGGCCAATACTCTGGCTGAAGAATCGATGCAAAGTGCTGTGCGATTGAGTGCCGATGCACTCAACAAAAATCGTGTGCTGCTGATTTGTGGCAATGGTGGCTCCGCTTCGGATGCCATGCACATCACTGGAGAGCTGGTCGGTCGTTTCTTAAAAGAGCGTCGTGCACTCAAGGCTATCTGCCTTTCGTCGAATCCTGCTGTGCTCACGGCCTGGAGCAATGATTACAGTTACGAGACGGTGTTTTCGCGGCAAGTCGAAGCGTATGGAGAGCCAGGCGGGGTGCTGGTGGGGCTCAGTACCAGCGGTAATTCACAAAACGTGATTGCTGCGCTGGAAGTCGCGCGCCGTATTGGCATGATCACCATCGGTTTTACTGGGCAGGGGGGAGGAAAAATGGCAGCACTATGCGATGTGCTGCTCGACGCTCCCTCGCGTAGCACGCCGATGATTCAGCAAGTGCACATTTGTTTGTATCACTACTATTGTGAGGCGATCGAGTCGGCGATCGCTGCATAAGCGTGCAACCCTTAGACCAGCCCTTTGGCAAGCCAACCACCATCCACAACGATATCTTGCCCGGTGACATAGGCGGAGGCGTCGGATGCAAGAAAGATTGCGGCACCGACCAAATCAGCCGCGCGAGCCCAACGACCCAGTGCCGTGTGACGGCGTCTTTGTTCATGAGCCAGCGGATCACTGAAGCTGGCAGCGGTCATCGAGGTTTCGACGTAGCCCGGCACCAGGTTGTTTACGCGAACTCCCGCCGCACCGAGATCGCAGGCAAAAGCACGAGTCATTTGGTTGAGACCACCTTTGGCAGCGACATAGGCGGGATTGTCGGGGAAACCGCGAAATGCACCCAGGCTGGTGATGTTGATGATAGAGCCGCGTCCGGCTGCACGCATTGCCACCGCAGCGGAGCGGATACACATATATGGGCTGCGCAGATTGGTCGCCAGAGTCTGGTCGAACGCTTCGATGCTGGAATCGGGTCGGCTGATACCGGCCGCGTTCACCAGAATATCGAGGCGGCCGTGACGTTCCAGCAATAAGTCACGATAGTGGTCAAAGCCTGCGGCATCAGTGACATCGCACAACTGGTATTCGACATGAGCCGGCAGCGGTTGTTCAGGAGAGACCGAACGGGCGAGCGCAAACACCGTGGCTCCAGCTCGCGCAAGACCATCTGCTAGTGCCCAGCCAATCCCACGCGATGCGCCAGTGACAATGGCGGTGCGACCGGCAAGAGAGAATAATTGTTCGATCAATTCAGGTTGTGGGGTGGCGGATGTCATTATCGAGACCTCAGTACGGTAGTAGTGAGACAGTCTACAGGAGGATATCAACGATGACAAAGATGAATGGAAGACAGGAGGGCGGAAATAATGGACATCACTAACCGCATTTCATTAGGAGACCGGCTGGATCGATGGGTGTTCAAGAAGTGCTTCAGGGTAGGATGGCCGTTGCTTGCGTTGCGTCTTATTTTGGCGCGGCGTATTGTTTGGAGCCCAGTGACGTGGCTGCATCATTGCTGGCCGACCCCCACCGTTACTAACACTTCGTCGTCGGTCGAAAGTATTTCGCGGCGCGAAGGCTATCGGCTTTTTGCTCCTGGGACATTTGTTGAATTGTCGGAGATTGTTGCTGCCTGCCGAGAAATTTTTAACAGGCACCAGGCTGAAATTACCGACAGCACGCGTTTTAACAAGCCGTATTTCTACAACATTCTTACCGCTGAAGATTTAAAACAACACCCTATACTGATGAATTTTGCGCTTAGTGCAGCAGTGATTGAAGCGGTCACTGATTACCTTGGGCAAACCCCGCGTCTGCATTCGATCGGTGTTTTCTATTCGGCGGTTAATGATAGCATTGACGGTAGCCAGATGTACCATGTGGACGGCGATGCTCTGTCGCAAATAAAGTGTTTCGTCAATGTTTGGGACGTCGGGGCGGGTGGAGGCGCCTTCACCTTCCTGCCGAAGCGACTTAGCTCCATATCTTTGCGTAGCAAGGGTTTGTTGAAAGCGATTGCGGATGAAGAAGTGGCACGCTTGCTGCCCGAAGCGGATCAGATCAAAGTGGTGGGGTCGGCCGGCAGTGGTGTATTCGTCGATACCAGCCGCTGCCTGCATCAAGGTAGCCGTGCACGCACCCACCCACGTCTGGTTTTCCAGTTTCAATACGTCACTCGTCCGGACGCCTTGTTGACTCAACCTGGAAGAGAGGTTGCCGGCGGGCACTTGTTGGTCACACGGCAATTGCTTGGGGGATTAAGCCTCACTAATCCGCAAGCGATGCAGTTTGTTACTTAGGTTCGAACCCCGTCCTTGTTTATCGCGCAAGGCACACATTGCCAAGGCGGGCTGATAGTCTGCATGGCAATAGAAGAATGGAGATTTAAAGTGGCAGAAAATGTAGCGCACGACGTACCCCCAACCTTCACTGCATCCGATTTTGAGATTGCCGATGCGGCCATCGACGCAGTTCTCAGAGGTAATGTCAGGCAAGCGTTCGATATTGACGATCCTGTCTGGAAAGAGCATGCGGCAAAAGAAATTAGTACCCGGCGCCTTGGCGTGCGCCGTTGGCTGAAGCGCCTGCTGCGTCATGGTCGTAACGCACGCGAGCAAACCGAGGTGCAGAGCGGTTATGAAACGCATTGGACCTTGGCAGCTACGGTAGAAAAATATATTGCCGATCTTAACGATCGCGTGGTTGCCGTGGAGTGGCGCAACAAGGGCTTTATAGTGGCGCCTCAGGTACTGCGTCAGGTGCACATGCTGTACTTGATGCGTGCCATCGAAGTTTTAAAGCCGCGCCGCGTGCTAGAGGTTGGTTGTGGCAATGGAAATATTGTTCTGACACTGGCGGCGCGTTTCCCGAATGTCCGCTTCTCGGGCGTGGAACTGACCAAGAATGGGGTAGCCGTTGCCAAGGCAGTCCAGGCCTTAGCGGAATTGCCATCCAGTTTTGTCGATAGCGCTCCTGAGCCCTTGCTTGATGTGACCGCGCACAGGACAGCAGAATTGCAGGTGGGGGATGCCAGCGCACTGCCATTCTCTGACAATTCCTTTGATTTGATCTATACTAGGTTGGCGCTTGAGCAAATGGAACAGATTCGAGCAAAAGCGCTCAATGAAATTGCTCGAGTATCGAATCATGCTGTGGTTTTGATCGAACCATGGAAGGATTACAACTTGAGCAGCCCGGGGCGTGACTATATTCGCCGCATGGGTTACTTCGCTGCCAAAATTGCAGATATGAAAAAATTTGGTTTCAAGGTCGTCATGGCAACCGAAGAGATTCCGCAAAAGGTCCAATTCAATGCCGGGCCAGTGATCGCGGTGCGTGCTTGAGCGGCCTGTTTAGATGAGGCAGGTAGCATTTGAGATTTGCCACAATCCCATCTGTGGATTCTGATCGTCTTCACCGTCTGTTGCAAACGGCTGCTATCAAGTGGATTGATCCGCTATTTTCTCGGCGGCCTCCCGGCGCAATCCTGCGGCCGCTCATCAGGAGTATGGGTTCGCTGGTGCGCCGTTTGCAGCCCAACGATCAATGGAATATCGATGTATTCATCGACGAATGGGTCAAGGTATTGGCCGTTCCGCCGATTCAGCCGTTGCCACCGCCAAAACACATTTTCATTTTCAGTTGCTATCGAGGCCAGTATACGCAAGACATGATTTTTGCGTTGTTAATGGCGTGGCGTGGTCACCGCGTGACCTACGGTTATCTTCCCAAACTGCAAAGCCCGATCAAGGAGCCTCTTGAGGATCATCCAGGCGTGGCCGGTTATCTGAATGCCGTGCTCGGTACGGTTGCGGCACGTACAGGCGGACGCATTAATTGTGTTGATTTGAGCACTTATCGGCGCGCCGATGTGGTGGAGGACAACGCTTACTTTTCTGCCCAATTGCGTGCCGATATCATCTTAAAGGTGCGGCAGGAAAAATTTGACGAAGCCGACTCGGAAGTTCAGCGGGCGCGTACGCACTACTCTGAATTGGGGCGGGATACCCAGCAGGTAGCACTGGCTTACCTACGCGACCATCGAGCCACAATAGATCTGTGCTTGATTGCCAACGGCGCTTCGTTTGAAAATGGATATTTCTGCCATATGGCGAAGAAACTCGGGATTCCAGTGAATACCCATGAGAAGTTTGCGTTCAGCAAGGTGCGTGTAGTAACCCATGGGGATGCCTTCTTTCAATTTTGTGATCTCGACAAAATCTGGGCGCGGCGCAAACAGCTCGGATTTCTGGAAGAGCCGATGCGCAGTAACATTATTAGCAAGGGATGGGATTTGCTTAACCAGCGGCGTAACAGCTCGGGCAATGCCTGGGGCTGGCAATATCAAAAGGCCAGTCGCTCGCATACGGTGGAGCAATTGAGAGAACATCTCAGGATCGAAAAGAATCAATTCGCGCTGGTATGCCCCAATGTGCCTTTCGATGCCGGTTATGACGGTTGGCTGGGGATATTTCCTTCGATGCGCGACTGGCTGGTACAGACAGTGGAAGCGTTACTCAAGCACGACGCGCTGCGTGTCGTTGTACGCGCGCACCCCGCCGAAACACGTCCCGGGTTTGGGCGTGAGCAAATCGCTCAAATCTTCATGGAGGCAGGACTCCACTCAGAGCGGTTGATCCTGTTGCCGGGCGACAGCAAAATTAATACCTACGATTTGATGCCTTTGTGTAAATTCGCTGCGGTCTTTGCCTCGACGACCGGTGTTGAGGTCGCCATGCATGGCAAGCCGGTGATCGCGGGCGCTAATGTTTATTACGCGCGCTGCGGAATTACCGTTCCGGTCAGCGATTGCGATGCTTACTTCACCCAATTGAATGCGCTTGCGGCCAGTATTGTTATCGAAGACTATCAGAATGCGGACGATGCGGCAATGCTGTATTTCATTTTTCATTACTTGTTGCAGTGGCTGTTTCCCTACGATAAACCTAGCCAGATCACGGCTGCGCCACCCAAGAGTCTAGTCAACCATCCGTCGATTGCCAGTTATATTGAAACGCTCGATGTGCTGGCGATGGATGTTTCAGAATTTGAACAAGCCTTGCCTGAGCTGATGGCAAGCGAACGGATTGAGCGACGGTGGGGCTGGGTACTTTCCACCATAAAGGAAGATGCCGCATGAAAGAACGAAAGATTCGCAATGTCAGCCTGATTGCAGACATCCATCGGGGTCTGAGTTTGATGACGCGGCACGAGCGCCGGACTGCCTTGCTGCTGATGTTGACAGCCTTGTTTGATGGCTTGTTGCAGACAATGGTGATTGTAGCCATTGTGCCTATGGTGCAGTTGATGATCGACCCTACCTC
>JACCDH010870224.1_pt1 | contig 16865 bp, 14 predicted proteins | sample 7442481 | NCBI WGS metagenome assembly JACCDH01 (sample SAMN15323433, study PRJNA562643) | freshwater metagenome | isolation source: river surface water | place: USA:Blue River Watershed | collected 2017-08-15
GAAATATGTTGCACATCCATGGCCAAAACCGTTTCAATGTGTTGTTTCCATTCTTCCATAGAAAGATGTGGTAAGCCATAGATCAAATCAACGCTGATATTTGTAATTCCGCTCTTCCGCGCTAGAGAAACGCATTGCAAGGCTTCATTAACCGAATGTGCCCTGTTCATCCATTGTAAATCACTTTCTTTAAACGATTGTAAACCAATGGAAAGACGATTAATTCCTGCTTGTTTCCAAAAACTTAATCGTTCAAGATCAATATCATCTGGATTTGCCTCTAAGGTTATTTCACATGAATTTGCAAGCGTGAAACGGCCTTGAATTGTTTCAAGTAGTTGATTTAATTCTGCTTTAGTCAACAAACTTGGAGTTCCACCGCCAAAATAAATGCTGGATAATTCCTTAGATGCCAAATAATCAGCACGTTGCACGATTTCAAAACAAATCGCATCAATCATTTGTTGACGATACGAATGAAATGTGGTACTGAAATGAAAATCGCAATACGTGCATTTCTGCTTACAAAATGGAATATGAATATAAATACCCGACACATTGCAAAAATACGCAACTAAGTAGTTCTACGTAGTTCTTTGTTAAATAATCAAAAATAAATTTTGCGCATTCATATATTTCTGTACATTGCAGTAAATCAATAAAGCAAAAGTGAAAAATTTTAAAAACAATAAGGAGTTATTAAACAGAGAGTTAGAGCGATTTACATCGATCTTGGATGAGCTTTTACCTCATTATTCCTCTTTGTTGAAAAAAGAAAATTTGTCGAGACCAGAACTAACCGAACTGGGAGAAATCGAACACTTTTTAATTGAAGTCAATGGAAAAATTGCTGCCATCAAACACATGTTGGAGCAAGATTTATTCGGACATTCATTGGACATGTATTACAAGCTAAAACTAAAAGCGAAAGAAGGCGATTTTGCAGCAAAGGCGAAGTTAGACCGTTTGCGCGAAACCTTTGAAGATTCATTTTCTTCAGGTTCAATGATCAATTGGAACTAAAACAATCTTTTTTTACTTCTTTTCAATTTTCATTTGGAAGCGAATGATATTTTTCGTTAACTTCAAGTAAATGATGACAAAAACACAACACGACGTTAGTAATCCAGCAGAATTTACAGAACGCTTTATCAACCAGACTAATCAGTCGGTTTTTCTTACAGGAAAAGCTGGAACTGGTAAAACAACTTTACTAAAGAAAATAATATCAAGCACTTACAAGAATGCTGTTATCGTTGCTCCAACAGGAATTGCCGCGTTAAATGCAGGCGGTGTGACCATTCATTCCTTCTTTCAATTGCCTTTTGCAGGTTTTGTTCCTGAATTTGGTGTTGCACCACAATTTACAAATGCGGTTAAATTAGAAACAAAAGATAGTTTGATGCGCCATTTCGCAATGAATAAGCAACGTCAAAACATGATGCGCAACCTCGAATTGTTAATCATTGATGAGGTGAGTATGTTGCGTGCCGATTTATTGGATGCAATGGATTGGACACTCAGAAATGTGCGCAGAACAAATGATCCGTTTGGTGGCGTTCAGGTGTTATTCATTGGTGATTTATTGCAACTTCCACCCGTTGTAAAACCAGAAGAATGGAGTGTTTTAAGTAAATATTACAGCGGAATTTTCTTTTTCAATGCACGTGTTTTACAAGAACAAAAACCATTGTACATTGAACTTTCGAAGATTTACCGCCAACAAGATGATACATTCATTTCCGTATTGAACAATTTACGCGATAATCGTATCACTGAGTCAGATGTTCAAGTGCTGAATCAATTTGTTAAACCCGATTTTGATGCTTTGAAAGAAGAAGGTTTCATTACCTTGACAACGCACAATTCGAAGGCGGATGAGATGAATGCAAAAGCCTTGAAATCATTGAGCAATAAATCGTTTACTTACGAAGCTGAAGTAACAGGTGATTTTCCGCCACATCTTTTTCCAATTGAAAAGGAAATGGAATTGAAAGTGGGCGCACAGGTAATGTTTATCAAAAACGATATTTCCTTTGATAAAAATTTCTACAATGGAAAGATGGGTCGCATTGATTCATTGAGCTCTGCAGAAATCAGTGTTTATTTTCCGGAAGAAAACCGAAGCATCATCGTTGAAAAATATGAATGGAGCAATATTCGTTACACCTTGAACGATAGAACGGGCGAAATTGAAGAAACAGTCATGGGAACGTTTGTTCATTATCCCTTAAAACTTGCTTGGGCGATAACGGTTCATAAAAGTCAAGGTTTAACATTTGACAAAGCAGTTTTGGATGTTTCGGATGTTTTTGCTCCTGGACAAGCGTATGTGGCACTTTCGCGTTTACGTACTTTGCAAGGCTTGGTTCTGTTGAAGCCAATGCGCATGAATGGTTTGTCAAACGATCAACAAGTTGTGGCTTATTCTGGAAATAAGGCGGATGAGCAAATGCTGAATGCTTATTTGGAACACGGAACACGTAAATATCTGTTGGATATTCTAAGTGCGGCTTTCGATTGGTATGACTTGAATTCAAAATGGGGAATTCATGAAGCGAGTTATAAAAATGCAGGTTCAAAAACAGAAAAAGGCAAAAATAAGTCGTGGGTAACACATCAAACTCAAGCGATTCAATCCTCCATGGATCCTGCTAAAAAATTTAGAAATCAACTGGAGAATTTATTCCGAAATGAGCGCTTGGATATGGATTTTGTATTTGAACGTGTTCAGGCGGCTTACACGTATTTCTTTAAAATTTTGGATGGCGTTTTAACAAGTAATTTGAAAAAAATTGCGGAATTGCGCCGTGTGAAAAAGACAAAAGCTTATTCCGAGGAATTGGAAGAATTGGACGAGTTGCTCACTGAGGCAATTCTAAAAATGAAAAAAGCGCGCATCCTGATGGAGTCCATTGTTGCTGGAAGAGAAATTACAAAGGAACTGGTTTGGACTTCTGAAGTGAAAAACTACAAAGTGGCTAAAATCGCGGCTTTGCAACAAGAACTGCGTCAAAATCCATCTTTGTTGGATATGCATGCAGACGAAGAGGAGGAAATCATTCCATTGAAAAAAGCGAAAAAAGAACCGAAAGAGAAAAAGGAAAAACGCAGTACGTATGATCAATCGTGGGATTTATGGAACGAAGGTCATACGATAGAAGAAATTGCGCGCATTCGTCAACTTTCAGAAACGACTATTTACGGTCATTTTGTATTTTTGATTAAAGCAGAAAAAGTTGAATTAAGTGATGTGATGGATCCAAAACGAATCAGTGAATTGGCCGATTTATTTGGCGATTATCAAGGAACATCTTTAACACCTTTAAAAGAACAATTGGGTGATGCGGTGACTTGGGATGAATTGAAATTGTACCAAGCATCGACCTTACGCTAACAAATAATTAAAACTAAAACAATGAAAACAAACCACGAAATCGATTACTTCATTCACGGTGAAGAAATGCAATTGGTAGAAATTGAATTGGATCCGCAGGAAACGGCTGTTGCTGAGGCTGGATCATTTATGTACATGGATGATGGAATCCAAATGGAAACCATTTTTGGAGACGGCAGTGCTCAATCAACTTCAGGTGGATTCATGAGTAAACTTTGGGGAGCGGGAAAACGCTTGTTGACGGGAGAAAGTTTATTTATGACAGCTTATACGCACAATGGACAAGGAAAAGCGCGTGTAGCATTTGCATCACCTTATCCAGGAAAGATCATTCCAATTGATTTAAGTGAATACAATGGAAAAATCATTTGTCAAAAGGATTCATTTTTGTGCGCAGCTAAAGGTGTTGCTGTTGGAATTGAATTTCAGCGCAAATTAGGAACAGGATTGTTTGGTGGTGAAGGTTTCATCATGCAAAAATTAGAAGGCGACGGAATGGCTTTTTGTCACGCGGGTGGACACATCATGAAACGCACTTTAAAACCGGGTGAAGTTCTACGTGTGGATACGGGTTGTATTGTAGCTTACACGCAAGATGTTGATTATGATATTCAATTTGTTGGTGGAATTAAAAACACTTTATTTGGTGGAGAAGGAATGTTCTTTGCAACATTGAAAGGACCGGGTGAAGTTTGGTTGCAAACCTTGCCAATTTCGCGTTTGGCTTCTAGAATTCTTTCATACGGAACTGGTCCGCGCAAAGAAGAAGGATCTATTCTGGGCGGACTCGGAAATTTATTGGACGGAGACGGCAGGTAACTAGCGTTTAAATAATGTTGGGCGAGTCATAATGGAAGAAAGAGAAATCTTGTTCCATTCTTCAAGCGTTGGACTCAAACTGATGGTATTCATTTGATTGGAAGTAGCAGTTTTTTTGGAGGTAATTCCATCGAAAACTGTTGCTTCTGAATCATACGTGAAATGACTAACACTAACTGTTTTTCCCTTAAATTCAAAGAGAGAAGGAGTGAAGGTTCCATTTTCTTTAAAGTTGACAATGAAGGAATTGGGCGTTAACTGTACTAATTTATGTTGAGCAGTCCCACCAATGATTTGTTCTCGGTATTTGATTCCAAAAACGTAATATTCACCTTCCAGGATACATGGAATTGAATCATCTTTTTGGACACCAAACAAGTATCCATTATCAACACGGTACTTAGAAGATTCGCGAACGGTTTCCCTGGAAATTTGGTTGTAAATGGTTGAAATTGCAAAAATGCCTTTTGCCGAAAATTCATAATCAATATCTGCTGAATCACTTGAATAAATTCCATAAAACGACTTTGGAACAGCACTAATTTCTGGTGAATTTGGCGGCAAAGTAATTGCGAAATCGTACGAGGTTTGAGCGAAACAATTAATAGAAAATAAGAGGATTGTAATGACACTTGTTAAAACCTTCATGTTGTATTTTTTATGAATTCAATTATTTTTTTCTTGCTTCAATGCGCCAATTTTTATTAACTTAAATAAGAAAACTGAAAATTATGCAAAAAAGATGGCTTGTCAAAACGCCGGTAGAAAGTACACTAGTAGAAGAATTTCGTTCAACACTCAAAGTAGATCGCATTGTCGCACAATTATTAATTCAACGAGGAATAACAACATTTGAAGCTGCTGAATCTTTTTTTAGACCCAAGTTAGAGCACTTACACGATCCATTTCTCATGAAGGATATGCAGGAAGCTGTACAGCGTGTGAATAGCGCAATTGATAACGGTGAAAAAGTATTGCTATTCGGAGATTACGATGTGGATGGAACGACGGCTGTGGCGTTGATGTATAGTTTTTTAAAAAATAAGCATGAAGCACTCGATTACTACATTCCAGATCGCTATTCAGAAGGATATGGTGTCAGTTATCAAGGAATTGATTTTGCAGCCGAGCACGGATTTTCGTTAATCATTTCGTTGGATTGCGGTATTCGTTCAGTCGACCATGTGCGTTACGCCAAAGAAAAAGGAGTTGATTTTATTGTTTGTGATCATCATAATCCTGGAAATGAATTGCCTGATTGCATTGTTTTAGATCCAAAACGTTCGGATTGCAGTTATCCATACAAAGAACTATCAGGTTGTGGGGTTGGGTTTAAACTTCTGCAAGGGTTATGCGTGGAAAATGATTGGAATCAGAACGAACTTATTGGCTTTCTCGATTTATTAGCAATTAGCATTGGAGCTGATATTGTTCCTGTCACTGGTGAAAATCGAATACTTTGTTTTCATGGGATGAAGCAATTAAATGATCATCCGCGTCCAGCGTTCGTTGAATTGTTGAAAATCGCTAAACGTGAATTTCCTGTGACCTTGACAGATGTTGTTTTTACTATTGCACCACGCATTAATGCAGCAGGTCGTCTGCGCTCTGGAAAACATGCAGTTGAATTGATGATTTCTCAAAAGATAGATGAAATCAAGGAACTTGCCTTAGCAATTGATGCTGATAACAAAGAAAGAAGAGAATTGGATCAGGAAATGACGGCAGAAGCATTAGAGATGATTGATGATGACGCTTCAACCGTAACTTCGAAATCCACTGTTGTTTTCAAAAATGATTGGCATAAGGGAGTTGTCGGAATTGTTGCTTCGCGTTTGATTGAAAAGCACTATCGTCCAACCATCGTTTTAACGGAATCGAATGGAAAAGCAACAGGTTCAGCTCGCACAGTGAATAATTTTGATATTCATGCAGCTTTGATTAAATGCGAACATTTGCTGGAACAATTTGGCGGACACACGCATGCAGCAGGAATGACAATGGCCTTGGATAATGTTGCCGCATTCAAAGAAACCTTTGAAAAAGTTGTTGCGGAATCGATTACGCTTGAAGATCAAACACCAGAGCAAGAAGTAGATTTGGAATTGGATTTCAATGAAATTTTTACTCCGGGCGAAAACAGAATGAAAATTCCGCGATTGAAACGTATATTAGAACAATTTGAACCGCACGGACCTGGAAATATGAAGCCCGTTTTTATGTCGAAAAATGTATTTTCAACGGATATTCGCTTGTTAAAAGAAGTGCATTTAAAGCTATCGATGACACAACCAACGTCTGATGTAATCGTGGAAGGAATTGGCTTCAATCTGGGTGAAAAAATCGATGAGGTAGCATCGGGATTGCCTTTTGACGTTGTTTTTACACTTGAATCAAATAAATGGAGAGATAAAGAAACCCTACAATTAAACATAAAAGATATACGATCTGTTTTGTAAATCATTATTTTCATGCATTCTAAAACAAAAAATATGAAACGAATTTTACTTTTTACTTTGCTTTTTATCGGGTTAAACGCCCAAGCACAACTTGATAAAAACACAATGATGGCGGGCGGTTCGCTAACATTTAATAGATACACACCTAAAAACAGTAATGGAACAAGTTCAACTTGGTTCAGTTTAAATCCTGACTTTGGATATTTTGTTGCAGATAACTTTGCGGTGGGTGCAGGATTTAGTTTTAATGGCTATGGATCAGGAAATAACATTGTTTACTTTTCACCCTATTTGCGCTATTACGTTAAGAAGTTTTATCTACAATCAAAATTTGAATATGGAAGATTAAATTCTTCGAGCAATTCTAATCTAATTTTCGATTTGGGTTATGCCTTGTTTTTAAATGACAATGTTGCTTTAGAACCAGCATTTTATTTCGCCCAAAATTTAAAGGGCCAGGGAAATAATCTTGGTTTCAAAATGGGCTTCCAGATTTATTTTAATCGCTAAGAGCAATAAAAAACGGTCGCTGAATATTATTATCAACGACCGTTTTTGTTTTCAATGAATGTAGTAGTGGTTTGTTATATCTGGTTTAAAGCTTGTTCAATATCTGTAATTAAATCGCTGTAATGTTCAACACCAACTGAAAGGCGAACTAGTTTTTCTGAAATAAACATGACATTTTTATCCTCTTCTGGAACATCAGCATGCGTCATTGTTTGTGGGTGTTCCGCTAAACTTTCTGTTCCACCTAAAGAAACAGCTAACTTGATTAGTTTTAATGAATCCAAGAATTTGAAAGCTTCTGCTTCCCCACCTTTCACATCAAAAGCAATCATTGCACCTGCAGATGTATATTGTCGTGCGTAAATTTCTTTTTCACGGTCATTTCCAGTTTCATTGATGAATCCTAAATAGTACACTTTCTCTACTTTTGGATGGTTGCGCAAATACTCAGCAACAAATTTTGCATTCGTAGCTTGTTGTTCCATGCGCACTTTCAAGGTTTCCAAACTACGCATTAATAACCAACCTGTCCACGGACCAGCCATGTTCCCTAAAAATGTGCGTAAACCTTTGATACGTGCCATCAATGCTTTTGATCCAAGACAAGCTCCAGCAATTACATCTGAATGTCCACCGATGTATTTTGTTGCAGAGTACAACACCAAATCAGCACCATGTTTCAAAGGATGTTGCCAAATTGGGCCCATGTAGGTATTGTCAACCGAAAGAATCACAGGTTTTACTTCTGTTGTAAAATGTGCTTTGATAGCTGCACACATTTGAATGTCGATGAGTGCATTTGTTGGGTTGGCTGGCGTTTCAATGTGAATCATAGTTAATCGATTCGCTTTTCCAGTCGCTTCAATGCGCGCAATAATTTCCTCTTTCGAATCTGTTGCATGAAAACCAACAGCTTCTATTTGCAGTTTTTTCAAAAAGTGATTGATGAAATGGTCTGTTCCACCATACACAGGACGACTGTACAACAACAAATCGCCTGGGGCCATGAATTCCATTAATGCAGTGGAAATTGCCGACATTCCACTTTCAAAAACAGCACAGTCTTCGGCTCCATCCCATAAACACAAGCGGTTTTCTAGAATTTCTAAATCTGGATTATTCAAACGACTGTAAATCAAACCTAATTCTTCTCCTGCGTCTTTTTCGCGTAAACCATAAGCTAACTGAAAGAAACGTTTCCCTTCCATTGCAGTATTGAAAACGAAGGTAGATGTTTGGAAAATTGGACATTTGATTGCGCCTTCTGATAAAGACGGTTTGTAACCATAACTCATCATCAAACTTTCAGGTTGCATTTTAGAATAATCCATAGTTATTTCTTTAAATTGTAGTGTAAACCTATTTAAAAAACTAATTCGACGTTGAATGATAGAAAATAATTCTTTATATGTGCTTAATTCCTTATATTTGTTCTGAAAGAGATTTTAAAAATCGTCAATTTTAGAAAAACATTCTATGGACATTCAATTGGACGAAATAGACCAGAAAATTTTGCTGTTGTTAAGCAAGAACGCTAAGTTGGGTAACAAGGAAATTGCTGCCGAAATTGGTTTGTCAATCACTCCGACATTTGAACGCATTAAACGCTTAGAGCGAAATGGAGTTATTCAGTCTTATGAAGCTAAACTGGACAAAAAGAAGATTGGTAAAGGTCTACATGTCTTATGTCAAGTATCGTTGAAAGCACATAACTTGGATTTGTTGGTAGGATTTGAAGATGAAGTAGTTCATTTATCTGAAGTTTCGGCGTGTTATCACATTGCAGGAAACTACGATTATTTGTTGTCGATAGAAGTAAAAGACATGGATGAATACCAGCTTTTTTTGAAGGAAAAACTTGCTTCAATTCCGAATATAGCGAATGTGCAAAGTTCGTTTGTGATGAGTACCTTGAAGTGATTATTTAATGCTATCGATGATTTTTTTGTTATCGACAACCCACAAAAGCAAACTGTTGTTACGTGCGTCCAAATTCAGTTTTTTACAAATGCGCGAACGATAATTTTCCACTGATTTTACGGATACAAAGAGCAAATCTGCAATTTCTTTACTGGATAATTTTTGACTTACCAACTTCAGCGTTTTTAATTCTGTTCTTGTCAAGGAATTCAGCAATTCAGCGATTTTAAATTTGCCAACGTCGTCGTGATCAACCAATTGCTCTTGGTCGCGAATTCCTTTAGCCATGTAATTTTTATCTGCTAAAACCGATTGAATACAATCAACAAGTTCTTCGCTTGTATTGTCTTTTACAAGATAACCTTTTGCGCCATTGTAAAAAGCCAACTTCAACATTTCCAAATCTTTGTACATGGTTAGCACAATGATTTTTGATTTGCATCCTTGTGCAACCAAGGCTTCACACACTTCTAGGCCATTTTTACCAGGCATGTCAATGTCAACAATGACAATATCAGCTTCGTTGTTGGCGCAATGCTCAATTAAACTAATTCCATTGTCAAATTCAGAAATTTGGATGGACTCAAATGATGTTTCAAGTAAGAATTTTAATCCACTGCGAAAAATTGGGTGATCGTCTGCAATAAAAATTTTCATACTAGGCATTTTGAGCGAATGTGAGTACTAATGTATAACCTTTTCCTTTACTAGATGTAATTTGAACTTTACCTTGAATGCTCATAGCGCGCTCATGGATAATTTGAAGACCAATTCCATCTATCGATTTATTGGCTTCAGAGATTCCGATTCCATTGTCTTGATATTTTACAATGAATTCATTGTTGTGTTGACTAATTGAAATCTTTAGCGCTGTTGCATTTGCATGCTTCAAGGTGTTGTTGATACATTCTTGGATAATGCGATAGACTTGCGTTTGAGCATCTGAGTTTAATTCATCCAATCGTTCAGCAGCATCCAAATCGAGACTACAGATTAATCCAGTTTTCGTTTGTGTTGTTTCGGTTAAGGAAACAAGCGATCGTTCTAGTCCTAGTTTTTGAATAAAAGATGGATGCAAAGCATGTGAAATAGACCTTGTTTGATCAATCACTTCTCCTACATCAGAATCCATTCCTGAAATGTCGTTGATTTTTCCGGATGCAAACATGTTGATTTTCGATTTTATCACCGAAAGCGATTGTCCAATGTCATCATGAAGATCCTTCGAAATACGTGAACGTTCTTGATCGATATTATAGATTAATTTACTCGTGAATTCTTGCTGTTGCTTACGTGTTAAGCGGACGTGACGAATATAAATTAAACCAATGGTAATCAATAATACGAAAATTGAAATGGCGATAATTGCATTGACACGTGTTTGTTTTAGTTCATTCTCTTTCGATAAAAGTGAGTTTTTGTTCTTTTCGTTTTCTAAATCAGTCTCCACTTTTTCTTTCCCATAGATAACTTGAAGCTGTGCAATGTTATCCTTATTGGCAATTTCAGAAAGACTGTCACTGATCGCGTGAAAACGGTTGTTATGGAAGAAAGCCAATTTGTAATTCCCTTCCTGTTCGTAAATAGAAGAAAGTTCTTGATGTGCTGTTTTTTCAAGGTTTGATGAAGGATGAAATGTAAGAAGTTGAAACAAGGAATCCGTGTATGCTTTCGCGCTTTTCGTATTTTTTAGATTTCTGTAGATTGATGATTTTATAAGATAGGCCATTCCAACATATTCCCACTGCTCAAAAGGTTTTAAAATTGAAAGTGCAGAATCTGCATAATTGAGCGCAATGGAATAGTCTTTATTGTTTGAGTAAGAATCACTCAAATTTAAAAATGCCACGCCTCGCCCTAAAGGAAAGCCCAGTTTCTTCGCATTAACGAGTGTGTTTTTGTAATAATTAATCGATTGTTTGTACTGTTTTAAAGATTTGGAGACCAATCCAAGGTTATTGTTCAAGTTCAAACTTAAGCGAAACTCATCCATTCCTTCAATAATTTTCAAGCCTTCTTTGAAGTCTTTTTCTGCTTCTTTGACTTGATCATTGTTGAATTTTAACAGACCGATGTTGTTTAACATCATAGCATTGTGGTATTTTTTACCTTTTTTTTCTGCTAAGCGTAAACCTTTTAAGTAATAGTTCAAGGCTTCATCTTTCATTAAACGTGAATCGTACAAGTTGCCGAGACCATTGTAGATTTCAATTGTGTTTTCTGTATAATGATATTTCAGTGCTTCTTTTAGTAATTTTTTGAATTCCTTTTCTGCCGCTAACAAATCCGTATCCATCAGCACAAAGGCCAATCGAATTTTTGTAGAATTAACGATTTTACCATTTTTGTTTTTTTGGGCAATTTCAATCGATTTCGAATAGTTGACTTTGGATTTTTTCAGGTTGTAGGAAAAGTAATAGAAATTACCGTAGTATTGATAAATTAATGCTTCTTCGTCTGGGTCATTTAATTGTTTTGCAATTTTAATTGCACGTTGACCATTGGCAAATACTGCCGATGAATCGTAATACGTGCTTTGTCGAATCGTTTTCTTTAAAGAATCTAGTTCCTTTCTTAATCCATTTTGGCTGAATAAAAGAAAGGACAACAAGACACAACTTAGACTGAGTAGAAGTTTCAATTTGAGTAGTTTGATTGGTGAAAAGATAAAACAAAAAAGCCACCTGTGAAAACAGATGGCTTTAATTATGTTTGAATGCTTATTTCGTTTCAGGCATTTCTCTTGTAAACGCTGGAATTCCTGTAACATCCATTCCTGTAATCAACAAGTGAATGTCGTGTGTTCCTTCATACGTAACAACAGATTCTAAGTTTGCCATGTGGCGCATCATTGAATATTCACTAGTAATACCCATTCCACCATGAATTTGACGTGCTTCACGCGCAATGTTCAAAGCAATTTCACAGTTGTTTCGTTTAGCCATCGAAATTTGTGCAGAAGTAGCTCTTCCTTCATTTCTCAATTGACCAACACGAAACGTTAATAATTGCGCTTTTGTAATTTCAGTGATCATTTCTGCCAATTTCTTTTGCTGTAATTGGAAAGCTCCAATTGGAACACCAAATTGTGTTCTTTCTTGACAGTAACGAACTGCTTGATCATAACAATCCATTGCAGCACCCAATGCTCCCCAAGCAATTCCGAAACGTGCAGAATCTAAACAGCTTAACGGAGCACCTAAACCAGATCTTCCTGGTAAAATATTTTTCTTAGGAACTTTTACATCTACGAAGATTAATTCTCCAGTTGCTGATGCACGTAATGAAAGTTTACCATGCATTTCAGGAGTTGAAAATCCTTCCATTCCTCTTTCAACAACAATACCGTGAATACGACCAGTTTCATCTTTTGCCCATACAACAGCAATGTCTGCGAATGGTGCATTCGAAATCCACATCTTAGCTCCATTCAAGATAACGTGTTCTCCGTCACCAGCATCTTTGAAGTTAGTGATCATTCCACCAGGATTTGACCCATGATCTGGTTCTGTTAAACCAAAACATCCCATCATTTCTCCGGTTGCTAATTTTGGAAGGTATTTTTGTTTTTGCTCTTCTGATCCGTATTTCCAAATTGGATACATCACCAAAGAAGATTGAACAGATGCAGTTGAACGCAATCCAGAATCACATCTTTCCAACTCTTGCATGATTAAACCATAAGAGATTTGATCCAATCCTGGTCCACCATATTCTTCTGGAATATACGGTCCGAAAGCTCCAATTTCTCCTAAGCCTTTCAATAAATGCATTGGAAAAGTTGCCTTCTCATAATGTTCATCAATGATTGGTGAAACTTCTTTTTTCACCCATGCTCTTGCTGCGTCGCGCACCATTTTGTGCTCGTCAGACAAAAGATCATCCATATTATAATAATCAGGATGTACGTATAAATCAGTTCTCATGTAAATACTTTTATGGCGACAAATTTAAATATATTTTAGTCATGGCGAAAGTTTCTTTCACAAGGTTGTTAACTTTGTCAAAACAAAAAGGAAATTAAATCAAATGTTCTTACTACAAATTGTAAATAGCGTTTCTCAGGAGGTACCAAATGCATTGGAACCAAAGGTTGAAACCTATACAATGTATTTGATTGCTTTATTGTCCTTATCTTTTTTATTGGTTGCTTTGTCGCGCATAGGAAACACGAAGGCAATCGCAACTGTAATAGCTGTTTCTTTTAAAACGAATGGAGTCGATCAAGTACTAAAAGAAAACATGCGTTTAAGTTCGTTTAGTTCGATAATTCTGCTGTTTAATTATTTCATTGGATTTGGATTGTGTACGTTTTTGATTCTTCATCGCATATTAATATTGGATGATGGTTGGGCGATGATAATTGCTTTCGGATTACCTTTCGTTTTGTTTTTAAATGAATTTCTAGGACCGATAATCGTTGGATTTTTAACAGGAGAATTGAAAAAAACGACGATTCCTTCAATGAATACCATCACTGGAAATCAATTTTTCGGTTTGATTTTTTCAATTTTAGCCTTGTTTTGGATTATGAATCCCGAGCTTAATCAATGGTTTTTGTGGATATTCGTTTCTGTCATTTGTTTGAAATATCTGATTCGAATGTTTAAAAGTTCCATTGTGGTTTTAACAAATGGAGTATCGTGGTATTATTTAATTTTGTATTTTTGCACTCTTGAAATTCTACCACTATTCGTAGCCTATAACTACGTAATTAAGAATTTCTTAAAATGATTTGAGTGTTGAAATTAATTTGTTAGAACGTTGGCTATCAAAACTATATTAGTTTCTCAACCGAAACCGGAAGGAGACAAATCTCCTTACTTTGATTTGGCGGAGAAATACAAGTTGAAAATCGATTTTCGTCCTTTTATTCACGTAGAAGGCGTTGGAGCGCAAGAGTTTCGTCAGCAAAAGGTAAACATACCAGAGCACACGGCGATTATTTTGACTTCTAAAAATGCAGTCGATCATTTCTTTAGAATTGCCGAAGAGACTCGCTTTGAAGTGCCAGATACGATGAAGTATTTTTGTATTTCTGAAGCAGTTGCTTACTATCTTCAAAAATATGTTACCTATCGTAAACGTAAAATTTTCTTTGGTAAACAAACCATTGAAGATTTGATGGACGTTATGAAAAAGCATAAAGGGGAGAAATACTTATTGCCTTGTACAGATATTTTGAACGACAAAATTCCTGTTACCTTAGAAGAACATAAGATTAATTTCACAAAAGCTGTTTTGTATCGCACGGTTGCTTCAGATTTGTCTGATTTGGAAGACGTTTATTACGATATGTTAGTCTTCTTTAGTCCTGGAGGTATTGAGTCACTTTTGAAAAACTTCCCGGATTTTAAGCAAAACAATACGAGAATCGCAGCGTTTGGTCCAACAACAGCAAACGCAGTAATTAAAAACAACTTACGATTGGATGTTCATGCACCAATGCCAAATGCTCCTTCAATGACAGGCGCAATTGAGTTATATGTGAAAGATGAATTGAAGAAAAAATAAAGGAAAGCGGCTTATGAAAGGCCGCTTTTTTCTTTTAATAGACCCAAACATTGCAGCATCCCTTCACTTGCGGTTTCGTTGAGTACGATAAAGTCAGATGGGATTTGTAATTGATCTGCATTTGGATCAATCAAAAATTTGGTGCAATTTCTTGTCGCACTATGTATTAATCCTGCTGCAGGATAAACTTGTAATGAAGTTCCAATGACAATAAGAACTGAAGCTGCAGAAATTAGGTTAGATGCTACTTCTAGATTCGGAACGGCCTCACCAAACCAAACCACATGAGGTCTTAATTGAAACCCATCTTCACAAAGATCACCCATTTTCAATTCCCAGCCGTCGATTGGATAATAACGTGCTTCTTGATTTGGTCCGGAACTTTTTGCCTCACGAATATTTCCATGTAAATGAACGACATGTTTTGAACCAGCACGTTCATGCAAGTCGTCAATGTTTTGCGTGACTACCGTTACATCACCAATTTTTTCAAGTTCCTTAATTAGTTTATGTGCTTCATTTGGTGAGGATTCAATAATTTGTTTTCTGCGTTGATTATAAAAAGATTGAACCATTTCAGGATTATTTGACCATGCATGTGGAGTAGCAACCTCTTCTATTTTAAAGTTAGCCCACAGACCATGGTTGTCTCTAAACGTGCTAATTCCGCTTTCTGCGCTCATGCCTGCCCCTGAAAATACTACAATCTTCATCTTCAAAATGTTGTTAAATGTATTGATGTAAAAATAACAGAATCTCTGTTTTTTGTGGTCATTAACAAAAAATAGGTGCAAAAAATGGTTTACTTAATCGAATTAGGAGTCCAAGAATATTTCTTTATTAAAATTGTTTTAAAAAGATAAAACCTTACTTTTACCTTGATTGTTTAGTAAATCTTAAATTATAAACTATGAAAAAATTATTACTAAGTGTAGCAGTATTGCTTGGAGCTGCTTCAGCGAATGCACAGTTGGCTGATGGTACGCCAGCACCAAACTTCACTGCGACAGATTTGAACGGTGTATCACATACACTTACAGATTATTTAAATGCTGGTAAAACGGTTATTATTGATATTTCTGCTACTTGGTGTGGACCATGTTGGAATTATCACAATTCTCACGCATTAAGAAACATTTACGAAGCATACGGACCAGATGGATCTGATGAAGTAATGGTTTTCTATGTTGAAGGTGATGGTGCAACTACGAATGCTGATCTTCACGGAACAGGATCAAACACACAAGGTGACTGGGTAACTGGTACTCCATATCCAATCTTAGACAATGCACAAATTGCAAATGATTACGCAATTACATATTTCCCAACAATTTATCGTATTTGTCCAGATGGATTAGTATACGAAATTGGTCAGTTAAGTGCTGCAGCAATTAAAGCAGACATCAACTCAGCTTGTGGAACATTATCAGGTGTAACAAATCATGCAGTTATTGAAGGTTCAGAAATTGCTTTGTGTTCAACAACTGGTGAGCCAGAAGCTTCTTTCGAAAACTTCGGAACAAACGCAATTACTTCAGGAACTGTTATCTTAAAAGAAAACGGAACACAAGTTGCTTCAACTCCTTTCTCTGGAAACGTTGCTCAGTTTGCTACAGGAACTGTAACATTCACTTCAATGACAATTAACCCAGCTTCAACTTACACAGTTGAATTGACTCAAGTTAACGGTGGTGCTCCATTCAACGTTACTACAGATGCAATGTCTGTTGTTTCTGCAGATTTAACAGGAGTAAACATTACAGTAAAAGTATTTACTGATAACTACCCATCTGAAACAGCTTGGGAAATTAGAAACTCTGCAACAAATGCTTTAGTTGCTTCTGGTGGACCATACGTTGGTGCTGGTGGAACTGCTGCAGGTGGACCAGATGCTCTTAAAACAAAAACGCATAACGTTACTTTACCAGCTGGAAACAACTGTTACAAAGTAATTATGACTGACGTTTACGGTGATGGATTCGGATACGGAACAAACCCTGCTGGTCAATACGGTATGGAAATCGTTTGTAACGGAGCTTCAATCATCAATTTAGATTTAGGTAACTTCGGTTCGACTTTTACGCGTGATGCTGCAATGAAAACTGACGCTACTTCATCAATTGAAGAATTGTTAGGAAGCACAATGAATGTATTCCCTAACCCTGCTTCTGATGTTGTTAATGTTACTTTTGATGCAAACAACGCAGATTACACAATTGCAATCGTTGACTTACAAGGAAGAGTTA
>JACCDH010026190.1_pt1 | contig 16861 bp, 16 predicted proteins | sample 7442481 | NCBI WGS metagenome assembly JACCDH01 (sample SAMN15323433, study PRJNA562643) | freshwater metagenome | isolation source: river surface water | place: USA:Blue River Watershed | collected 2017-08-15
CTTAGTGCCTTACCTGTATTTCATCCAAATCAAATGGGTAAAAAAACACCGCCCACTGTCCTCGCGATGGTTCTTGCGAAAGCGGAGGGCGCTTGAACTCCTCTTCCCATTCGTGGTTGCCCGGTGGGCTGCAAATAGTCGCGGGAAGATTGCGCATAGACACCTCACCCGAGAGCATCTATGCATTGGCCGATCTGATACGACGCACTGAAGAGGAATTGCTGCGCCTATTCTCGGCCGGCATGCTTAGCGGAACCACGCATACGTGTCTTGGCCAAGAGTTATGCCAATTGGCGGTGGTGCGAGCGCTAGTTGATGGGGACTTCGTCTTTTCGAACCATAGAAACCATGGCCATCTTATTGCCTACTGCGGGGATGTTAGAGGTCTAGTTGCGGAAGTAACGGGCAAAGAGGGGGGGCTGTGCGGTGGCCGAGGTGGCAGCCAACATATGGCTGTCGGGAACTTTTTCAGCAACGGTATCCAGGGTGGCTTAACTGGCGTGGCTGTTGGTTGTGCGTTGGGGCAGCGGCTATTTGGATCCTCATCGTTGATAGCCGTATTTATCGGTGACGGCACTCTAGGAGAAGGCTTGTTATATGAGGCAATGAATCTGGCTGGCATTTGGTCATTGCCTGTTTTGTTTGTTGTTGAGAACAACGCCATTGCTCAAACGACACCATCTTCATGGACGATTTCTGGCGGCATTGTAGCAAGGGGGGAGGCTTTTGATCTGACCGTGGGAGAGTTTGATGACACTTCGGAGAGTTTTGTCGACGATGTCGCTCAATTCGTAGCTGGTATTCGCGAAGGGCACCGCCCCGGCTTCCTCGTTATTAACACGGCGCGACTTGGGCCCCATAGTAAGGGCGACGACCTTCGCCCTAGGGCGCATATTGATGAAATTCGAGCTCGCGATCCTTTACAGGCGCTACGCCGCCGGATCTCTCCGACGCTAGTTCGCGAGATAGAGTTCGCCAACGAGGCGTTTGTGCGTGACGCATCGGCCGAGGTCTTGGAAAGGGGGCTATGTGTTCCCGAGTTCCACCACACTCAGTCATCTGAGAACCTTATTTGGCCTAGAGATGTCGTAGACGATGGATTGGGAAGAGTTTGGACGGTTCGCGAATGCTTAAATGACACCTTGCGTCAACTGTTGACGAGGGACAAACGAGTAGTGCTCTTGGGCGAGGATCTGCATGATCCATATGGCGGAGCTTTTAAGGTGACTGCTGGGCTGTCCTCAGAATTTCCGGGGCGGGTTATTTCCACCCCAATTAGTGAAGCAGGAATTACTGGGGCGGCAATCGGACTTTCTATGACAGGTTGCCTGCCCGTACTCGAGATTATGTTCGCCGATTTCGTTGGCATGTGCGTGGACCAGCTTTATAACCAAGCAACAAAGTTGGGGCGTATCCATCACGGTGGCAAAGGCATGGCAATGGTAATTCGCACTCCAGTAGGCGGATACAGGGGTTATGGCCCAACCCATAGCCAGTCTCCAGAAGCCCTAATCGCTTCTATCCCAGGCATGACGGTCGTTAGCCCTAATAAGCGCATGTCGCCAGGTACTTTGCTAGAAAATGCAATCTTGCATGCCCCTGGGCCTCTGCTTTTTGCAGAGCACAAGCTTCTCTACGGCCAGCGAGTCGAACCTGGGGATTATGTGCATCTGCCTCCTGCAAGTGGGCTCGCCCTAGAAGCGGCCTTCCCAACCGGGGCGCGATTGAGGAACCAAGCTGATATTGTCATAATCACATATGGCTGGATGTTGTCATTAGTAGAGGAAGCGGCAAGGCATCTCGAAGACGAGGAAGAACTTTCAGTTGAGATACTCGTCCCAACGCTATTGGCGCCTTTGCCTATCGAAACGTTAGCTGAACGCATTCGTCGATGCGAACGACTGCTAATCGTGGAGGAGGGGCCGCGTCGAATGGGAATTGGTTCCGAGATCGTCAGCCGCCTTGCGGAGCGTGAAGTACTGGGGAAAGTCCACCTGCTTGGTTCCGAAGATGGTTTTATTCCTGCAGCAAGGCATTTGGAGGCGGCTGCCCTACCCGGAGTTGAAAGTATTATAGCTGCGGCCACATTACTGTTCAAATAACCAATATGTCTGCAATCCCAATTCATGTTCCCCGTCTTAATGCAAATGATGACTCTGTCAATGTCGTACAAATAGCTGTCTTAATTGGTGATAAGGTTGCTAAGGGGGCGGTAATTGCCGAAGTAGAGACAGATAAGACCATTATCGAGATCACCAGCCCGCAGGAAGGGTTTGTTTTAAGCATCCGGGCCGAAGTTGGCGAAATCGTTCCTGTAGGTAGTATCATTGTTTGGATTGGCGAAACGGGTTTAGAGTACGTTGAAGAGCCAACTAGTGAACTATTTTCATCTAGCCAGACTATCTGTGCACCAACGCTTGGGGCGTTAGGCATGATTTCCCGTTACAGAATCAGCGCAGCAGAAGTAGCTAGCCACGGAAGTCGAGTGACAGTTTCCGATGTTCAACGTCACATCAATAGTCTTGGTTTAGCGCCGTTGGAGGAATCAAATTTACATCACGATTTAAGGATGAACTATCCTTTACCTGCTTCCGGCTGGAGTAAGCCCTTGACCTCCTTCCAGCGCGGTATGTCTAATACTGTGCAATGGCACCGGAAAGTACCGGTAGCCGCTTACCTTGAAGTTCCTTTCAATTATGGAGAATGGAGAGCCTATGCGAACAATGTGGCTAAGTCTTCAGGAGCACTGATTGACCCGTTGCTTTCGCTGATTGCATACCGATTGGTTCGTGCTGCACGTGAATTTCCGGAAATCAATGCAACTCTCGTGGAGCATGCTATTTTCTATTACGACAAGGTCAATGTCGGGTTTAGTGTAAAGACCGAATCCGGTTTAGCAATGGTTGTTGTTCGTGATGCGCAAACACTCGACGAGATGGGCTTTATCAAAGCACTCGGGCGGCTCCAGCGAAACGCGTTTGCCAATCGACTTACGCAAGAGCAAGTGTCCGGAATGACTATTTCGTTATCAAGCTTAGCTAGTGCGGGAGTGTCACGGCATGTTCCTGTGCTTCCTCCCAATACTTCACTGATTATTGCCCACAGCGCCTCTGCCTCTGATGGCACCTCTGCGCTTGGAGCCACCTACGACCACCGCATCCTTGACGGAGAAACCGTCGCCCGAGTGCTTAATTCAATTCAATCCCCTAACTCATACAGGAATCAATAGATGCCTCAACAGTCGACTAATAGTTTGATCCGCGCCAAGGTCCTTGCCTTGGCAGAGAAGTGCGGCTATCAAGATGTGGATATCCTTGATGAGGATATTCTTCCCGAGACTGGTTACCTAGATTCTCAATCAATAATTGAGTTAGTAATATGGATCGAAGGGGAGTTTGGCATTGTCATTGATGATAACGAAGTCACGATTGACAATCTAGGATCAATTGCTCGCATTTGCGCCTTTGTTTCACGATAAGTCGACGGTGCGTTGCACAGATAGTTATCTCAAACCCATGGCGTAATAGAAGCGGTGTTACTCGCGTGGAGTGACTTTTGAAGCGTTAGTGTTTGATTTATATGGGTTTTATACTTGCACAAAAGTTTCACAAAATCGCTAAGCTGTTGATTTTTAAGGGCTGCGAAGTTTAAGTTACACGTAAAGCTACACGAGGGCGTGTCCTAGATTTTGTGTAAACGGGTTAATGGCAGGAAGCTGCCGTAGTTCTCAAAGGAAGAGAAATGACCGTAAACAACGAATTAATAGACCGCCTGCTGGCGGATTACAAAAGCCTGCAGACCTGATTGGAGAAAACGGGCTTCTCAAGCAACTGACCAAACGACTGGTCGAGCGAGCCCTTGGAGCCGAGATGTCTGAGCATCTGAGGCACGACAAAAACAAGCCTGTTGCCAATGCCAGGGGTAACACCCGAAACGGCAAGAGCAAGAAGACGCTCAAAGGCGAATTTGGCGAACTGCCCATCGATATTCCTCGAGATCGGGATGGCAGCTTCGAGCCTCAGATCGTTCCCAACCATCAAACCCGTTGGACTGGGTTCGATGACAAGATCCTTTCGCTGTATGCCCGAGGCATGACCGTACGTGAGATCTAAGGGCACTTGGAAGAGATGTATGGTGCGGAGGTATCAACTCCACCTCCACCTCCACCTCCACCGTCATCGTCATCGTCATCGTCATCGTCATCGTCATCGTCATCGTCATCGTCATCGTCATCGTCATCGTCATCGTCATCGATGCGGTCATGGATGAAGCCAAGGCTTGGCAGGCTCGTCTGCTAGATGCGCTATACCCCATCATCGTTTACCTAGACATGCAGCCATGTCAAATCCAGACTTGTAGAATACAGTCGGACAAGTCCTTCGCTTGTAGTGTCATCTACAACAGTAGATGTTTTTGGGAAAAAGTTATGACCTATATGATGGCAATCAATAACGAGCATAAAGTGTCGGAAAATCCAGTTCGTGTTCTTTTCTTCGGTAGAAGTGGTTGCGAAGGAACATCAAAAGCTTTGTCACTTCTCAAGACATTAGGTTGCGAGATTACTTTTGTTAAGTCAATAGGACGCGGGGAGGGTTTGCCTGAAGACATCGGTTATTGGGAAGGTGATTATATTTTTTGCTTCAGAAGCCTCTTTGTCCTTCCCAAATATCTTATTGACAAAGCAAAGATTGCTGCCGTTAATTTTCATCCAGCTCCTGTTGAGTATCCTGGTAGTGGGTGCTTAAACTTTGCTCTTTATGATAATGCTTCGCAGTATGGCGTGACGGCACACATAATGAATGAGAAGGTTGATAACGGAGCAATTTTGAAATGTCAAAGGTTTCCGATTATGCCTTCTGATACGGTTGATACTCTTCTAGAAAGGACACATCTTAAGTTAGTCAATTTGTTTATTGACGTTGCCGTCGAATTGATTTTAGGTGGTGCTAAATCTTTAGAGGCGATGATTTTGAGTTCCAATACAGAAAAATGGCGCGGTGAAGCTAAAAAAATGAAAGATTTTGAGAAGCTTAAGGTTGTTCCGTTGAGTGTTACCGAAGTAGAGCTTAAGAAAATTATTAGAGCGACTTACACTGAAAACTTTCCACCATACATAGACTTACACGGATGCCAGTTTGTTCTGAAGTCGCCAATTAAAAATAAAGTTCTATGACTGGCATTAGTGAGTTTTTGGGAATAGTAAAAACTCAGCTTGCGCGAGCTGAGTTTGCTTACAAAGCTTATATCGACAGTGGAAAGATTTTCCTTTACGCCAAAATTCTGAAGGACGTTAATGATTCGCTTAGATTTTTGTTGGTTCATAAAACTCATCTTTTGCCGCCAGAGCAGATAAAGAACTCGCTTTCTCTTATACATCATATTGATGTTTGGAGTACTGTTTGGGAAGATGCTTATGCTTTACAGAAACCTTCTTTAAAAAGCGTTTTTACATTTGAAAATACAGTAAATTTTCCTCGCCACGAAGTTTTTTTGCTGTTGAGTTACTGCGAAAAGAATTTTGATTTTGACGACTTACACTCTGTGTAGCTTCGCGAAACATTATTATTTTATTGCTTCGAAAAATTGAACATAAAGCAGTTCGCGTGTTGCGCAAAAGTTACACCTAGGACTTAAGGCGCGTAAATGATTGATAACAAACTGTTTTTTCTGTGTGTTACTAGTGAGTGGGAGGCGTCATGGGTTGACTCTTTTGTACAGATTTTATAGTAGATTGCCTTTTTTGTCGGAATTCTTATCCATTTATACAAAAGCGATAGCAATCTTACAAGTTTGGCACTTGATCAGCCGTTATCGCACAGCTGGCGAATTTGGTGTATTTGATGGAACTACATTTAGATTGTCACTAGGAGCGGCAAATATAAAGGTAGATTCTTCGCATTCGATTCATTTGAAGGATTGCCAAGCGTTCCATCCATCGATGAACCAGAAAATGTTTTTGATAGGCATGAGTACCCGGCTGACTACGAACAATTCCTAAAGCGAGTTCCGCGTTCAAGTGAAAAATATCGTATAGAGGTTGTGAAAGGTTGGTTTGAAGAGAGCTTAACTGCTGAACTACGGGAGCGGCTACAACTCAAAAATATTGCGATTGCGAATATTGATTGTGACTTGTACGAGTCCACAAGACCTAGTCTTGATTTTATTACGCCTTGTGTCGGATCTAGAACTATTCTTTTGTTCGGTGATTGGTACATAATGGGGGGCGATGAAAAGAGGAGAGGCGAAAGCCGTTGAAGAGTGGTGAAAAGGCAATCCGCAGGTTAAATTGATTCTTTGGAAGCACTATGTCGTGGCTGGCATGATTTTTATCGTAAGCATCACATTAGAGAGTTCCCTCTTTTATCTAACAAATCAATAGGTATTGAATATTATGAATAATTCGGATCATTCATATTCGGTTGCGGGTGAAAAGGTAGAGCACAGCCTTCATTTGAATCATGCTGTCAAATCTTTATCAACGATACCATGGGCTAGTCCAGTATTCTGGGGGGGCGAACTAAATCGGATTAATGAGGCGCTAGCATCGAGTTGGATATCTGGTGGGCCCTTTGTGGATCAGCTTGAGCAAAACTTTAGCACCTTGTCGGAAGGTGCGCGGGCACTAGCTGTTTCAAATGGTACTACCGCCATCCATCTTGCCTATCTTGCGCTTGAAATTAAGCCCGGCGATGAGATAGTAGTCCCTGGTTTTGGCTTTCTCGCCGCAGCCAACGTTGCATTACACATGGCCGCTTGTCCAGTTTTCTGCGAAGTTGACCCGGAGACTTGGTGCATGCGCGCCGAGGATATTGCACCTGTACTTACCGCCAGAACCAAGGCAATCGTCGTGGTTCACACTTATGGCAACGTCTGCGACATGGGCCCCATTCTTGCCCTGGCCAGCGAGTGGGGCATCCCAGTTATCGAGGATGCTGCGGAGGCTTTCCCTTCACGCTATCGAGGGCAGTTGGCCGGAACCCTTGGAACCATTGGCACCTTTAGCTTTCAGGCCACTAAGACCATAACCACCGGTGAGGGTGGCATGGTAATCACGCGAGACAATGACCTGTGCGAGCGGATGATGCTTTACCGCAGCCACGGCTTGCGTCGTAAGAAACATTACTGGCACGAAGTGCCCGGCCTCAATTGCCGCCTGACCAACATGCAGGCTGCGCTCGGTTGTGCCCAAATGGAAAAGCTGGACCGCATCATTGCCGAACGGCACCGTGTCTACGAAGCTTATGCAAAGCGTCTGGCTGGAATGGAGGGCATCACGCTGCAGATTTTCCGCCCCGAAGTTCAGCCGGTTGTCTGGGCGATTGCTGTCCGCCTTGATCCCGAGGTTTTTCCGCAGGGGCGCGACAACGTGTTGTCGCAAATGCTTGAAGTCGGCATCGAAACGCGTCCCGGCTTTTATTCACCTTCCCAGATAGATTACTTCAACTACAAACCACTTGTAACTTGTGACGCCCTTGCCGCATCTGTCGTTAGTCTCCCCAGTTATCCGACGCTAACTGAGCAAGAAATCGAACATATCTGTCTACAACTTGCAAAATTGGGCCGCGCATGAAGACAATTTCCTCTAATGTCATAGAGTCAGCTATAAAAACCAATTCAGACATAGTCTTTGACTACATAGCGATGGCGCCTCTTGCACTTGCCTTCGAGCGAGTAATTGAGTGCCGCATTTTGGCGCGGCAAATATTTGAGCGACCTATGCTTGACATCGGATGTGGTGAGGGCTTATTTGCAAAAATACTGTTTACCGAACCGGTGGATACCGGAATTGACCCCAATTCGCGCGAACTCGCTCGCGCCCATGAGCTAGGGGCTTATATAGAGTTGATCGAATGTCGCGGGGATGCAGTCCCTAAAGCGGACGGCAGCTACAGAACCATTCTTTCCAACAGCGTGATCGAACACATTCCTGATATCCAGCCGGTGCTGCTTGAGGCGTATCGATTGTTGGCGCCTGGCGGGCGCATGTACTTGACGGTTCCTTCCAATCGGTTTGATGAATACACTTGGATCAGTCAATTTCTCGCGGCCCTCGGCCTGGATAATTTGCGGCGGCGATATTGTGAGTTTTTTAATCGCTTCTGGGTTCATTACCACTACTACACGCTAGATCACTGGCGCAAAACAGCAGAGTCCGCCGGCTTTGAGGTGATCGAGGCGCATACCTACGGGCCGCGCCGAGCCTGCCTGTTGAACGACTTCTTGGTGCCGTTCAGCGTCCCTGAATACCTCACAAAAAAATTCCTCAACCGCTGGACTCTATTTCCTCGCTTACGAAGAGTCATCCTGGCACCCTTTGCGTTACTCGGCAGCCTGATATTGTGCGGCGCTGAGAAATGTGAAGCAGGGGGGCTGGTTTTCCTATCCCTACGGAAAGCTGCTTAGCATGGCTAATCGAAGTGTTTCTATCATCCTTCCAACCTATAACGAGTCGGGAAACATTGTCAAGCTTGTCGGCGCCGTGGCGGAGAACATCCCTCTCGGCTGGGATTATCAGATATTGGTGGTTGACGACAACAGCCCCGACGACACGCTCGGCACAGTGACCCGAACCTTCGGTAATGACCCACGCGTCGTACCGGTCCTGCGCACGACTGACCGCGGTTTCGCCAAGTCGATCCGCGCCGGCATCGAGCAGGCAACAGGTGAGCAAATCATCGTGATGGATTCAGATCTCACACACGACCCGATCGAGATTCCAAAGCTCCTTCACGTAGGGGTTGTGTACGATTTTGTCAGCGGCTCGCGTTTCTGTGCCGGCGGTCGTATGGTGGACACCACGCATTATGTAATGTCCATGGGATACAACTGGCTGCTGCGAGTGCTAATACGTACGCAAGTACAGGACAATCTAGGTGGCTACTACACTGTCAGGCGTGACATTTTGCTCAGTCTGCCGCTAGACGAAATATTTTTCGGCTACGGCGATTACTATTTTCGTTTGCTGCATTTCGTGCAGAAATCAGGATTTTCCATCGTGGAAGTCCCTGCCGCTTACCTGCTTCGCAGTGAAGGTAAGAGCAAGTCTAACTGGACGCGTATGTTAGTGACATACACGCTCGGGGCAATCCGGCTGAAGCGACGCATTCGTCAGCTTGAATTTTAACCACCAACTCGACTGCGTTCATGGATACGGTGCACTCCACTCGAAGACGTTTTTTTGGGTTCGTAAATCTGCTGGCTTTTGCTACTATTGTTTACTGGCTGCGGGAAAACATTTCAGTCACTGACGTCGTCGATGAATTGTTGAAAATTCCCGCAAGCGGACTTTTGGGGGGGCTGATACTTAATCTTGCTGTGTTGGCAGTGTATGGTGATCGTTTATCACTATTGCTAGCAGCACGACGAATGGCCGCATTGGGGGTCGTGATCATCGGGTTTGGGATGAACGGTGTGCTCCCCTTTCGCCTCGGCGAGGTCGCCAAGTTAGCCTATGCAAAGCAAATTTTTCGCATCGCTACTTCGCGTCTGTTTGCCGCCACCGCAGTAGAAAAATTGTTGGATCTTTGTGCACTGTTACTCCTGAGCATTGTCGTGAGCCAACTTGTGGTTGCACCTTACATTGATAAGGGAATATTAATTACCGCATCGCTCGTCGGCGTACTTAGTCTGGGAGTACTCTTTGCTTTCCTGACGCGGACTAGGTGGGAACGCACTGGCCGAAAAACGCACAGTTGGATCGCTGGTGCCTTGGAGACTTTGCGAGCGCAAAATGAAAAGGTCCGAATCCTCCACCTTGCAGCACAAACGATAGTCATATGGGCAATAACAGTGACATCGATATTTTGGATGTTCAACTCCGTGTTCTCTGCGTTCTCGATAATAGATGCAAGTGCACTAACTCTTGTCTTGGCGCTTGCTATTGCAGTTCCTAGTGCACCTGCCGGACTTGGTGTAGTTGAGGCTGCAGTCGTAGCTTACCTACACCAATCTTTACTGATCGAACCCAACAAGGCGCTAGCCAGCGCGTTGGCGTTTCATCTCGTCGTTGTGGTTCCGCAGATATTGATGACGGCGGCAATATTGCTTGGAAGCCTATTTCGTCGACGCAAATTATGAGGCTAGTATCTTTTAAATCATGCCAGTGAAACCATTTCGTATTTTCATCATCATCGGAAAAATACTATTTTTTGTAGTGGGCATATTGATGGCTGCCGAGCTTCTGCTGCAGTTACGTTTTATAAACCTCCAGCCATTGACACCGCAAGGTTATGTAGACTTCATTGAACTAGCCAAGCGGGGCGCGTCACTCCGTGGGAAGTCTTATGACACAAGAACTTTGCATCAGGTTATTGCTGATGCCAGAGCCAAAGGGTTTAGAGCGTACCCCGCTGCCTCACCCGCATACTTTCTATCTGACGAAGGATCAACGGTACTGATTGATGGGGAGCCTGTGCTGCCCTTGGGTATAACCGCACATGCTAACAATTACTACTGTAATGAGACTGGGCAATATGCGAACTTCTCCACAGATAGGTTTGGATTTCGCAACGAAAATACAATCTGGAACCATCAAGTGAATATTGTAGCGGTTGGGGATAGCTACACCATGGGCTCTTGTTTGGACGACGATAAATCGATTGTCGGCAATTTGCGCTTATCGGGTAAAAAAGTTCTTAACTTGGGAATGGGTGGCAATGGCCCATTAATCGACTTGGCCTCGCTTGTTGAATATGGAAAAGTTCTAAAGCCGAAGGTTATTCTATGGAACTTCTTTGCCAATGATTTAGATGATCTAGAGCGAGATTATCTAAATCCAATTCTGAAATTGTACCTCAAAGAGGGCTATTCCCAGCACTTGATAAAACGCGCTGCGCTGATTAATCCAGCAGTTGACAAAGTGATCGAACAACACTGGGAGGCTGTAGAAAGCGCTGGTAAAGCGAATCCAGACATTAATCCAAAAAATTTTTTCGAATTTCCCAATTTATTCAATGCATATCGCCTTTTTAGGAGATGGATAACTGCTGGAAAAGTGGAGCCGTCGAAACCAGACCTCCATCTTATAAAAAATATCATCAAACTAGCTGATGATTTGGCATTAAAAATTGGCGCTAAACTCTATTTTGTGTATATTCCAGACTGCATTGGTGATTCCTATGGGCAGAATATATGGAAAGAAGACCTATTAGAATCCGTGCTATCTCTGGGTATTCCTGTAATCGATACTGAACTTGGAATAAAAAATTTAGATAAAACCGGGGAAAGTGGTTATCACTATTGTCCTGGTAGTCATTTCAGTGCTGCTGGGGCAAGATCAGCTGCTCAGCAAATATTAAAGTCTCTCAATAATGATTATTGAGAATAGGTATTAATTGTATGGGCGTGACATCTAAAATAATGCGTATTTCACATAATGACTGGGCAATTATTATAGTTGCTTGGAACTGCTGGGAGCATATCTTTAATTGTTTAAATGCGTTAAGCCATCAGACTATTTCTGGCGTTCGTATAATTATTGTTGACAATGGCGACGCTGAGGAATGTCAGATTGAACGCGCAAGGGGCTACCCCAATGTCCAGTACCTGAAAAGCCCTTCAAACCTCGGGTTTGCCGCTGGTAACAATCGAGGTATAGAGCTTGTTCCGGACGTGAGTTGGATAATCTTGCTCAACCCAGATACGCTTCCGGCAGCCGACTGGTTTGAAAAGATGATGGGGGCTGTGGCGCTGTATCCCGATTTTGCTGTCTTTGGTTCGCGGTTGCTCCAAGCAAATAGCCCTACAACTCTTGATGGGGAGGGTGATTGCTTCCACATCAGTGGGATGGCATGGCGAGGCGGTATGGGATTGCTGGCCAAGAATAAACCTAATGCCCCATGGGAAGTTTTCTCACCTTGTGCTGCAGCGGCTCTATACAAAATGGATGCTTTAAGGAAAGTGGGTGGATTTGATGAAGATTTCTTCTGTTACATGGAAGATGTTGATCTGGGCTTTCGCCTTCGTCTTGCCGGCTATCGCTGTTTAACTGTGCCACAGGCTGAGGTGCTGCATGTAGGCTCGGCAACCACAGGAAAGCGGAGTCCGTTTTATATCTACTATGGACAGCGCAACCTTGTGTGGACTTATGTCAAAAACATGCCTGGGATTCTGTTCTGGTTATTTTTGCCGTTACATGTGTTATTGAATATTACTGCCTTGTTGCGCTATGCGCTAACTGGTCAATTTCTGGTGGTCTGGCGTGCCAAATACGATGCGGTTCGGATGCTTCCCAAAGTGTGGCAGAAACGAAGTGAAATTCAAAAGACACGACAAGTTAGTCTCACTGATATTTTAAAAGCGCTTGATAAACGCCCTGTTCCGGGACTTGGTCGGGCAATAAACTCATTATGGAAATAAAAGAAAAAATATCAGTTGTTATTGTCAATTTCAATGCTGGGCCTGGCTTGGTTGATTCAGTAAGGGCTGCGATTGCCGATGCATATGAGGTGATTGTTATTGATAACGCTTCGTCGGACAGCAGTCTTGAATGGTTGGAGTCCACCTTTGGCAGTAACTCCAAGTTGCGGATTGTTCGAGGTCTATCTAATGAGGGTTTTGCCAAGGCGTGTAATCTTGGCGTTGCTTTGGCGACCGGCGAATTTGTATTCTTCCTGAATCCAGATTGCGAGCTGGAAGAGGGGGCTGTGGCCTGCTTGCTCGAAGCGATTCAGGCAGATGGTGAGGTAGGCATGGTTGGAGGCTTGTTGCTAAACCCTGACGGTAGCGAACAGGCTGGTGGCCGACGTGCCATACCAACGCCATGGCGGTCATTTGTCAGAGCATTTGGGCTGGCAAGGTTTTCCAAGCGGTGGCCCAAGTTGTTTTTTGATTTTCATTTGCATAAAGAACCTTTGCCGAAAACACCCATCGAGGTGGAGGCGATTTCTGGTGCGTGCATGTTGGTGAAACGCGATGCAATGCAAGAGATTGGCTTGTTGGATGAAGAATATTTCATGCACTGTGAAGACTTGGACTGGTGCATGCGCTTTTATCGCGGCAAGTGGAAAATTCTTTTCGTTCCCGAGGCCAGAATGATTCACCATAAGGGGGTATGCAGTCGCGCACGCCCGATTTTTGTGGAGTGGCACAAGCACAAGGGAATGATGCGGTTTTACCGGAAGCTGTTTAGCCATCAGTACCCAGGTGTTCTGATGTGGTTGGTTTTCGTCGGAGTATGGCTTCGATTCCTCTTGGTAGCCAGCTATCACACAGCTCGCCGTATGGGAAATGTGTTGTGGTTAGTCCATGACTAACCACAAAGTTGGCCTCATTGGCACGACTAGTCTTGTCGGCAAATGTTTGATTTCGCAGCTGATCAATAGAGGTGCTCGGGTTTTTGCGTTTTCCAGGCATCCAATTGAAAACATTGGCGATGCTGTTGCATTACGCAATATGTCAGATTCAAGCACTGCGAAAACAGATCAACTGAAGCATTGGATTTGTGTCGCGCCTCTTTGGGTGTTGCCAGAGCATTTTCCCTTGCTCGAAGCCTCTGGCGTGCGTCGTGTTGTGGCCTTGTCCTCCACCAGTCGATTCACCAAAGTCGACTCTGGCGATGCGGCGGAAACTGCTGTGGCTGCGCGCCTGATTGAAGCGGAAGATTGTTTTGTGGCGTGGGCGAAAAGCCGTGGTGTCGATTGGGTGATTCTGCGGCCTACGCTGATCTACGGCTTGGGGCGCGATAAAAATATCAGCGAGATTGCCCGTTTCATTCGTCGCTTTGGTTTTTTTCCTGTCTTTGGTCGCGCCCAAGGATTGCGCCAGCCCATTCATGCTGAGGATGTGGCCGTGGCATGTGTTTCCGCTTTGCAGGCACCTGATGCTTTAAACCGCTGTTACAACATTTCCGGAGGCGAGACACTCGCTTACCGCGACATGGTTACGCGTGTCTTTGCCGTCCTTGGTATGCGCCCCCGCTTACTAAGCATGCCATTTTGGACTATTCACCTAGCTGTAAGTTTCCTGCGCTGCTTGCCACGGTATCGGCATTGGTCTGCGACAATGGCAGAGCGAATGAACCGAGATTTGGTGTTTGACCATGCAGATGCAGCGCGTGACTTGGACTTTAAGCCCATTGGTTTTGCACTTAAGGCTGAGGACTTGCCGCGATGATTTTGATGCTGACAATGATGATCTTGAGCGTCCTAGTTGCTTGGGGTGTTGCTTCATGGCTAAGACGCAGTGCCGAGGCGCTAGGCCTAGTGCAATTGCCCAATCATCGGTCATCACACGATCATCCAACCCCGACCGGCGGCGGTCTTGGTATTGTGGTGGCAGTCAGTTTGGCTGGTGTCAATTTGGTGATGATTTCTGGCTGGACACTTGGTTGGTGTGTACTTGGGCTGAGTGCATTGCTAGCAGCGGTTGGATTTCGCGATGATGTTCACTGTTTACCTGCTCGATTGCGATTCGGAGTGCAAGTGTTCGTCTGTGCGGGGCTTTTGTTATCAATTGGTGATTTGCCTCATCTTGTTTTTAGTGTGGGGCTAGAGTATCAGGTGGCGGGCTGGTTGCTATTCGCATTACTGCTGCTGGCCGGCGTTTGGTGGATCAATCTATTCAACTTTATGGATGGCGTCGACGGAATTGCGGGGGCGCAGTCGGTGTTTATGTTGCTAGCAGGGGCTGCATTGGCGGTATGGACGAACCCTGAATCAGTTCTCAGCCCTGCTTGGCAATTAATGATCTTCGTTGCAGTCGCAACGGTAGGGTTTCTAACGCTCAATTGGCCGCCCGCCAAGATCTTTATGGGTGATGTAGGGAGTACTTGGCTGCCGTTCATGATTTTTGCGATTGCCTTGATTTCAGTGCAGTCCAACTGGTTGAATTATTCATCTTGGGTAGTGTTGGCGGCGGTTTTTGTAACGGACACAACCGTAACCTTGCTGAGTAGGGTGCTGAGGGGAGTGTGTTGGTTCGAGGCGCACTCTAGTCATGCATACCAACGTTTGTCTAGGCTTGCTAAGGTCGACCGAGGCGCTAGTCACCTCTTTGTTACGTTGTTGGTGGTTGCCGTTAACTTACTCTGGCTTGCGCCTTGGGCTTGGGCTTGTTTGAGGTGGCCATCCGAGGCCTTCGCGTTTGTAGTGACGGCTTATCTACCATTGTTGTTTCTGGCATTCTGGTTGGGGGCCGGAAAATCAAACTAGTTTTTGGGGTGCATGAATGCGTGAGGTCGCCAGTAAAGATGGCGAATGTGGCCTTGCTGGAGAGAATACAATGCATTTTTTTTCAAGTAATTTGCAAATCTATTTAAAAGTAAAAAGTAAAAAGTAAAAAGTAAAATGCAACAAGATGCCAATGTGGTTGACGTTGCAAATCGCTGGTTCAATGTTGATAGAGGAAAATTAAATGGATCGAATTCCAGAGCCCAAAGAAATTGATAAGTCAGAATACCTTGGTGACGTACTTCGGACCAAAGCTAAATATGGATTGCCCGATGAGGTTGTCTACTGTAAAAGTTGTGTCATTTCTAATCAAAGGCCAAATTCGGCGGTTGAATACACCCACACAAAAGAGTCAAAGAAGAAAACCATAGCGTTCGACGAAGACGGCGTTTGTGACGCGTGTCGATTTGCAGAAAAGAAGCGTAGCTTCATTGATTGGGATGAGCGTGAGCGTCAGTTGCGTGATTTGCTTGATCGCCATCGGAGCAAAGATGGTAGCTACGACTGCATTGTTCCTGGTTCTGGCGGCAAAGATAGCTTTTTCGCTTCACATATATTGCGTTACAAATATGGCATGCACCCCTTGACGGTGACATGGGCTCCCCATACCTACACTGAGTGGGGTTGGAGGAATTTTCAACGTTGGATTCATGCAGGCCACGACAATCTATTAATGACGCCTAATGGTCGTGCTCATCGATTGCTGACTCGCTTGGCCGTTGATAATTTATTTCACCCATTCCAAGCATTTATGTTCGGCCAAAAGTCATTGGCGCCGAAAATGGCGATCTTGCACAACATCCCACTCGTTATATATGGGGAGAATGAGGCTGAATACGGCAATCCAATTGGGGATACAGAGTCAGCAAAGCGCGATTGGTCTTATTTCACAGCAGAAGATCAATCTAAAGTCAGCTTGGGTGGCGTGTCTGTGCCTGATCTGAAGAAGCATTTTGGTTTGCAAACCCATGATCTTGCCCCATATCTGCCAGCTAATCCGAACGAAATTGAAGAGAAGAAGACCGAAGTTCACTACTTGGGCTATTACTTGAAGTGGCATCCACAGGCTTGCTATTACTACGCTGTTGAACATGGTGGTTTCGAGGCTTCGCCAGAGCGAACACCCGGTACGTACAGTAAGTACAACAGCATTGACGACCGAATTGATGATTTTCACTACTACACGACCGGTACAAAGTTTGGAATCGGGCGTGCCTCATACGACGCAGCTCAAGAAATTCGGTCAGGTGACATCAATAGGGAAGAAGGCGTTGCCTTGGTTAAACGTTATGACCACGAGTTTCCAGAGCGTTTTGCTGATGAAATTTTTAAATATTTGAGCATTCCGGCCAGTGAGTTTCCTGAGGCCAGCAAAATGTTTGAGCAGCCGACTTTGGATAGAGACTATTTCCGCAAATTGACAGACAACTTCCGTTCGCCGCACTTGTGGAGATGGGAAGACGAACAGTGGAACTTGCGCCATGCTGTCTGGCACGAAGGTGCAAAGTAACTCATGAGCAATTTGCGCATCATCCCGCGCCTCGACATCAAGGGGCCCAATTTGATTAAGGGCATTCGGCTTGAGGGCCTTCGAGTCATTGGTGATCCTCAAGAGCATGCGATTCGCTATTACGAGGCGGGCGCAGATGAGTTGATCTATATGGATATTGTTGCGAGCCTTTATGGCCGTAACA
>JACCDH010111491.1_pt1 | contig 16849 bp, 12 predicted proteins | sample 7442481 | NCBI WGS metagenome assembly JACCDH01 (sample SAMN15323433, study PRJNA562643) | freshwater metagenome | isolation source: river surface water | place: USA:Blue River Watershed | collected 2017-08-15
CCAGATCGCCGGCTCGGCGACCAAGCATGAAAACATCCAGCAGCGCGTGCACTTCGTCGACGACCTGTCGCACAAGAACCGCCTGCTCGACCACCTGCTGCGCGATGCATCGATCGACCAGGCCGTGGTGTTCACCGCGACCAAGCGCGATGCCGACACCATTGCCGATCGCCTGAACATCGGCGGCTTCGCTGCCGCCGCACTGCACGGCGACATGAACCAGGGTGCGCGCAACCGCACGCTGAACAGCCTGCGCCGTGGTCAGGTGCGCGTGCTGGTCGCGACCGATGTCGCCGCGCGCGGCATCGACGTGCCGGGTATCACGCACGTATTCAACTTCGACCTGCCGAAATTCCCGGAAGACTACGTACACCGTATCGGTCGTACCGGTCGTGCCGGCCGCAACGGCATTGCGGTGTCGCTGGTGAACCATGCCGAGGGCATGCATGTGAAGCGCATCGAACGCTTCACCAAGCAATCGATCCCGGTCGATGTGATCGAAGGCTTCGAGCCGACCCGCGCCGCATCGACACGCCGTCCGAAGCCGGCTGGCTGGCGTCCGGGCGATGGCCGCGGCAAGGGCCATGGCGGTGGCAATGGTGGTGGCAACGGCGGCGGCAATGGCGGCGGCAATGGCGGTGGCTACGGCAAATCGGGCGGCTACGGCAAGTCTGCGAATGGCAGCAAGCCGGGCCAGCGCACGTTCTCGAAGCCGGGCGCACCGCGCAAGGATGGCGGCTGGCAGGGTGGCCAACGCACTGAGGGCCGCAATGACCGCGGCCATCGCGGCTGATTGCTGATATCGTGAACCGGCGGTGCGTTGTCACCGCCTGCAACGATGGCTCCTGCGGGAGCCATCGTCGTTTCCGGGCGTGGTATCGGCGATAATTCTCGCCATTGAAACGGAGCCTCACATGAATGCCCCTGAAAAACTGCGACTGACCTCGTTTTCCCACGGCGGTGGCTGTGGCTGCAAGATTGCGCCCGGCCTGCTCTCCGACATCCTGAAACAGACGCAGGGCTTCCCGGTGCCGCCGCAACTGCTGGTCGGCATCGAGACTGCCGATGATGCCGCGGTCTATCAGCTCAATGATGAACAGGCACTGATCGCGACCACCGACTTCTTCATGCCCATCGTCGATGACCCGTTCGACTTTGGCCGCATCGCGGCGACGAACGCGATCTCGGATGTGTATGCGATGGGCGGCACACCGATCATGGCGCTGGCGCTGGTCGGCATGCCGATCGACAAGCTGCCGGTCGACACGATCGGTCGCATCCTCGCCGGTGGCGAGTCGGTATGTGCAGCGGCTGGCATTCCGATCGCGGGTGGCCACACGATCGATTCGGTCGAGCCGATCTATGGCCTGGTGGTGATGGGCCTGGTACATCCGAAAAAACTCAAGCGCAATGCCGATGCGAAGCCGGGCGACAAGCTGGTGCTGGGCAAGCCGCTCGGCGTTGGCATCTATTCGGCCGCCTTGAAGAAAGGCGCGCTTGATGCAGCCGGCTATGACGCAATGATCGCGAGCACCACGCAGCTCAACACGCCCGGTCGCAAGCTGTCCGAACTGCCCGGCGTGCATGCATTGACCGACGTGACCGGCTTCGGCCTGCTCGGCCATGCACGCGAGATGGCGCTCGGCGCGCAGCTGTCCGCACGTATATCGCTGCCGCAGGTGCCCTTTTTGCCAGGCGTCGAAGCACTCGCCGCGCAAGGCTTCATCACCGGCGCATCGGGCCGCAACTGGGCGGGCTATGGCAAGGATGTGCGCCTCGCCGAGGGCATCACGGCACAACAGCAAGCGCTGTTGTGCGACCCGCAGACCTCGGGCGGCTTACTGGTGGCCTGTGCTCCGGACAGCGTCGATGCGGTGCTCGCACTGTTCCGCGCCGAAGGCTTTGCGCAGGCTGCCGTCATCGGCGAGATGACCGAGGGCACGCCCGGCATCGCCGTGCTCGCCTGAGCGTCAACGCATCAACGTATCAACGTGTCCGCGTGTCGGCGCCTCAGCGCCTCAGCGCCTCAGCGCGCAAGCCGCAGGCCACTGCGCTGCCAGGTCGAAGCAGCCGGAAAAAAATTACGGTAGCTGATGCGCGCATGTCCGGGCGGCGTGTACACCGATGAGCCGCGCAGCACCTGCTGGTTCACCATGAACTTGCCGTTGTATTCGCTGGCTGCACCTGCCCGCGGGCGAAAGCCCGGATAGGCGGCATAGGCGCTGGCTGTCCATTGCCAGCAATCGCCGAACAAGGCATGCAGCGCGTCACCATGACCGCGCGCTGCGGCCTCCCATTCGTGCTCGGTCGGCAGCCGCGCACCGGCCCAGCGCGCATACGCATCGGCTTCGTAATACGACAGGTGAGCCACCGGTGCATCGAGCTCGGCATCGGCGATCAGGTGCTCGCCATCGAGGCCATAGCGTGTCCAGTTGCGAGCATGACCCCGCCACCAGTACTGCGGGCAGCAGCGACGCCCGGCCTGCAGCCAGTCCCAGCCCTCGGCCAGCCAGTGCGCCGGATCACGATAGCCGCCGTCATCGATGAATGCGAGGTAGCCGCGTTGCGTGACCAACGTACTTGCGATCTCGAACGGTTGGATCAGCAACGCATGCGCGGGGCATTCATTGTCAAAGCAAAACCCGTCACCTGCATGACCGACGTACTCGACCCCGCCTTTGACGGCCAGCCAGGTGGGTGGCGCATGCGCTGACTCCGATGTCCGCCGTTCCACCGGGAACAGTGCTGGCTTCAGCGGATTCAGCGCCATCAGCGCCAGCAAATCGGTGCGCATCAGCTCCTGGTGCTGCTGCTCATGCTGCAGGCCCAGTTCAACCCATGAGGGATCGGCGCTGCCGTTGGTGATCGCGCGCAGCATCGCATCATCCACCTGCTCGCGCCAGGCCAGTACCTCGGGCAACGATGGCCGCGTCAGCAGGCCGCGCTGCGGCCGCGGATATTGCGGGCCGACGCACTGATAGTACGAATTGAACAGCTGCCGGTAGCGGCAATCGAGACTGCGATAGCCGGGATCGGCCGCTGCCAGCACGAAGGTCTCGAAGAACCAGCTGGTATGCGCAAGATGCCATTTCTGCGGGCTCGCATCCGGCATCGCCTGCGCCGCGCAATCCTCGGCCGACAGGCCATCGATCAATCGCAGGCTGTGTCGCCGCACCTGCCGGTAGCGCTCGGCCAGCGCCACTGCTTCCCCGGTTTCAGCTGCTGCTGGCATGGCACAACAGGTAGCCGGCATGGTCATCCATCCATGCATGCCGCAGGTTCAGTCCGGATGCTGCGAGCAACAGCTTGATGCGATCGACCGTGTACTTGTAGCTGCACTCGGTCAGCAATCCTTCGCCTTCATGAAACACGCGCCCGCCCTGTTGCCAATGCACCTGCTGGTCGGCATCGGGCACCAGCCACATCTCGATCCGGCTCTCGGCTTCGTTGAAGCGCACCTCATGGCGGAAGCCATCGATGTCAAAGTCGGCCCCGATGGCGCGATTGACATGGCGCAGCAGGTTACGGTTGAATGCGGCCGTCACGCCGAGCGCGTCATCATAAGCGGCACGCATCCGATGACGCTCTTTCACGAGATCGATGCCGATCAGCACGTCCCCTTGCCCTTCCGTCGACGCTTTGCAAAGCTGGCTCAGCCTGTGCAGGAATGACCTGGCGAGTGCCGGTGAAAAATTGCCGATCGACGAACCCGCAAAGAAAAAAATCGGTCGCTCGCAGCGCAGTTGCCGCGGCCACTCCAGACCGGTGGAGAAATCGCACGCAAGGACACTCATCTCGGTGTCCGGATAGTCGATCATGATGGGTCGCAACGCGCGCAATGTGCTTTCGGCAGCGATATCGACAGCGACGTACCGTGCAGGCCGCAGATGGGGCAGCAGATACTGGGACTTGCTGCCATCGCCGGCACCCAGATCGATCAGCATCGCGTTGCGTGGCAGCAGGTCCGCGATCGCCGCCGCATGGCGCGTCAGTATCTCGCGCTCGAGTCGGGCCGGATAGTACTCGGGCAATTGCGTGATCGCGCTGAACAGCGTGCTGCCCAGTTCATCGTAAAAGTAGCGGGCAGGCACGGCGGGCGGTGACGCATACAGCGCATCCATCAAGTCCCGATGGGATTCGGCATCGTGTTGTCGCAGGTCGATCAGGCGTGGCAAGGCGGTCTCCCCTCCGTATAAATCCGCGCGTCGCTGCAAGTCGTGTGCCGGGCTGCCGCACGGCATGCGCGCCGGATTGCTACACTGCCGGGATTGGTGTCCGCTACCTGCCCTGAATGCATCGTCGATGAACCCGATTGAACGCCCGCCTGCGGCACTGGAATGCCGGCAATTGAGCAAGGCCTATGGCACGCGCAGCGTGCTGCGTGCGCTGGATTTCAGGCTGGAGGCGGGGGAGTATGTCGCGATCATGGGCGAGTCCGGCGTCGGCAAATCGACGTTGCTGAACCTGATCGCCGGGCTGGATGCGCCCGACAGCGGCACGCTGCTGATTGCCGGGCATGCCATCAATGCGCTCGACGATGAAGCGGCAACCAGGCTGCGACGCGAAAAGCTGGGCTTCGTGTTCCAGGCCTTTCATCTGCTGCCGCACCTGAACCTGTTGCAGAACGTGGCGTTGCCATTGAGGCTGAATGGTTTATCGGACGAGCGGGCGTTCGAGATGCTGGACGCCGTCGGACTGGCCGGGCGCGAACAGGATTTTCCTCGCCAGTTGTCCGGTGGCGAAATGCAACGCGTCGCGATTGCGCGCGCGCTGGCCCATCGCCCGCGCTTGCTGCTGGCCGATGAGCCGACCGGCAACCTCGACCCTGATACTGCGGCAGATATCCTGCAACTGCTGAAGCGGGAAATACGTGACAGCCAGGCTGCAGCCGTGATCGTCACGCACTCGCCGGCGGCTGCGGCCAGTGCCGATCGCATTCTGGTGCTTGGCCGCGATGGCTTGCGCGAAGCTGACCGTGAAGGCTTGCACGATGGCTTGAGCGACGGCGGCTTGGCCCGTGGCGCGGCGCCACCGCTGGCCGCGCGATGAAGGACGTCTTGCGCTGGTTGCTGGCAGGCGAGTGGCGCGCGCATCCAGGTCGCGCTCTGGTTGCCTTGCTCGCGATCGCGCTGGGCGTCGCGCTCGGCTTTGGCATCCACCTGGTCAACACGGCAGCGTTCAGCGAATTCTCGGCAGCGGCACGCAGCCTGTCCGGCAGCGCCGACCTGCAGATGCGCGCACGCAGCACGACATTCGACGAGCACCTGTATGCGCAGGTCGCCGCAATGCCCGAGGTCGCGATCGCATCGCCGGTGCTGGAGCTGGACTTGCCGGTGCCGGGCCAGCGCTCGACACTGAAAGTCATTGGCATCGACGGCTTCCAGGCCGCAGGCATTGCGCCCGATCTGCTTGGCGTGCCCGACGATGGCGATGCATTCGCAGCGCTGCGCGCAGACAGCGTCTTCCTGTCACCGGCAGCGATGGACAGCCTGAAGCTGAAGGCCGGCGATGCACTGGCTCTGCAAAGCGGCACACGTACCGTGACACTGCGCGTGGCCGGCACGCTGGTGCGCGCACGTGCCGGACAGAAGCTGGCGGTGATGGACATCGGCAGTGCGCAATGGCAGTTCGACCGCATTGGCCTGCTGTCACGCATCGACCTGCGGTTGGCCGAGGGCGTGGCCCGGCACGACCTGCGCCGCTTGCTGGAGCAACGCTACGACAACAGCGTGACCGTGGTTGATGAAGACGACCATGATCAGCGTACAGCCACCATGTCACGCGCCTATCGCGTAAACCTGTCGGTACTGGCGATGGTGGCGCTGTTCACCGGCGCCTTCCTGGTGTTCTCGACGCAGGCCTTGTCGGTGCTGCGGCGGCGGCCGCAGTTTGCACTGCTGCGCACGCTGGGCATGACGCGCAGGCAGCTGCTGCTGCAGGTGCTGTCGGAGGGTCTGCTGCTGGGCATGCTCGGTGCGGCGCTGGGCGTGGCAGCAGGCTATGCGCTGGCCAGCGCGGTGCTGTCATTGTTCGGCGGCGACCTCGGCGGCGGTTACTTCCCCGGCGTGAAACCGAGCGTGCAATTCAGCTCGGCCGCGGCGCTCATGTATTTCATCGCCGGCAGCAGCGTCGCGCTGCTGGGCAGCCTGTCGCCGGCACTGGAGGCTGCACGTGCGCGGCCGGCCGCCGCGCTGAAGGCAGGCAGCGAGGAAGTGGCACTCGCTCCACTCACAACGCCGTGGCCGGCGCTCGGTGCGCTGGCGCTCGGTGCCGTGCTGGCCTTGCTGCCGCCGGTGGCCGGGCTGCCCGTGTTTGGCTACCTCGCGATCGTGCTGCTGCTGGTCGGCAGCATTGCGCTGATGCCGCGCGCGGCGGCGCTGGTGTTTGCCGCCCTGTCGAACCGCACGGCACAAGGGAGCAGCGTAATCCGTTCTCTGGCACTGGCGCGACTCGCGAATGCGCCCAACCAGGCAGCGATCGCGCTGGGCGGTGTGCTGGCCAGCTTTTCGTTGATGGTGGCGATGGCGATCATGGTGTCCAGTTTCCGGGTCTCCGTCGATGACTGGCTGCAGCAATTGCTGTCGGCCGATGTGTATGTGCGCGTGGCCAGCGGCGCCGGCGGCAGCGATGCGGCGCTACTTAAGCCCGACGAGCAGCAGGCAATCGGCAAGCTGCCAGCCGTTGCGCGGATGGAGCGTACGCGCTGGCTGTCGCTATCGCTCGACGCCGCACGTCCGAATGTGATGCTGGTTGCGCGCTCGGTGAATGGCGGCGACATTGAGCAGGCGCTGCCGATGGTCGGTGCGTCGCTCAAGGATGTGTCGCAGCCAGTGTGGGTGTCGGAGGCGATGGTGGACTTGTACGGCTGGCAGATCGGACAAACGGTCAGCTTGCCGCTCGCCGGTGCGGCACGGTCATTCATCGTGGCCGGTATCTGGCGCGACTATGCGCGGCAGACCGGATCGATACAGATGCGGCTGCAGGATTACCAGACATTGACCGGCGAGCTGGCTGTCAATGATGTGTCGCTGTGGCTCAGGCGTCAGGCGAGTGACGGACAGGATGCGGACGCGCAGCGCACACAGGTGTTCCGCGAGCAGTTGCAGCGCTTGCCGTTCGCCTCGTCGCTGGAGTTGATCGAACCCGGCGAGATCCGCGCGATCAGCCTGACCATCTTCGATCGCAGTTTCGCGGTGACCTATCTGCTGGAAGCGGTGGCGATCGTGATCGGCCTCTTTGGTGTGGCGGCCACCTTCTCGGCGCAGGCGCTGTCGCGCGCGCGAGAATTCGGCATGTTGCGCCATCTCGGCATCGCGCGCCGGCAAGTGCTGACGATGCTGGCCGGCGAAGGCTTGCTGCTGACGGCGCTGGCTGTTGCCGCCGGCTTCGCCGTTGGCTGGTGCATCAGCCTGATCCTGGTGTTCGTGGTGAATCCGCAATCCTTCCACTGGACGATGCAGCTGCACATGCCGTGGACCTTGCTGGCGACCGTCGCTGCGGCGCTGCTGCTGTCGGCGACGGTCACTGCGTTGGTGTCGGGCCGACTGGCGGTGGCCGGCAGCGCGGTCCGTGCGGTCAGGGAGGACTGGTGAAGATGCTGCGGAACATTGTATGGCTCACGTCGCTGCTCGCATCGCTACTGATGCATCGGGTTGCCCTCGCAGACAAGCCGGGCGCATTCAGCGCCGTCGTGCCGGGCACCGCGCTGTCCTTCCCGCGCGACCATGGCGCGCACCCCAGCTTTCGTACCGAGTGGTGGTACGTGACCGGCTGGCTGCAGACCCCGGACGGAAAGCCGCTCGGTTTCCAGGTCACCTTCTTTCGGTCGGCGACAGGACACGATCCCCGCAATCCCAGCCGCTTCGCGCCGACGCAATTGATCGTCGCACATGCCGCCCTGTCCGACCCGGCCATTGGGCGCCTGCGACATGACCAGAAGATCGCGCGCGCCGGCTTCGGCCTGGCCGCCGCATCGGAGGCGGACACCGACCTCAGGCTCGGTCGATGGACGATGCGCCGTACGGCATCGGGTGACTATGCGATCCATCTGCCGGCACGTGACTTTGCGCTGACGCTCTCCCTGTCAGCGACGCAGCCGCTGATGCTGCAGGGTGAGGCTGGCTATTCGCGCAAGGGCCCGAGGCCGGAACAGGCCAGCTACTACTACAGCCGGCCGCAGCTGAAGGTCAGCGGCACGGTCACGCGCGCCGGCAAGCCGGTGGCGGTCAGCGGGACAGCCTGGCTCGATCATGAGTGGTCGAGCACGGTGCTGGACCCGGCCGCCGTTGGCTGGGACTGGGCCGGCATCAACCTCGACGACGGCGGCGCATTGATGGCTTTTCGCATCCGCGACGCGAAAGGCGCTACCCTGTGGGCCCACGCAATGCTGAGGGACAAGGACGGCCGGCAGCATCGCGCAGACGGCGGCAGGCTGAGCTTCACGCCGCAGCGGCAGTGGCGCTCGCCGCGCACCGGCGCGACTTACCCGGTCGCGATGAGCATCGATATTGGCGGCGCACGCTGGCAGCTGGAACCGCTGCAAGATGACCAGGAGCTGGATTCGCGCCAGTCCACCGGTGCGGTCTACTGGGAAGGCGCGGTGCGCGTGCTGCGCAACGGCCAGCCGGCCGGGCGCGGTTACCTGGAACTGACCGGTTACCTGAAAGCCCTGAAAATGTAAGCCTGCCACTGCAATGCGATGCGATGCAGTGCACGCCACTCGACACGGAAAGAATCAACGACACATGAGCACGACGACTGACCGGCCTGCAGCGCGCAGCGGACTCAAGACCCTGGCCGGGCTGCTGCCCTTTCTCGCACCGTATCGCAAACGCATCGCTGTCGCCGGCATTGCGCTGCTGGTCGCGGCGTCGGCGACGCTGGCGATTCCGTATGGCTTCCGGCAGCTGATCGATCTCGGCTTCACGACTGCCGGCAGCGAACAGGCAGCCAACGTGAATCTGTATTTCCTTGCGCTGTTTGGCCTCGCCTGTGTGCTTGCCGTCGCGACCGCGGCGCGCTTTTATTCGGTGTCCTGGCTGGGCGAGCGGGTGACCGCCGACTTGCGCGCGGCGGTCTATGCGCATGTGCTGCGCCAGAGCCCGGAATTCTTCGAGACCACGCAGACCGGTGAGGTACTGTCTCGACTGACCACGGACACCACGCTGATCCAGACCGTGGTCGGCACCAGTATCTCGATGGCGCTGCGCAATCTGCTGTTGCTGGCCGGCGGTCTGGGCATGATGTTCGTCACCAGCAGCACGCTGTCGGCCATCATCATCGTGATGCTGTTTGCGATCATCCTGCCCATCGTGGTGCTCGGGCGCCGCGTGCGCAAGCTGTCGCGCGCCTCGCAGGACCGCATTGCCGATGCGTCGGGGCTGGCCGGCGAGAAGCTCAATGCGATCGCGATCGTGCAGAGCTTCGCGCAGGAATTCCGCGAGGCGACGCGCTTTGGCGATGCGGTCGAGCGTGCGTTCGGTACCGCGATCGATCGCGTGCGCGCGCGTGCACTGCTGACGGTGCTGGCCATCCTGCTGGTGTTCGGTGCCATCGTATTCGTGCTTTGGCTGGGCGCACATGCGGTGATCGAAGGCCGCATGAGCGCGGGTGAGCTCGGCCAGTTCATCCTGTACGCGGCGATCGTATCCGGCGCGATCGGAGCGTTGTCGGAGGTGCTGGGCGATGCGCAACGCGCCGCCGGCGCCAGCGAGCGCTTGCTGGAATTGCTGGCCGAGCGTTCGCCGATTGCATCACCGGCGCAGCCCAAGCCGCTGCCGCTGCGCGCGGCGAATGGTTCGGGGCTGCAGCTCGAACATCTGGACTTCCATTACCCGTCGCGGCCGGACACGGCATCGCTGTCGGACCTGTCATTGACGGTGGCACCCGGCGAGACAGTGGCCATCGTCGGCCCGTCGGGTGCGGGCAAGACCACGCTGTTCCAGCTGCTGCTGCGCTTCTATGATCCGCAGCAGGGACACATCAGGCTCGATGGCGTCGACATCCGCGAGCTCGCACTGGAACAGCTGCGCAATGCGATCGGTATCGTGCCGCAGGACACGGTGGTGTTTTCGGCGAATGCGATGGAGAACATCCGTTACGGCCGGCCGGATGCGACGGATGACGACGTGATCGCCGCAGCAAAGCTGGCGGCGGCGCATGAATTCATCGAGCGCCTGCCGGAAGGCTATCAGTCCTTCCTCGGCGAGCGCGGCGTGCGGCTGTCCGGCGGCCAGCGGCAGCGGATCGCGATCGCGCGTGCATTGCTGAAGAACCCCCCGCTGCTGCTGCTGGATGAAGCAACCAGCGCGCTGGATGCGGAATCGGAGCGGCTGGTGCAGGCAGCGCTGGAAGCGGCGATGGTGGGCCGGACGACGCTGGTGATTGCACACCGACTGGCGACGGTGCAGCGCGCCACCCGCATCATCGTGATGGAGCATGGCCGCATTGTCGAGGCGGGCACGCATGCGCAGCTGGTGGCGGCCGGCGGGCTGTACGCAAGTCTGGCTGCGCTGCAATTTGGCCAGCACTGAACGGATGCGGGTCAGTTCTGCGCGCGCAGGCTCTCCATCACATGGCGCTGCAGCTCATAGAACTCATCGGCATCACCACCGTGACCCATGTCGATCACGGTCTCGAAGATCTCGCGCGCATCTTGCTGAGCGCCGACGCTCGCATAGCATTCGGCCAGCCGGAACGCGGCCGGCACCAGGGTCGGTTCGATCTGCAGGGACACCGCATAGAAGGTCGCAGCCATCAGCGGGTCGCCCAGTAATTGCAGCGTCATACCGGCCATGAACAGGAAGCGATGATCGAGCGGCTTCTGTATGGCCAGATACAGCGCCAGCGGCAAGACCTCGTGATAGCGCTGCTGCTGAAAGGCCTCGTAGGCCTTTTCATAGACACGCTCGAGCACGGCCTCCGACACCGGTTCGAGCACGGCGCGTTGCATGCCGTGCGCAAAGGTATCCTGCAGCAGCTTTACCTTCTCCGGCAGTTCGTGGATGCTCTGGTTGACCAGGCCCATGATCAGGCTGACCTCGGCGGCCAGTGCGGTGGCCAGTGCAGCGGACTGCGTGGCCGACTGTGCAGGGGTGTCGTGGCGCGGCATCATGGCGACACCTCGGTGGCAATCACACGCAGGGCGGCGACGGCGGAGGCGGCTTCCTCCTGAGACAGCGTGCCGGAAATACCTGCCCAGCTAGGTGGCAGCGCGCCGAGGTCGCGCCGGTTCACGCGCTCCATCAAGTCCTCGCGAATGCGATCGAACAACTCGCGGCGCATGGTCGGTACCGTGCCGGGCAGCGCGTCGTCCTTCGGCACTGCGGCGCTTTCGTCGGTCAGCGCCGCACGCGGCGGTACCAGTGGCGTCAGGGACAAAGCTGCCATGCCATTGCCATTCGCAGTCGCTACGGGTCGTTCGCGAACGGCCTGCATCGCGGAAGCACGGGCGGCGGCCAGCGCATCATGTTGTCTCGGTGTGATCGTCATCGTCGGGCTCCTGTAGCCGTGGTCAAGGGAAGGCAATGCCTGCGGGTGCCGTCTGCCGGCGGCCTTGTTGGGTTGCCCGGCGCAAGGCCAGGTTCCGCGGATGCCGCAGATGCCGCGAACCGCACGAATCCGGAGCGCGTCGCGTCGCGCGGTAAAATACGAGCTCCTCTCTTTTGCAGGCCGGGACGACGTGCCGGGCCGCCGCACTGTCATGCGCCAATACCAGGATTTCATGCGCCATGTGTTTGAACATGGCACCGAAAAAACAGACCGTACCGGCACCGGCACACGCTCGGTGTTTGGTTACCAGATGCGCTTCAACCTGCAGGACGGCTTCCCGATGGTCACGACCAAGAAGCTGCACCTGAAGTCCATCATCCATGAACTGATCTGGTTCCTCGCCGGCTCGACCAACATCAGCTATCTGAAAGAAAACGGCGTCACGATCTGGGATGAATGGGCCGATGAGCAAGGCAACCTGGGCCCGATCTATGGCTACCAGTGGCGCTCGTGGCCGGCGCCGAACGGCGAGCACATCGACCAGATCGCACAACTGATCGCGCAAATCCGCAGCAACCCGGACTCGCGCCGGCTGATCGTGTCGGCCTGGAACGTGTCCGATATCCCGCGCATGAAACTGCCTCCGTGCCATGCATTTTTCCAGTTCTATGTGGCGGACGGCAAGCTGTCCTGCCAGTTGTACCAGCGCAGCGCCGATATCTTCCTCGGCGTGCCCTTCAATATCGCGTCCTACGCGCTGCTGACCCACATGGTGGCCGAGCAGACCGGTCTCGATGTCGGTGATTTCATCTGGACCGGTGGCGACTGCCACATCTACACGAACCACATCGAGCAGGTGAAGGAGCAGTTATCGCGCGCGCCACTGCCGTTGCCAAAGCTGCTGCTCAAACGCAAGCCGGACACCATCTTCGACTACACCTACGACGATATTGAAGTCGTCGGCTACCAGTCGCATCCGGCGATCAAGGCACCGGTCGCGGTCTGAGCATTGCCTCCGGCTGCCGGATCGGAAACGCGGTCACCGCTTCGGCCGGCATTGGCTGGCTGAAGTAATAGCCCTGCGCGATATCGCAGCCCAGCCGCTGCAACGCATCGACCTGCTCCGCGCTCTCCACTCCTTCTGCGACCACGGCCAGCTCCAGGTTGTGCGCGAGCTGGATGATGGACGTCGCAATCGCCGCGTCCTTGTCCGACGTGGTCAGGTGCTTGATGAATTGCCGGTCGATCTTCAATGCATCGAGCGGGAATTGCTTCAGGTAGGCCAGCGACGAATAGCCGGTGCCGAAGTCATCCACTGACAGCCGTATGCCCATCCCCTTGAGCGCCTTGAGCACGGCGCGTGTCGCATCGGTGTTCGACATCAGGATGCTCTCGGTCAGTTCCAACTCCAGCTGCGACGGAGGCAGCTGAACCTGTTCAAGCACGCGGTCGATGGCCTGGACCAGGAACTTGTCGGCAAACTGGCGCGCAGAGACATTCAGCGCAATCGTGCAATTCGATGGCAAGCTGGCCCCCCACTCAACGCGCTGCCGGCATCCGGCGGCGAACACCCATTGGCCGGCGCGAACCATCAGGCCGGTATCTTCCAGGATGGGTACGAATATCGACGGTTCGATCGGTTGGTCGCCATGGCTCCAGCGCATCAGGCACTCGAGCCCGACCATGCAACCGGTCTTCAGGTCGATCTGCGGCTGGTAATGCAGCTTGAAACCTTCGTTCTCGACCGCCAGCCGCAATGCCTGCTCGAGCATCAATGCCCCATGCCCGCGTGAATTCATCTCCGGCTGATAGAACGCATACAGATTGCGACCGTCGCGCTTGGCCTGGTACATCGCGACATCGGCAGTGCGCATCAGTGATTCGATATCCTCGCCGCATTCGGGATAGGTGGCGATGCCGATACTGGCGCCGACAGCCACATCGAGATCCTCACGCAGCGCGAATGGCTGTCGCAGCGCATTCAGGATCTTGCGCGCAACGGTCGCTGCGTCGTCCGGGAATTCGAGATCGCCGAGCACGATGGTGAACTCGTCGCCGCCCAACCGTGACACGACGTCATACGCGCGCACCTGCTCGCGCAACCGGTGTGCGACAGCCTTCAGCAGCAGGTCGCCGACTTCGTGGCCGAGGTTATCGTTGATGCGCTTGAAATGATCGAGATCGATGAACATCAGCGCCACATGGCTGCCGCTGGCACGTCTCGCATGTTCGAGTGCTGCATGCAGCGCGGCCTTGAATGCATTCCGGTTACCCAGGCCCGTGAGAAAATCCGTCACGGTCTGCTGGCGCAACTCCTCTTCGAGAGCGCGCCGCTCGGTGATGTCCTGGAATACGATGACTTCACCATCCACCTTGCCAGCCAGCGGCGAGCGACAGTACGAGGACAGGAAGCGGCTACCGTCGGCTCGACGGAACCAGGCTTCTTCGACCTCCGGCGATGACCCCCGACCCAGCCGCATGAAGATCGAGTCTTCCTCGGGATGCATTTCCCCCAGACGGTCCAGCCCGTGCCGGGCCTGACTGAACTGTCCGAAATCCTGCCCGATCACTTCACCCGGCGCACTGGCCAGCATGGCCAGCGCGGCCGGGTTGACGAACTTGACGATGCCGGCATGGTCGATGCCGATCACGCCGTCGCCCGCGGCATTGAGCATGGATTCGTAATAGGCCTTGGTGTTCTCCAGCCGCAGATAGGCTTGCTGCAGGCGCCGACGTGCGAGGTCGAGCTCGAGGAACAGCGCCACCTTGCTCTGCAAGACCACGGAATTGACCGGCTTGGTGATGTAATCGATCGCACCTGCCTGATAGCCGCGGATCGCCGCGGCCTCGTCGCGCTCGATCGCCGTGATGAAGATGATGGGTATACCGCGTGTCTTGCGGTTGCTGCGCATCAGCCGCGCAACCTCGTAACCATTCATGACCGGCATCTGCACATCGAGCAAGACGATCGCCACTTGATGCTCGAGCAACAGCTGCAATGCACGCTCGCCACTGCTGGCCGACAGCAACTGGCGCCGCCCGTCCTCCAGCAGCGCCTCGAGGCTGGCAATGTTTTCCGGCCGGTCATCCACCAGCAGGATCGTTTGCCGATAATCCACGTCGTGGGTGCGTTTTTCCGGGGAGTTCATGATTCACACCTGCTGTGGTTCCAGCCACTTGGCCAGCATGTCGACCAGATCCGACTGCGTGACGGGCTTGGCAAGGTAATCATCGGCCCCGGCCTGCAGGCATTTTTCCCGGTCGCCTTTCATCGCATGCGCTGTCAGCGCGATCACGGGCCTCTCGTAATGACGGTTGAACTTCAGTTCATGCGCTGCCTGATAGCCGTCCATGATGGGCATCATCATGTCCATCAGCACCACATCGAAGGGCAGCTCGCGCTCGACGACGTCCAGCGCCTGCTGCCCATTCATCGCGACCTCGACATCGAAGCCGAGTTCCTCGACCAGGCTGGACATCGCATAGATATTCCTGACGTCGTCATCGACCAGCAGCAGGCGCTTGCCGACAAATGGCATCTTGGGCACGTCGTGACGAGCAGCCGCCGTCGTTACGGATTCGGGCGCAGGTGCCGCCAGCCGCAGACGTACTGCATCGAGCAGACGGTGCTCGTCATCCGCGGACTTGCTGAGCACCAGCACGCGCAGCTCGCGCAAGCGATGTAACTCGGCATCGGTCAGGGTATGCGCGGTGTTCAGGATCAGGTTGGCACTGCCCACCAGCTGCTCCGCATGCATGGTATCGATCAGCACGTTGCCTGCCATATCAGGCAACGCGAGGTCGAGGACGATGCACGCAAACGGCCGACGGCGGCAGGCCTGCAGCGCCGACCGCGCATCGGAGGCGATCGTCACCTGGTAGCCCAGCTCGCGTATGAGCCCGGCGTAATGGCGTGCCTCGACCGGGTTGTCCTCGACCAGCAGCACCTCGTTGCCGGTGGTCGAAACGATGTCTTCGCGCACGGGCTGCTGGACGCCATCGGCGGCGCCGGTCGGCAGGTAAAGCGTGAAGGTGCTGCCCTGTCCCGGCTGGCTGCGAAGTTCGATGGATCCCCCGAGCAATTGCGCGAGCGAACGGGAAATCGACAGGCCGAGCCCGGTACCACCGAAGCGCCGGCTGGTGGAGCCATCCACCTGCCGAAAGGCGTCGAAAATCAGCTCATGCTTGTCGTCCGGGATGCCGATACCGGTATCGGTGACGGCAATGCCCAGCCGTCGCGCACCCCCGTGGTCGTCGCCAAAAAGCCGGATGGTGATCGATCCTTCGCTGGTGAACTTCAGCGCATTCGAGAACAGGTTGCGCACGATCTGGAAGATGCGCTGGTGATCGCTGACCACGACCGGCGGCGCACTGGGCTCGATGACGACGGCGAAACGCAACGGCTTGGCCTCGGCCATGGGCCGGAAGCTGCGCTCGACGCTGTCGGTGAAATCTTCCAGCGCGAGCGGTTCCAGCAGCACGGACATGCGGCCGGCCTCGATCTTGGACAGATCGAGAATGTCATTGATCAGTGCCAGCAGATCGCTGCCCGAGCGATGGATGATGTCCGCATGCGTGACCTGCTTCGGCGTCAGATTGGCGTGCACATTGTTCTTCAGCTGCTCGGAGAGGATCAGGATGCTGTTGAGCGGCGTGCGCAGCTCATGCGACATATTGGCCAGGAATTCCGACTTGTAGCGGCTGGCGGCCGCGATCTGCTCGGTCTGCTGGCGGAAGCGCTCCTCGGCGGCCTTGCGCTCGCGGATGTCGATGATGGACGACAGCACCAGCATGCCCTCCGGCGTGTGAATGGGATTGAGGCCGATCTCGATCGGTATTTCCTCGCCATCCTTGGTACATGCGTACAGATCGCGTCCCGCGCCCATCGCGCGCGTCGCCGGCTCGGCCATGAAATGGCTGCGCAGCTCCGGGTGGTGCGGACGAAAGCGCGCCGGTATCAGCTGCTCGACCTGCCTGCCCAGCAGCTCGTCGCGTGAATAACGGAACAGCTTCTCTGCCTGTTTGTTCACGAGCGCGATTTCGCCGGCGGTATTGGTGACAATGATCGCACTCGGGGCGGCTTCAACGACGAGGCGGAACAATTCACTCTCCGAGCCTTGCGGCAGCTTGGCGGCAAGCGATGAGAAACGAGTGTCCGGCTGGGAAGGCTTCAACATGGCAGGCAATCCGGTCTGTGTTCAGGGATGACTTCGCTGGCCCGATGTGTTTCGTCCGACGACCGGCCTTGCTTTGAGAAACCTCAGAAGATTTCGTTCTTCAAACCCGCTCTTCGAGGTTCGCCGCGCATTCCTGCTGGGTACATGGATCTCTGAAGTTTGGCTGATCTGAACCAGGCCCA
>JACCDH010890148.1_pt1 | contig 16849 bp, 31 predicted proteins | sample 7442481 | NCBI WGS metagenome assembly JACCDH01 (sample SAMN15323433, study PRJNA562643) | freshwater metagenome | isolation source: river surface water | place: USA:Blue River Watershed | collected 2017-08-15
ACAAAGTAAGTGGAAAAAAGTCGTTTTAGTTGATTTATATATACTTTAAATATATAGTTTATTAAATAATATAAAACAGAATCAAAAAAATAACATACGATGAACTAATCAGTAAAATAATTTACAAAGCATTGAAAAGTTATATGAAATAATGAATCTGTTAAACATTTAAATTAATTATTAAAAGGTAGTCGGTAATTTAAAGCCGATATAGGACAGGCTGTTAGTCCAGTAAAGTTAAACACTTTATAAAGGTTTCTATGGTTCACCATAGATTTCGTTACAGTATATAGTGAATATTTATATGATTATGACGATTTAGGTTTCAATGATGATGACCAGATTTTTGATGATGAAAATTTATATAGATGGAATAAAAAATCTATTAATCAATATGGAGGTTTACCAGAAATAGAAAACATAGAAGATTATGAACCTGATACTCATGTTTGGTTATTTTTAGATGGTAAACACTATGATGCTGAAAATCCAAATGGTGTTGATGCCTGGTATAAACTAAATTTTTTCAAAAGAGATTTGAAAAAATTTAAATAATATTTTGATATATCAACTTTTATTTTTAACTTTGTTGTATAGAATATTTATTGAACAACGGTTTCCAACTCAAATAAACCATCATAGGTGATAAAAACGGATATCCGAGAATTGATGATTGATATGGCTGCTGATAAATGTGCTTTTGAAAATAGTTATGGTAATCTAGTTATGTTTAAAATATGGCTTGGTGCGCGACAAGCACAAGATGACAAAATATTATAAATAAAAAAGGCTTCTAAAAGAAGCCTTTTTTGTTATAGTAAAACAATAATTATAACAGCAATAATCAAAGCACTTATTGAAACAGTGTTTACTTTTCTCAACACTTTTATTTTCTTTTCTTGTTTTGTAATCACTCTATTTTTATCATTAATTATAATAGATAAATCATCATTATTACGGTTGAGTAATTTTATTTTAGATACGTTAACAACACTGTCTTCTTTATAAATATCAACGAGTTTTTTATATTCATTGATAGTTGTTTTAGTACTATCAAGTGCGTTTTCACACACATTCAAGTTAATACTATAAAGATGTAGCTGGTTATTAGTTTCTTTTAAAATAGAATCATTATATTTCTTTGCTACAATATCTTTAACAATGAAATTTAATTCTTTTTTAGAAAAACACATCACTGTATCATTATTTATCTTTAAAGTAGTTTGTGAAAAAACTGTTGTAGTTATTAAAACTCCAACTATCAATAGTATTAATTTCTTCATAGCTTTGTTTTTTTAGGTTTGTTATTTTTGTGGCAGAATTTTTTATCTTACCATTATTGATAGAAATCACATTCTCTAAACTATCAGTATTACGTGTGATTCTATTGATTTCTACTAAAACACAATCTTTCTTCACATTAAGTAAACGAGATGTTGAATCGAGTATTTGTAACTCTTTGTTCCTAGCACGTATAGAATCAGTTAATATATCATTTTGTTTCTGGTAATTATTAGACATATTAATATGTAGTACTACACACACACCAATGATGAAAAGAACACCTAATATTATAACATAATTTTTCATACTACTTTCTAATTAATTTAAATTCAACTTCGTTATCACAAAAACGTGATAATTCGGTTTCTAAATATTCAGCATATCTTGATTCTGTGTCAATACAGATATCCCCTGTTGCATTAATAAAAGCACTATCAACACAGTCCTCATCTTTAAGGAAATTAACAATAGCATATTTATCACAAACGATTAATTCGTCTAAACAATGTTTATCAATAATAAATGAACAAGTAGAAACTACATCTTCTTCGTCTTCATCAACGAACATATCACTATTATTACCACCACCATTAATATCTTCATCTTGGATATCAACGTGCACAATTGTTTGGTCTCTTAATTCATCTAAAATTGTTTGTGTAGCAAATTCTTCTGATATATCATCAACAGTGATTTTACACTCAATTTTTGAACCATTAGATAATGTTAATACAACATTTCTAGTTACTTCAATTTTATTCGATTCATTAATTAAATTCGAAAAGGTTTTCATATTTTATATTCTCTTTTTTATTATATATTAAATTTAATATATCAAATACATAACCACTCCTTAAATTTAGGATGGTTTTCTATTATTTTATAACAATCTATGTTATCTTTATTCATGGCATAAACATGAATAGTTAAGTATTCCGTGCCTATTTTACTAGTATAATATTCTTCAATCATAGTTGATATATCTTTACCATTAAAATCTATATTCATACCACAATATTTACTTTTCTCAGCAAAAACAATATATTCAATATTATTTTCTGATATATCAATGCCAGTGTGATGTGTATAATAAACTGGTATATCATTTGTTATAATATTGTTTATTATATCGTGATATGTTTTGGTGTTAATGAAACTATGTGTTTCAATAAAACTATTCATTTTCTTCTCGTAAATCATTGGTTGAAATTCTAATTAAATACTGTTTATCTATATATTTAATATTTCTTGTTCCGTTTAATTTAACACCTAAGCACTCTGGTTTATCATTCAATTTTGGTGCAATAACACCTTTCTTACCTCTTGCTGATTCATCATCACAACTTAAAGATACTTCGACGGCATCACCAATTTTAAATCTATTGTTACCTTGTATATCAGTAGATAATGGCATATTACAGTAATCGTCAAATTTCATGACGTATTTCCATTTATTTGTAGAGAATTGTTCCATAAAGTATATATAAAGTTTTGTTTATATAAAATTTTTATTATATTTGTGGTTATGATGATTGTAGCGGAAAAAATACATACATGGAATGATATATCAGAATATGTATCAATATCTAAAATAGAAAATCCAAATTATGATGTTGATAAAGATACTGATATCCGAGCAATATTATATGCTCATTTATGTAAACATATTCCACATATTCAAATAGGTAGTATATATTATGTTGGTAAAAGAGAATCTTATAATATAAAAAAAACATCAAAAGGTTCAGAATTTATATTTTATTCATCAATATCCAGAGTATTTTATGATATATTGGATTGTGATAAAATGGTTGTGTGTAAAATATTAAGTGGTTATTTGAAACAAACTTTTGATATGGAATTTGATGAAATATGGTAACTAGTTATACAAATATTGATGAATTATGGAATGATATATCAGAGGAACTGGTATATTCGGAATTGCTTGGCATTGAATCAAAATACCAGTATGTGTTTAGCTATTTTACGAAAATATTTGATGACCAGGATAACTGGCATATTCATTATGTGATGCCGCATATAGTATTCGTATCACAAAATACAGAAATGTTATTTTCATCAGAAATGATAACAAAAAAGTTGATGGTTTATTATTTCCGAATAAATGATTTACCATTTAATGATGTTATATTTTGTGATTTAAAAATGTTTAAAAGTTAATATATGATTACATCATGGAATGATATATCAACAGCAATATCTATAAATAAACTAAATAATACTGATATAGAGAATAAGAAAATAGCAAAAATATTGGATTATTTAGATATACATTTCAGTGAAATACATTTTTATTATATTAATAAAACATATTATTGTGAAGATTATAAAATGATAAAAATAAATTACAGTGCCTATTTATATTTGTATATAATAGATAATAATATTAATTATACTATTTTTGCTGATATTATTTTAGGATATATGAAATATAAACATAATTTTATTTTTGATATTGTTAAGTTTCTTTGATATATCAAAATAAATACATATCTTTGTAATTCAAAATTCAATATATTATGGATAGTATTAAAAATTTACCTTGGAAGACCATTGGTGCAGTAGCTGTTGGTGGATATGTAGCAGTACAGGCAATTTCGTATATTGTTCCAGTAGGAATAATTGCTGGAATTGGTTATTTAGGCTACAAAGGATACGAAAAGTTATCTAAATAAAAAAAGAGGTGTTATATTATATAACACCTCTTTTTTAATAATCTTCTAATATTTGTGTGTTATCAAATAAGTGAATATTATCAAGTAAATCTGATAACCAGGTAGTTCCAACAAACTCGTAGTGGAAACACAATAAATTAAATTCATTAGTAGAATTATTATTTTCTGTTGATAAATTGTTATCAATTACAATATTTTTCAATAACATCAATTTTTTAACATCTAATTCATGTGAACTGAAATTTGGAATATAATACACATCTCTATCTTTTTCATTAGCTGATTTTATTTTATTATAAACAATAACTTTAAAAAAAGCAGCAGATTCTTTATTAGATAAATCTATTTTTTCTTCTTCTAATATCTTTTTGATATCTATAATAACTTTATTTCTTATTTTATTTATCTTAAAATATTTAGTTATTTTTTTGGCTGACCTGACGAAACATAGATGAAAATTCATTATTTGTTAAATATATCTTTAAAGTATATATCAATAATACATTGTTCCCTCTATATATTTTTAAAAATATGTGCTATAATATCAACCGTCCATCCATTACCTAACATTTTTTTGGCTTGTGTATCTGTTACTATACTTGTATAATTATCCGGTACTGTTTGTAATCTTTCGCATTCAATTCTTGATAATTTGCGTATTTTATTATTGATTAAATACAAACCAGTTTTACCACCTAATCCACCGCCATTAGCACATAAAGTGCTTGATTTACCAAGACTTGAATACACTCTATTACCTTGGCTAAAATTTCTTGATAGATTTTTACCACCCAACCATCTTTTACTGGAATCTATACCACCTACATACACCAAACCAACACGAGATGTGTGACTAGGTGCTTCTATATATTGGTATTTATCATCGATGAATAAATTAGATGGTATATCATTATCATTTTGTAAAATGTCATCTAATATCAAATTCTTATTGTTTGGAATAGATATATCAGGTATGTTAGTCCAGTAAATTCTAGGACGACTTTGTGCTGAAACCAAATTAGAATTTAGATATATCGGTTCAACACCTAATACTTCTGTGATGATATTTTCCCATTTTTTTGACATCATCACATTTTCTAAAAGAAAATATTTCGGATTTGTTTCTTTCAATACACGCACATATTCCCAAAACAAATAAGATTGTCCTTCGAAAGTATAATCAGAATTTTTAAGTTCTAAATAATGTTGTAAAGATAGAACATCGACATTATCAAATGTTGTCATACCGTTTCTCTTACCAGCGAAACTGAAACTGGTACATGGACTTCCTCCAAAAAGTAAATCAATTTTAGGTAAATCGGTTGTGTTGATATATCTAATATCACCTAACTGCTTAGTATTTGGAAAATTGTGTTGTGTTACTTTTATAGCATCTTTATCTATTTCAGAAGCAAAATAATTGTCATAACTAATACCTAAACGGTTCAAAGCTATTTGACCACAACTCATACCGTCGAATAAAGAAAGTATATTTCTTTGATATATCATTTTATTTTTTTAACTTTATATAGATTTAAATATTACTTATATGTTTGCTACTACCGAATCTCTATTACATGAATATTTACAACGCCAAATATCTGGTGAATTTGATATTGTAAATCACACAACTGATTCTGAAACAAATATTACAACTGTAAAATATCAACGTGAAGGTGAACTACCTGAAACAACGATTATTGATATTATTGATTATATGACATTCATTTACAATAAAATAGATGATAAATTAATGTGGAGAAGATAATATTTTCATTATTTCTTCCTTAGCATTACTTCTATTGATTTCAACGAAAGGTATATTTTCATCTATAAGAAGTTGATATATCTTTTTTGAAATCTCATGTGCTTCTATTTCATTTTGGAATCTACCTTCTTGTTTATATGGGAAATCGGCTTTCAGAAATATAGTTAAATTATTCATCTTTTTATATTCGTATAAAACCAAATCTTTAAAATAAGGATTTTCTTCTTTTGAATATATTATAGATAACAATAAAGATGAATCAGTAATAGTATAATCACATTTGTTTTCTAATCTTCTGATACGCCATAATTGTTCAGAGAATACTTGTAGTTGATTGTTTATTTTAAAACTATCTTCTTCATAAAATAATTCTTTTGCATATTCATGTGCAAAATCAACGTTATATCCATTCATTTTCATCTCAGCAAATAACAGTGCTGATAAAGTAGTTTTACCACTACAAGGTTGACCAATCAAATCAATTATCATCTTCATATAATTTATATACTTAGATATATAAAAAGTTTTAATTTTTAGAGATATATTTTTTATTCAATAATAAAATTTCTATTTCATCTATTATCCGTAAATCTTCATAATATTCATTATCTAAAAAATAGTTTTTGACCTTTTTAAGCATCAATTTAAAAGAATTATTATCAACGGATATAACTTTACTGCCTATTACAAATAAGTCAAATCTATGTACAGATAAAAGCAAATTAGTATGTAATTTAGATACGATATATCTACTAATCCTATCATAGTTATTAAAAGTATTATATACAAAATCTTCCGTATCTTTGAATCGTAATAAATAGTCAGTTTTCATAAAGTATATATCAACTTTTCCTTGGTTAAATGACGTGATACATAATATCTTGAATTGAAATTTGATGATATATCAACAAATACAATATCCATATTGAAATCATTTAAATATTCTTTGATAATACCTCTTATATCGGCTCTATCAGTAATACCAAAGCTAAAAAATTTAGGTAAAACATTATCTACATCAACATATAATTTATCTTTAAACTTCAATTTATTTAAATAATAAATATACTTATTGTTTATTTTAGTTACATTATGATATTGAATATCTTTGAAACAATAATCTAATAGCTGTATAACATTATAATATTTGCTTTTCGTATTCAGCATCAAAGATATGGATATATCCATCTTTATATCAGATAAAGTTATCATATAATATAGTTTTTTATACTATCAGTGTATGGTTGCCTATTTAAAACAGTGCAACCAACGTAATTAACTATGATACCATATTTATGTTTAATGAAAGTTGCTATACAATTTCCTATACAATTTCCTATATGTATAGTACTATCTTCAAAAGAAGAAAATCCATCTGTGAAGAATAATAATGAATATAAACAATAATCAATTGTTAAATTACCAGTATTTGATATATGGTAATAATGACTAGTTTTGCTTCGATATAACATGTTATATTCACCACCAAAAATATATTTATTCAGCTTATTATACATTTTTGCTGTATCTTTATCAAGCTTAGTACCTGTGATATCACTTAATGCTATTTTAAGCATCATTTCATCATATACTTTCATATATAATTTTATCTTTTATATTTTGTAATATATCATGATTTAAAGATTTAATAATAAGTGGTTCATCGATATATAAATCAGTACGTTTAATAAGAATATCATTATCAGTAATATCATTATTATTAATAATACTATATGGTGAATATATGATTTTTTCTTGATATAATTTCACATATGTATTTAATAATTGTAAAGGATATATCGGTTTATATATCCTTGCAGTTGAATAATACTTATCTTCTTCACTATCATAAAAGAAATGTATGAATGTATCATTATCCATAGATGTGATACTTGGAATTGTACAAAGATATATCATCATATTAGTGTTTCTTTGAAATCTTCAACACATTCTTCATGTAATGGATATGAAGAATACTCTGGATAAAACTTAGCTACTTTATGTGGTATTCCCATAGGTATTAATTTACCACAAGAACAACATGTTTTATTTGAACGTGCTTTTGTACCAACACTATTTAATTCATAAAAATCTTCTTCTTTTAAGTAATATTCTTCGGATACTGATGATATATCACAATTAAATTTATATGATATATAACCTTTCAATATTTCAGAAATATCATCTATATCATCATTATTATTAAATGCATCTATCATAAATTCTTCTGATATATTAATACTTTTATCATCGGGATGATACGTCAACACATCACGTCCTGATTTATGACGAAATTTTTCAGCCGGATTAAATCCTTCCAAAACTCTATCTAATTCTGTTAAAACATCTTTGTATCTAACAGGTTCTGTATTTGATTCTATACATAAAATCAAATACTCTTTTAAAATATTCCAATTTAGTTCCATATATATTATATCATAAATAACTAAAATGTTTTGAATATTTGATTAAAAAAACTCAAAAAAGCTACAAGATTATGATATATAATATTATATTATTTAGATTCCGAATATTAATTTAATATATACTTTATGAAGTTTATACTAAATTATACAGATTATTTATTAGAAAGTAAGAAATCTAAATTCAAGTTTAATGTTGATGCTATATCCACATTAACAGAATATATCTCTGATATATCAAAGAAAGATAAAGTATCACAAATATTATTGAAAGATATATTCAATAATTATAAAAACTTTATAGAAGATACTACATTTCCACAAAAGAATACTAATGATAAGATAGAAATTATAAATGATATACCAGTAAGAAACAAAATTATTACTTATTATAAAACCGAGATACAAAACGTAGTAGATTATATCAATAATTGCGATTTAAACGATATATCAGCAACGAATTTCAATGAATTGATAGAAAGTGCCAATGACTTCCATAATAGCTTAGAAGTTGAATTTAAAGCTGTGAGAACAGATGAAGGAAAAGATACTGATAGATTTATTGTATATCCTAATAAATGGTATTGGATTAATTTGAATACAGATTATAGCGAAGATGAAAAAGAAAATATGGGTCATTGTGGTCAAGATAGTGGTAAAATATTATTCTCTTTAAGAGATGATAAAAGCCAAAGTCATATAACAGTATCATATGATAAGAGAAATAAAACGATATATCAAATAAAAGGTAGAAAAAATTCTAAACCAACATCAAAATATCACAAAATGATAGTTGATATGTTACTTAATGATAAGTATGAAATTGAAGATATATCTGACGAAACATATCGACCAGAATTGAATTTCAGTGTAACTGATTTATCAGATGAATTAGCAAAATACTTATACAGTAAGAAGCCAAATTTAGAATATACGGATTCTATGTTAAAAACTATTATAGCAAAAAGAGATTATGAAGCTTTGATAAATTTATATCGTAAAGGTATGACGAAAATTATAGAATCTGGTTATGGTGATGTTGATGATTTTATTGATTATCTTGATGAAAATAACCACGAATTTTATGATGATTTTATACGCATTTTATATAATAATAAAACACTTAGCATGAGATATAGTGCATCATTAACACAAAGTTTTATAGAAAAAAGTGTGTTAAGTATAGAACAAGCTATCAAGAATGTTGATTTTAAAAGATTGTTAATATCAGATAGGCGTAAAGCTGGTGAAAATTTAGAGTACTATTTAAGTTTAGGATATAAACCATCATCGTATGATGAAGTATTGAAAGGTTTATATCATTTACAAAATTCTGATTATATAGAGCCTATATTAAAGAAATATAAAGTGTGTTGGTATTTTAAACCAACATCAGAATTAATAAATCTTATAATTGACCGTGATATACCATATAATTACATATACTTGTTTGATTGGTCAGATTATATGTTTACTGAAAATGAATATTCAAAAACAGGACTTACTACGGTTCATAAAGTATTTTTATTATCACAAAGAAAAGAAGAAATAGTTGAAAAGATGACGATATATGATGGTTCATGTGAATATACTTTCCGACCTGATAATATAATAGAAAGTACCGAATTACCAAGAACTAAATTAGAACCATCTATGTATAAAAAATATATCGGATATCACACATTTTTCAGTGATGATAAATTAGATATGTATATGAATAAAATTATTACTGGTAATAAATATGATGTTGGTATGAGTGTTTTTCAATCAATTATGAATGAATGTTTTAATAGAAATCTTGTAACAAAACAACATTTAGAATATATTTTTAATGATAATATAGAAATGTTTGATTATTTAATGACAGGTGGATTTTATAAAAATATATTAGAATTATTGAATGTTTCTGATTATAAAGAATTTATTGATTATCTTGAAAAAAATTATGATGAATATACTATTAAAAAAATAAAAGCCATGATTTAAATCATGGCTTTTATTTTAATTGTTGTATGCTTTGCAGTAAATCCAATAAGGTAGTTCACCATTTTTGATTAACGATTTAGAACACCAAAAATCTGGTGTGTCACCACCAGTACTGAATAGTATAGCTTTTTCAGTTTCTTTTTTGACACCTAAATAAACAATTCTTGTTATTTTTATATTAGGGTCATTCGTTGGATATTCTGTTGGGTCAGTTGTGAAATATTTTAAACCGATTGCTAAAACAGCATTTTTGAAATTCATTGTTTTCATCAATCTTTTATTACTCGTTTCGCAACGAATAATGCTGTTTTTTTGGAATCTTGATTCTAAATAATGCAATAAAGAAGTATTTATTGTCATATTCTCAGCTGATAACAAATATTCTTTCAATTCATCATCAATATCACCTACTATTTTATTAATAGAGAATGTTCTATAATACCCACAAGGCTTGTTTACAGCTGTTTCAACACCTAGAATCTGTTTACAAAATAAATTACAATAACATCTGCTATCATAGAATGATATAGCAAACTTCTCTGTTATAAAATAACACAAATTACTAGAACTATCAAAAGTAGCAACAAGTGCTTTTTTATCAAAAGAATTTTCATTAATCAATTCTACTGTATTTGCTGCTACTAAGGTTTCCATAATATTGAATTTTAGCCGTTAAATATCTACACAACAAAGTTACGTAGAATAATTGATATATCCTAATTATTAGAAAATTGTTTCTTATAATATTTTTACGAATGCTTGTTTTTCAACACCATCAACAAACAATTTCTGTACAGGTTCATTGTTAATTATACAGCTTTTGATGTGATTTTTTATATATGATATCGCATCTTTTTTATGACGATAACGACAACCATTGCCGTATAAGGTATCTTTACCATTTGCATCAAGAAATGTAAATGTACCTTCATGTCCTCTTTTTGTGCTTGGTCCGACACTAACTTTACCATGCTGTGATGTATATTCTATTACAGAATCATTGGTCACGAATATTTCATTTTCTATATAAGTTGCCATATATTTTTATTTACAAAACAAAGTTACGAATAAAAAATGATATATCAAAATATAATGCATACTTTATGCGATATATCAAGAAATACATTGAATATTTAAAAGAAGGTAATGAAATTTTATTAGCACCTAATGGTAAACCAAGTAATTTACCAGAAAATTTATATAAGATTGTTCGTACAAATGAATTTAAAGAATGGTTTGGTGATTGGTTGAATAATCCAGGTAAAGCTAGTAAAATACTTGATGAAAATGGTGAACCATTAGTTGTATATCATGCTTCTGATGTTAATTTTGATGTTTTTGAATATAAAGGTATGTTTGATGGTTTCTTTTTCTCAACGAATAAATTAGATGATGAATTTGTATATGATGGTGTTTTACAAGCACTTGATAATGGTGATATTCCTAGTTGGATACAAGAAATAATGAAAAACACTGGTATGTCCATTGATGAAGTGCGACAAGAATTGGAAACAACTAAATATAAGTATATTCGACCATTCTTTCTGAATATACGAAAGATATATCCTATTGAATGGATTGGATATGTTAGTGATGAAAATTGGACTAGACCTGGTTTTGAAATACTTTATATAAATAAAGCAAGAGAACGTAGTTTTGATGGTGTTGATTTTATTAGAGAATCTGATGGTAAAAGGATAATTGTTGCGTTAAATCAAAACCAAATGAAAATTGCTGATGGTACTAATACTACTTTTTCAAACAGTAACAATATCAACATATAAATAAAATACTATTTTTATAAAATAATAATACAAATATTCATTATTTGAATATTTATCACGGTGATATATCACCGTTTCATCCACATAAAAATACATTTTGCTGACTATAACTTCTTATAGTAAAATAATATTTACTAATACTACATAAATTTGGTACAATTTCACATGATTTTGGGAGTGTTTTTGTTACTTTTATAAAAATTATAAATTTATGAAAGTTAAAATTGAAAATGTTGACCAGTTCCATAAGTATCACACAGGTGTTGTTGCTAGGTCAAAACATCATGCTAATGATGTTAATCAGATAATATTACATTTAAAAGATGTACTATTATCTAAAATGTCGGTGATTGAATATATGATGATATATCATCGAAACGATACGGATATTCGTAGTAAAATCAAAAATGTTATTTGGCTTAAGATGAACAACAATACTTATGTATTGACTTACAGACACACAGATGGTATTTTGTTGATTAACAAAAATCTGAAAGGTAAGGTAATTCATATATTCAGAAATTCTGACACGATATATGATGTGCAAAAAGTGTTTGAAACATTATGAAACAAAAAAGGTGCTTAAAAGCACCTTTTTTTATTTGTTTGTGATAATTATTTGAAATAAATAAGCTAGTAATGAAACAACAAATACTGTTATTAATACTAAATATTCTGCACCACTACCAGATTTATCAATACCTTCGTTTGGTTGTACGTCAATTGTTTTTCGTGGCATAATTTTATATTTAAAACAAATGTATGAAAAATATTTGATATATCAAAATAATATATACTTTATGGCTATACTTAAATACTTAAAAACATTTGAAACTTTTGAGAATAAAGAATATACAGATGCGCAAAAAAATAATGCACATGACTTATTCATTTGTTTATTTGATATGTATTTAAGAAAAGTATCACCTAAAACATATCCGATGATATATCATTGTACTGATTTTAAACATTACGATTCTATTAAAACATTTGGATTAAACAAGAAACGTAATTATTTTTTGGATAACAATAATGATTATAATATTTATGGTTTTGATGATGATGGTAATGAAGTACCTGGTATAGCATGTGGTGTTGATTTTAATGATGTAAAAGAAAGATTGTTTCCTGACCCAGAATGCATACCCATGTTATGGAAAAATGTACCAAGTCCGCATGATTTTGATAAACTTGGATATGATGATAAAATCATGTGTTGTGTTTTGATGGAATTATTGGACATTGACTTAAATAGTGATATTGATGATATATCCAGCTTTGATATAACTGATATTTGTGAAAGTTATATGTTTAACTGGATATATGTGAAAGGTGAAATAAAACCAAATAAAATTGATATTATAAAACATAATATTTATACATAAATTATAAAACCGTCATAGTTTCGTGGTTTCCATATATCATTTAATTTTTTTTCACTATATTTCTTTAAACCAATCCAGGGGTCGGCAACTAAATATCCATTACCATCTTTACTATATACAACTAACCAATGTTTGATACCTAATGTTAAACTACGCATCAAAAAAATATTACCTTTTTTCAACGTATCATCAATCATTTCTAATGATTCCTGTTCATTATTGATATATGGATTTTGTTTAAAATTTATACCAAGTTCTGTTAAAGCATTTTTTATACCGATATCAGTTGTGCCTTTTTTGTCATCACAATCACATATATCAATTAGATATTGGAAATCCGAATATGGCACATTAAGATAATCACAAACCATTTTCACACATGATGGTCCACATGTATGACCTTCTTGTTGGTAATAATGATAGTCAGCAAATTTGTTGTTATATTCGTTGAAGTATTTTAAGTTGTTCATACAGTATATATTAATATATTAATATGTGAATTTACGATATATCTCGTATTGTTTATCTAATGCGAGTAAAGCGATTTCTATTTCTTTTAAACATTGGTTTATATCACCACCGACTAAAATGTAATTATAATATTTTTTCAAATCATCCATTAAATCTGGTATGGATAATGATGAAAAGTTTTCAAATTCTAATAAATCTCTGATTTCAGTGTTATAAGAATCTGTTGTTTCAACAAAATCGTCCCATGTATCTTCATCTAATTCATAACTATTGTTTATATTATTGTCATATAAATATCTTACCAAATCAGCAATACTATTTTCTTCTATACCGTAATCAATAGGATACCTAAAAAAACCATAACTTTTTTCTATGAATATGGCATTTTCTATAACATCTTCTTCTACGCCTATATCAAATAACCATGATTGGTATTCTTCTAAACTTTCGTAGCCTAAATCTTCGCCATTGAACATGAATATGATATTATTTGAAGTATTATTGTTTATATAATCAGCATATTCGTCTAAATCAAAATGAATACCGTCTTGATGTCCTGGTTGTATATCAACACTTAAAATAGTTTGTGTTATTTTGTTTTCTAGCACCATTGATATATCATTATAATAGTTTTGTAGTTCGTTTTCTGTTTTAAAATATTTTATATTAGATGGTGTATAATTGACCATTTCTCTACCTTTGATTATTAAACCATCATAACCTAATTCTAACATTTCTTTTTCAATTGATGTGTTGGCTTCGAAAAAATTTTTATTATATTCTTTATCGTGTTTTGTGCAGAATTTATCAATCAGATTGTATATAAAAATCTCAGCATCATTAGTATATTGAACTATTTTTGGATTTTTAGGTATTGCGTTAACGACAAAGTATATATCACCATACTTTCTAGCCATTGAAACATTACTTAATGGTACTGTGTATAATCCTTTTCCGTATGAACCATATACGTTATTTGTTTTACCTAATTCTTTTATACCTCGAATAGTTACGTTTTTACGCTTCCATTTAGTATATCCATTATTGATGTTTTCGTTTATGAATTTTTCTTGGGTGATAAAGGCTTTATAGTTTAAAACATGTTTCATAGTTATATTTTCCTTACATAATTTTCATTTTTAAATGTTTCAATACTGTCATAAAAAACAAAATTGAAATTTGTTGTTTCCAACATATCAAATAAATCAACAAGTTCTTTATCATTATTAAATGTTTTTAAATCATTTAAGATATATCTTTTGAATAAAACATCAGATACACTTATATTCTCTTGTGTTTCTGGTTCTATTGTATCTTGGAAATATTTAACGTAAGATTTTTCCACATCAGATAATAAAAAAATATCGTCATAAATTTTGATATATCTATTTACATGTGTTCCTAATCTTGATACAATATTCAATGAGCCATCAATACTCAATGATTGATTTTTATTGAATATATTACTAAGAGTATTCACTCCTACGAATGGTGTTAAATCTCTGTCTGCTATGATAAATTTTATTTCTCTACCTTGTATCGGATACATGAAACTTTCTCTGCCTTTATCACGGGTTTTAATTTTATTATCTTTGAAATTAGATAAATCTATATATCCTTCATTATCAATTTTTATGTTAGCATTTTTGATATTGTATTTATTTAAAATATCTTTTATAACATTTTTGATATTTATTTTATCTTCTTTACTTAAATTATGATTTGTTTTTTGTGGTACTATATACATAAGTTTGAAAATCAAATCTTTGTCATTTGGATGCGACCTTCTATACCAAGTACTTTTCATATATTCTTTTTGTGGATATAAATCACGTAGTTTAGCTACTATATCAAGTTCCATATTGATATATCTTTCATAATCAGAATCATCATATATATAATTCATTTTTTCTGATAAGTCAAATTCTTTAAAGTTTAATAAATGTTTCATATAAAGTATATATTATTTTGATATATCAATTTTTTATTCTTTTATATACTTTTAAATTACCATCAAACGGAAAATCGTATCCATAAAAAAAATATAGTTCCGAATAAGCAGCTAAACGATGCCTACCATCAAGTATTTTATAGTTTTCATCAACAACAATATTATTTAATTCTACACCATCAACAATTTTATCCATAAGTTCTTTGCTTACATAATAATCTTCATCAAAATCTAATTCTTTGAAATGTGATACTGTTTGTTCTAATTCATCGTCTCTGTCATTATTGAAACCATTTAATTCACGTAATTTCAAAATATCAATAGTTTCTTCAACAAATTCACTAGTATTGTTACTGAAAAAACCACTGAAATATGGGTCTCCTTCCTCTTGTTTCTTTGATATATCAGAATATGAAAAAATCTTTTGTTCATTTATGAAATCTTCGTATGTGTATATATATTTCATATTACTTCTGTTTTTTTGATTTTATGTCCAACCCAGCATTTAACTTCCGTTACGCCTAAACTATGTAATGCATTCACTCTGTGTGTGCCGTCAATTATTGTATAATAACCGTATTTTTTACCACCTAATATTATTGGTGGATAATCTGATGTTTTCTTATACATATCAGCATAATCTTCAACATCATCATCGTTTATTTGCCATTCATTGATGTTTATTTCATTAATTGGAATCATACGCAATTTATAATGGTCAAATTTATCAAGTCTTTTACCTAAATCCCCATCGTAAAAATCCTCTTCTGCTCTATGTATTTTCTTAACATAACGATATATCACATCATTATCTACTATATCACCTATTTCAGAATTTGTATATAAAGATTCTTTGGTATATTGCATGAAATTTAAAATATGTTTCATCATACAGTATATATTTATTTTGATATATCATTTTTTATTACTAACTTTGTTGTATAATATATTTCATAAATAACTACAAAAATGACTACGAAAATAAATTTATATAGTTATCAAGAAGATGCAATATCTTTTGTTTTAGATAATATCAAACAACACAATGTTTTATTAGCTGCTGCACCGAATGCTGGAAAAACAATTATGTCATCTTGTATC
>JACCDH010014898.1_pt1 | contig 16848 bp, 14 predicted proteins | sample 7442481 | NCBI WGS metagenome assembly JACCDH01 (sample SAMN15323433, study PRJNA562643) | freshwater metagenome | isolation source: river surface water | place: USA:Blue River Watershed | collected 2017-08-15
CATCCATCCACGAAATCGGCCTCATCGAGCCGCTGTCTGTCATCCAGCCTGACCCCAAAAAGTCAGAGTTCCTGCTCCTGGACGGTCACCTGCGCGTTCTGGCCCTCAAAGAGCTGGGCATGGAAACAGCCCCTTGCCTGATGGCCAAGGACGACGAAACCTTCTCATACAACCATCGGATCAACCGTCTGTCTACGGTGCAAGAGCACTACATGCTCCGTCGAGCCATTGACCGAGGCGTCAGCCGCGAACGTTTGGCCAGGGCCTTCAACGTTAACCTCAGCTCCATCAACCGCCGCATCAACCTGCTCGAAGGCATTTGTCCCGAAGCCATCGATCTGCTGCAAGACAAGCAGTTCACCCCAGACGTCACCCGCATTCTGCGCAACATGAAGGCAGCCCGGCAGGTTGAGGCTGTAGAGCTGATGGTGACCAGCAACACCATCACCGTGGCCCATGCCGAAGCATTGCTCAAAGCCACCCCACCCGAGCAGCGGGCTGACCTTAAACCGGCCGAGCGAGACAAGACGTCGCCCATTGAGCAGATCGTCAAACTTGAGAAGGAAATGAGCCAGGTCCAGACCCAGTACAAAGACGCCGAGCAAAACTACGGCTCAGACCTACTCAACCTGGTGGTGGCCAAGGGGTATTTGAACAAACTGCTGTCCAACGAAGCGGTGAACAGTTACATCCAACGCCACGAACCCGAGATCCTTGAGCAATTTGAGTTGGTTGTGAACACTGTCAGCATGGAGGAAGCCGTCCAACAGCAGGCCGAAACGACGCCAGCAGACGTAAGCGAAGTGTCAGAACCTTAATGGTTTCGATAAATATTTTGCCCATGTTATCGAAAACTCATCTGAAGGAATCTATAATCATGCGAATTCGCACAAACGTTCCCCAGCGGAACAGCCCCTAGCGCGCTTGCCGATCGTGACACGGCGTGGCGGTAGCGTGGCCAAAACCCTTTCACATGACCAGCCGCCGATCCCAGTTACAGGAAGACACCTACTTCCGAGTCTTGCGCATGCTCCAAGACAACCCCGACATGACCCAGCGCGAGATTGCTGAAAAACTGGGCATCAGCACCAGCGGGCTCAACTACTGCCTCAAGGCGCTCATCGACAAGGGCTTGGTGAAGGTGCATAACTTCAGCCAGAGCAAAAACAAGTTTGGCTATATCTACGTGCTCACGCCACAGGGTATTGCCGAAAAGGCCATGCTTGCGGGTCGCTTTCTGAAGCGAAAGATGACCGAGTACGAGCTGCTTCAGGCTGAAATTGAGGTGCTCAAGGCTGAAATGGGCAGCATGGATACCGACGGCCGGAAAGTTGAAAACGCATGATTCAAGTCACACCCGTCATTCTCTGCGGTGGCTCTGGCACTCGTTTGTGGCCCCTGTCGCGCACCGGCTTCCCCAAACAGTTCTTGTGCCTCACTGGGGCAGAGAGTCTGTTTCAGCAAGCCGCACTTCGATTGACCAGTTTGGGCAACAGTGCCATTCAGATGGCTGCGCCACTCATCGTCACGGGCGAAGAGCATCGCTTCCTCGCATCTGAGCAACTGCGCGAAGCAGGCATTTCACTGGGTGCCGCCTTGCTGGAACCCATAGGCCGCAATACAGCCCCCGCGCTGACACTTGCTGCGTTGGCTGCCATTGAAAACGGAGCTGATCCTGTGCTGGTCGTTACACCGGCTGACCAAACAGTGGTGGATGCTGCTGCCTTCACGGCCTCCACCCAAGCGGCAATCAAACAGGCAGCTCAAGGCTGCATCGTCATTCTTGGGGTCACACCCAACCGGCCCGAAACCGGCTACGGCTACATCAAAACCACAAATGTCATTCCCGCGCAGGCGGGAGTCCAGGCACTGCAAGTCCAAGCCTTCGTAGAAAAGCCAGATGCTGCTACAGCGCAGCAATACTTGAATGAAGGCGGTTACTTCTGGAACGCCGGCATGTTTGTGCTCAAAGCTTCTGTCTGGCTTAAAGCGCTCGAGCAGTTCCGCCCCGACATTCATCAATCTACTCTCAAAGCCTGGACCCAGCGTAGCGCTGACGCTAACACCGCCACCCCTTTCGTACGCCCTGGCAAGGCCGAATTCACAGATATTCCTGCTGAGTCGGTGGACTATGCTGTTATGGAGCGCTGCCCGGGCAGCGCCTTCCCCATTCACATGGTGCCGCTGAATGCGGGCTGGAACGACCTCGGTGCTTGGGATGCCGTCTGGAACGTGATGCCAAAAGACAAACACGGCAACGCCCATGTCGGCGACGTGCTCAGCACCCACAGCAGCAACACGCTTGTGCATGCTTCTAGCCGATTGGTCAGCCTGGTTGGGGTGAGCGACCTCATCGTGATTGAAACGCCTGATGCCGTGTTAGTGGCCGACAAGGCCCGCAGCCAAGATGTGAAACACATCGTCAATCAGCTGCAAAAAACAAAGCGCGAAGAACACACCCTGCATCGGAAAGTGCACCGCCCCTGGGGCTGGTATGACAGCATCGACGAAGGCGGCCGCTTCAAGGTCAAGCGCATCCAGGTCAAGCCCAAGGCTAGTCTAAGTCTGCAAAAACACCACCATCGTGCCGAGCACTGGATCGTGGTCACCGGGACTGCCGAGATCACCAATGGCGACAAAGTGTTCACCCTGACCGAAAACCAGTCCACCTATATTCCTTTAGGAGAGGTACATCGATTATTTAACCCAGGAACGATCCCGCTCGAAATTATCGAAGTTCAGTCTGGCGGCTATCTAGGAGAAGACGATATCGTCCGATTTGAAGATAGCTATGGTCGAGTTAACAACTGAATAACATTAACCCAATCATCAAAAATGGAGAAAATCAATGAGTAATCAAAAAAAAGTTGTCGTCCTCGGCGGAGGCGGTTTCATCGGCGGTCATTTGGGTCGACGACTAAAGAGTGAAGGGCATCATGTACGTATCGCAGATATTAAGCGTCATGAATATTTTCAGCACGAAGAAATTTGTCACGAATTTATTTTGGGCGATTTAAGAGACCCACAAACTGTCGCACTGGTTATTGAAGAAGGTGTCACGGAGGTGTATCAACTGGCCGCCGATATGGGTGGCGCTGGATACATTTTTACAGGATTGAATGATGCCAATGTGATGCACAATTCTGCATTGATTAACCTTAATGTAACAAAAGAATGTGTGCAGAAAAAGGTAAAGCGTGTTTTTTATTCCTCCTCTGCATGTATGTATCCTGAGCATAATCAGCTTGATCCAGAAAATCCAAATTGTGAAGAAAGTTCAGCCTACCCAGCCAATCCTGATTCAGAATATGGATGGGAGAAATTATTTAGTGAGCGCTTATATTTGGCTTTCAATCGAAATTATGGATTAGATGTTAGAATTGCTCGGTTTCACAATATTTTTGGACCTCAGGGCACTTGGACGGGTGGAAAAGAAAAAGCACCTGCGGCAATGCTACGTAAGGCAGCGGAGACTGCTGAGGGGGGGTCCTTAGAAGTATGGGGAGATGGTGAACAAACTAGGAGCTTTTTATACGTGGATGAATGCGTTGAGGCGGTCTTGCGCTTGATGGAATCGAATTTTCAAGGTCCAGTTAATATCGGCTCAGAAGAAATGGTGACGATCAACAAATTGGCACAGATGGCCATTCAGATATCTAATAAAAATATTAGTATTAAGAATATTCAAGGGGAAGAGTTTATCAATAAATATGGATTCAATTGTCCTGTAGGAGTGCGTGGAAGAAATTCTGATAATCGTCTTTATCGAGAAAAAATTGGATGGGAGGTATCTGAGCCTTTGTTCGATGGCATGAAAAAAACTTTTAGTTGGATAGCTGAACAAGTTCACAAATAAATTCTTCAATCGCGACGTCTAATCGCACGCCGTGATTAGCTCTAAAGACACCTGGTACAGCTACCGCTGTTTGCGCCTGTCACCTTGTCGGTTGACCCCATGAAAGACAGTCACAGCGTCGTAACGTTGCTCGGTAAATTAAGCAAAGCCAACCGAAAAACGAATGGATAGAATAATGATGAAAATTAGAAATCTAGTAAAAAGAGCTATTGCCCACCCATCTAAAGTCCCAACTGCCGCCATAAATAGACTTAGAAGTTTTTATAAGTTGCATGTCACAAAAGATGAATTTGCAGTAGCAGTTCATGAGTGGTTTAGATGCAATGGTGATGAAACACTGAGGCTTGACTATCCATTAACGGAAAATTCGATAGTATTTGACTTGGGCGGTTATAAAGGTGACTTTGCTTACGAAATTAATAAAAAGTATGATTGCTATGTTTACCTATATGAGCCTGTGAAAAAATTTTATGAAGAGTGCGTTGAAAGATTTAAAAACAATGTTAAAATTAAATGTCTAAATTACGGACTTTCAAGTGAAAGTGGAATTTTTTTTGTTGGCGATAATGATGATGGCTCAAGCATAATCAGGAATAACAAATCCGACAGCAGAGAGCAAATAATTATCAAAGATTTTGCTGAGGAATTTAAATCCCTTCAAATTTCCAGTGTGGATTTGCTCAAAATAAATATTGAGGGCCCAGAGTTTTTAATATTGCCGCACATTATTGAGAAGAATATTGTTCGGCACATTGAGCACATACAGGTTCAATTCCATGACTTTTATCCAAATGCGATTAATTTACGAAATGAAATCCGAAAGAGTCTATCTAAAACACACACAGAAAAATGGAACTATCCATTTGTTTGGGAGTCGTGGAGTAAAACTTAACAAACTCACCCGCTGCTTTAATATCGGCTGCACGCAAGTCAAGATGGCTTTTTGAGGGTATCGTGCTCAGCTAATGCCATTATCGCTCATGCGGCCAATAAATAGTTATACATGATTTGGCCTAGGCGAAAAGTGCGTTGAGTAAGACCAACAATTGCAAAGTTATTGTGAGCGTGGAATCAGCGAAGATAGTTTTCGTGTTCACTGGCTACATTAGCTGGCAGTCATGAAATTCGCTAGCAGCATTCAAAGTCGGTTAATCAAGGAAGCCCGTAGTTTTTAGATTGGTATCGGGCTCACTAACCTGCGTCATGAAGAAAATACTTAGCTCACCCCGATTTCAGCGCCTCGCTAGGGAAGGCAGTTGGATCGTTACGGGACAGATCGCAGCCGTTCTGGGGGCACTGGTGTTGGTTCGCGTACTCACCGAATACCTGCCGCCAGAGCAATTTGGTCAACTAGCTCTGGGCCTTAGCATAGCCGGCCTGGTCAACCAGGTTGTCATGGGAGGCATTACGGTAGGTATTGGGCGCTTTTATTCCATCGCTGCTGAAAGGCAGGATTTGGGTGGTTACTTGCATGACTCACTCAAACTGATGAGCTATGCTACGGGTGCAGTTTTGATTGCTGGACTCATATTGAGCGCCGCGCTGTTGGGGTTAGGTTATTCTCAGTGGCTAGGCATTGCGGCAGCGGCCTTGGTTTTCTCAGTATTGAGTGGCTACAACAGCGCTCTGAGCAGCATTCAAAATGCTGCTCGACAGCGTGCCATCGTGGCCTTTCATGGCGGGGCGGATGCATGGCTGAAAATACTGCTGGCGTTGTGTCTGGTACTTTTGGTGGGCACATCTAGCACAGCTGTAGTCATCGGCTACGCCTGCTCTTCGCTAATTATCACGCTGTCTCAAATTTTCTTTTTGCGCCGCACCATTGCACCGCAACAAACACAAACCACAAATCGCGAAGTGTGGATGCCTCTGATATGGGCTTACTCACTGCCCTTCACTACGTGGGGAGCTTTCACATGGATGCAGCAGATCTCAGACCGCTGGGCGTTGGAAGCTTTTGCCACCACCAGTGATGTCGGCCAGTATGCCGTGTTGTTTCAACTGGGTTACACCCCTATCGCCCTCATCACAGGTATGGCAGTAAATTTTCTAGGCCCCATTTTGTATCAGCGATCGGGTGACGCGACCGACCATGCCCGCAATGCCAATGTTCATCTACTTGGCTGGCGAATGACCCATCTTACGCTGCTAGTTACGCTGCTTGGCTTTGCGCTCATATTTGCCTTTCATGAACGCTTATTTGGTTTGTTGGTTGCCGTCGAATATCGGGGCGGCTCTTACTTGCTGCCATGGTTTGTGCTGTCAGGAGGAATTTTTTCCGCCGGACAAATGCTTGCCTTGAAGCTGATGAGCGAGATGCAATCAACAGTGATGACGGCAGCAAAAATCGTAACTGCTCTAATTGGCTCCTTGCTAAATGTATTAGGCGCTGCAATTGCCGGTATACAAGGTGTGGTGGTGGCGCTAGTGGCTTTTTCTGTAATTTATTTCATTTGGATGGTGGTGCTAGCAAGGCGGCCACGATTAAATACAGGTTCGAAATGAAAAAGCCAATCTCACTCCAGTGATTTCTTGTCATCGAACTGAGTAAGTTACAGATAATTTTTGAAATATAAACATTTCAAATGTAGGAGATATTTTATGAGTAAAGTCGTTGTACGTATCTTTGGAGGTCTAGGCAATCAACTCTTTGCCTATGCTGCAGCTCGCCGTCTAGCAATTGTCAACAATTCAGAGTTGGTCATCGATGATGTCAGCGGCTTTCAGTACGACATTCAATATCGTCGTAACTATCAGCTCGACCACTTTGCCATTCCTTGTCGCAAGGCTACTCCAGCAGAACGTCTTGAGCCGTTTTCTCGAATCCGACGCAGGTTGCTTCGAGAGTGGAATCGAAGGCTACCATTCGAGCAACGCAATTACTTAGTGCAGGAAGGTAACGACTTTGATCAGCGTTTGTTATCTATTCGTACTAACAACCTGCTCTTGATCGAAGGATACTGGCAAAGTGAAGACTATTTTAAGGATGTAGAATCGCAAATAAGACAGGATCTTCGCATTTATCCACCCAATGATACCGCTAACCTTCTGTGCGCTGAGTATATTAACCAACGGACTGCCGTGGCGGTGCATGTTCGTTTCTTTGACGACCCACTAATTAACAATGGTAATAATGCCCCAAGTGGCTACTATCAGCGCTCCGTGCAAACGATAGAGGCCAGTGTAAGTGGTGCCCATTACTTCGTGTTCTCCGATCGTCCAGAGGCCGCTCGTAGTCTTATACCGTTACCCGATGAACGAATTACTTTGGTACATCATAATAAAGGCGACGAGTATGCGTACGCTGATTTATGGTTGATGACTCAATGTCAACACTTCATTATCGCCAACAGCACTTTCAGTTGGTGGGGGGCTTGGCTTGCAGACTTCAATAAAAAAATTGTGATTTCTCCGAAAATACACAAGCAGAATGGGGTTGCGGCGTGGGGCTTTGATGGACTACTCCCCGATACTTGGATAAAAATTAGTAGTCATTAATTCCGACCTTGAACAATCGGGCTTTTGTGTCGCAATAATCTAAATTCATGGCGTATCATTTTAAGTAATTAAAAAATATAATTTTTTAATTTTTATACAATTTATGATTGCTTATTATTTGTTTTTGTGTGGGTTTTCATATTACTGTGTTATGCCCTTGGTGATAGTTAAATTATTTCCGGATAATGCAGTCCTTGGCTTCACAAATTTTAATAATGGAGAGGCTTTTTTGATTGAATATACTATTTATGCGTTAATTTTTCTTATTTTATTTTCTATTGGTTTTTTTATTAAATTTAAATTAAATAATCTGATTAATAACAAGCCTCAGCTTTCAAGTTTATTTTTAATATTATTGATGGGGGCCTATTTTTTTCTCTTCTGGAGCATATTTAGCTTGAGTGAAGTGTTAAATATGCAGGGTTATTTGGATGGCTATGATATAGAAAGAAGAGGGCAGCTTTCTACATTATTTCTAACCTCGATTTGGTGGTATATTTATATCCAATCAAGCGTTAAACTTAAGCCATCAAAAATTTTATTTATATTTATAATTTTATTGTCTGGATTGAATTTGTTGGCGCTCGGCTCTAGGTTAGCTGTGCTAACCGGAGTAATAATGTTATTTTTAAACTATAAATCTCGATTGTTTGTAAAATTTAAAGTAAATATTTTTTCGGCAATAATTTGGATGTTAATTACAGTTAGTGTTTTTGGTGCTATCGGTGTACTTCGTGAGGCAAATGAAATAAGTTATGAGGCAATTGCTTTTATAATTTTTGCTGAACCTGTATTCATATTCGCAAGTGTTTTTTCATATTTTAATAGTGTGCCAATTTCCCTAATCAATGTTCCCTATGATGTATTCTCTTCTTTGGCTGTATCTATTCCTTCATTAATCTTCCAAAATAAAATTGAATTTTTTGCAAAATACGCTTCTATACCTGAATTTGCTCAAAGTGGTTTTGGTGGGGCAAATCAGATAATTATTTTACTCGCAAATTTTGGTGTTTTATTATTTCCTTTTGTCTCATTTATTATGGGTTATTTTATTGCGTCTATGATTAATAAAATGAATAGGAGCAGATTTTCTTACACTGCTGCAATCGGTATTGTTGCGTTAATTCCTTTTATTTTTTTTAGAGATGGATATCAAACTTCTCTGAAATTAGCTCTAATGAATTTTTTAATTATGCCTGCTATATTTTTATTTATTAATCGCATAATTGTTTTATCTAAAAATGCAAACAGTAATTAGTGTGCATATAAACTATAATTTATTTTAAATTTGCGAATGCGGTATATCTTAATAATTTGATCCTTAATCATGAAAATTTCCGTTCTATTTCCAGTTTATAAGCCTGATCTACATCAGTTAATTGTGGCTATCGAAAGTATAAAAAATCAAACTTACACTAATTTTGAATGTCTTTTTTTATTCGACGCTCCTTGTGAAGAGGTTACTGCTTTACTTAATGATTATTCGAATTCTGACTCGCGATTTCGTATTATTCGTGCTTCTGACAAAGGATTAGCTCATGCTCTGAATATGGGTTTAGATGAATCTAATGGGGAATTTGTTGCGAGAATGGATGCTGATGATATTTCATTGCCTAATAGGTTTTCCTTGCAATTAAAATTTATCAACGATTTAAGCCTCGATATTGTTGGTGGGGATTATTATGTTATCGATAATTTGGGAAACACGGTTGATGCAAGATTGGTTCCGAAGGATCATGCTCAAATAGGTGTCATTATGGCAAAGACCGTCCCGTTTGCTCACTCATCTGTAATGATGCGAAAAAGAGCTTTGTATTCATTTGATCTACGGTATAACTGCGATAAAAATGTTATTTCAGAAGATTATGAATTGTGGACAAAAATGTACGCAAGAGGGCTGAAGTTTGGGAATGTTTCGGATTGGGTTCTTAAATTCAGAGATAGCGATACGTCTTTAAATAAACGTGTGCATTCGTTGAGTGTTAAATCTGCACATCGAATTTCTAATGATTTCATTTCATCAACTATTAATGATCTTAACTTTTATTGCAGTCATTTGCAACCACACAGACTTGATAGACTAAACCAAGAGGCGCTCGCTTTCTTAATTTATAATTTGGCTTTTAGAAAATATCAATTCAATCAACTAAAAAATTTAAATAAAATCACTATGAGAAATAAAATTGTTGCAGCACTTGCTTTCGTAAAGCAGTATATTTGAGAACTGGCTTTCATATCATGATAAAAATTTCTGTTATCGCAGGTGGTGCTGGCTTTGTCGGCTGCAATCTTTTACCTTTGCTTGCTCGCGAGGATCGTCACTTAGTGGTTTTAGATAACTTGTGTCGGGGGCGAGAGGAATATCTTGACTCAGCGCGCGCTGCGGCCCCTGGCCGCGTCCATTTCATCCATGTAGACCTATCCGACAGCGATAAGACACTTGGCGCATTTGACTCTATAAGCAAGATTGGCGCCATTGATGAGGTCTGGCATCTGGCTGCAAACTCTGATATTCCGGCTGGTGTCTCAGACTCAAGTGTCGATTTACGTGATACGTTTATGACGACTTATTCTATACTTGAAGCAATAAAACTTTATAACATTCCTTCATTGCACTTTGCCTCTAGTTCTGCAATTTACGGTGACCTCAATGGGTTGCAGTTACACGAAGAAATCGGCCCACTACTTCCAATTTCTAACTACGGAGCCATGAAGCTTGCCTCTGAGGGATTGATCTCGGCTGCTGTTGAATCTCACTTAAAAAGAGCGAACGTATTTCGATTCCCTAATGTTGTTGGTGGCCCCGCGACCCACGGTGTTTTGCTCGACTTCATTAACAAGCTTAAGACTAATCCCAGCCGACTTGACGTTCTTGGCGACGGTACTCAACAAAAGGCGTACTTACATGTGTCCGATCTTGTTGACGCTATGCTGTACGTTCGCCATGCTGAACATTTGCACAAAATTTACCCAATAAATATCGGTCCAATTGACGACGGCGTGACAGTGCGATTCATTGCTAATTCGGTGGTTGAACGAGTAAGCCCCTCCGCTGTAATTCACTGGGGTGTCGGTAATAAAGGCTGGGTTGGTGATGTGCCGAAATTTAATTACTCAACAGCCAAGCTCCAAGCACTCGGTTGGAAGCCAGTACTCGGTTCAAAGGCTGCTGTGCTGCGTGCTATAGAAGAGATCTATCTTCAGTGTCTCAGCCAATGAATTTCTGTCTTCCTAAATGCGAAGTTGCTATCCTTGCCGGTGGCATGGGTACCAGACTGGTCGAGCGTAGCGGAGACCTGCCTAAGCCGATGGTGCCGGTGATTGGTAAACCTGTGCTTCACCATCAAATCGAGCTCTGTCGGAAGCATGGGTTCTTAAACATCGCTCTGCTTGTCCAGCATCGGCACGAGAAGATATCCGAGTATTTTGGCGACGGTTCTGCATTTGGCGTTAAGCTGAGTTACGTCATTGAGGCCGTGCCTCGCGGCACCTCTGGTGCTCTGCGCGACGCTCTACCTATGCTCGCCGAGCGATTTTTGCTTCTCTATGGTGACACGTTTATGGACGTGGATCTGCGTAAGCTCTGGAGGGCGCACGAAACCTCTGGTGCCGTCGGTACTCTATTTCTTCACCCCAACGACCATCCAAATGACTCGGATCTCGTTGATATCAATGAGAACGGAACTATCCGGGCAATCCTACCTTATCCACATCCAGTAGATCGTGAGGTTCGTAATCTCGTTAACGCAGCGCTGTATGTACTCGATCGAGCGGGACTGGATGAAGTTACTCCTACCGAGGGAAAAGCTGATATCGCCAAGGACATGTTTCCTCGCATGCTTGATCTTGGCAGGACCTTGTACGGATACGTTTCTCTTGAATATATCAAGGACATGGGGACACCTGAAAGACTCGACAAGGTCGAGCGCGATCTGATAGCAGGCTTGCCTGAGCGTCTCTCAGGACGCCAACTACGAAGTGCAGTTTTCCTTGACCGCGACGGTACTATCAACCGCGAAGTCAGTCACCTCAAGTCACCGGACCAACTCGAGCTGCTACCGGGTGCCGCAGCGGCTATCCGTCGCCTCAACCGCAGCGGCATGCTGGCCGTAGTCATCACGAACCAACCAGTGGTTGCGCGCGGTGATGTTAGTTTGGAGGAGCTCGATCGTATCCATGCCAGGCTGGAGTGTCAGTTGGGCGTGGGCGGCGCTTTTCTCGACGGTCTTTACTTCTGTCCACACCATCCAGAAAAGGGCTTCACCGGAGAGGTTGCTGAACTCAAAGGCCCGTGTAACTGCCGTAAGCCAGAACCCGGTTTGATTGACCAAGCCTGCCGGGATCTAGGTATTGGCCATCATCACTCGTGGATGATCGGCGATACCACCTCTGATGTCGAGGCAGGTCGACGTTCAGGGTTGCGCACAGTGTTGCTGCGCAGTGGCCACGCCGGTTCTGACGCCAAGTACGCCGTTAGACCCGACTACACAGCACCTGACCTCGCAGATGCTGTCGATTGGATCCTGAGTGGACACGCCGAATTGACTCGACGCGTTGCTCCGATCGCTGTCGCGGCCAGTCGCGACATCCGTCTCGTGCTGATCGGCGGCCTTGCCCGCGCGGGAAAGAGCTACACCGCCCAGGTCCTTAAGGAAATGCTGCACGTCCTCGGTTGTCAGTCCCACATTATTTCCTTGGATGGCTGGCTCAAACCACTTTCGGGACGTGCGGAGGGCTCAGGCGTTTGTGAGCGCTTTGACTTGTCCAATGCGTCTGCCATTATCACATCGGCGACGTGTTCGAACTCTAGGGTCGTCGTCTTGGAGCCTCTCTATAACCGCCTAGCACGAAACACAGGCCCTCAATTCATTGAGCACTCCATTGGACCCAATGACGTCCTCATTCTTGAGGGAGTTCCCGCACTGTTGATGGACGATCTGCTCGGTTTATCTAGGACGATAAAGGTCTATGTCGACGTTGCGCCTGACAGGCGCGAGGCGCGTCTGAAGCAGGATTACGCATGGCGTGGTACCTCAGCCGATGAACAGTTTGAGACCCTGGTCGCGCGGAGATTAGATGAAACTCCGATCGTCGAGCAATCGCGAACACGTGCGGACTTTGTTGTTGATGGTGCTTCTTATGGGAGCAAAGAATAATGATCGTCAGCAAGACTCCATTGCGCATGAGCTTCGTTGGTGGTGGCAGCGATCTGCCCGCTTTCTACCGTGAAGAGGAAGGCGCGGTACTGTCGACGTCTATTGACAAGTACATGTACATTTGTGTCAACAAGAAATTCGACGGCCGTATCCGCATCAGTTACACGAGAACCGAGGACGTCGAGCGAAGCCAAGAAGTAGAGCATCCGCTCGTGCGCGAGTCGCTGGATTTGGTCGGTATTGATGGTGGCATCGAGATCGCATCAATGGCGGACATCCCGTCCAAAGGCTCTGGATTGGGTTCTTCCAGCACTTACACGGTAGGATTACTTAACGCACTGTATGCCTATCGCAATCAGTTTGTCTCCAAGGAAAAGCTTGCATCGCAAGCTTGTGAGATTGAGATAGATCGTTGCGGCGAACCTATAGGCAAGCAGGACCAGTATGCGGCCGCTTTTGGTGGACTCAATTTGATTCGTTTCCATCCTGATGAATCGGTGTCGGTAGACCCTGTCATCTGTAAGCCATCTCTGCTTCAGGAGATGGAGGACTCTACCTTGGTATTTTTTACTGGCCGCACGCGCAGTGCATCTGCAGTGCTTGCCAACCAATCGGAAGCTATGAGGGCGACCGATCGCCGTCTGCTTATGCGCCGGATGGTTCAATTGGCTTTCGACATGAAAGAACAGCTGGAATCCGGAACGCTTGATAACTTGGGAGATTTACTCGACGAAAACTGGCGCCTCAAGGCTCAGTTAACTTCCGGTATTACAGATCCTCAAATCGATGCTTGGTACGCAGCCGGTGTTGCTGCGGGTGCTCAGGGTGGTAAGTTACTCGGTGCTGGTAATGGCGGCTTCATGATGTTCTATGCACCCAAAGAAAGGCATGCCCAAATAATGGCCGCACTATCTGGCCTTGAACCTGTCAAGTTTCGTTTTGATCGTGCAGGAGCACAAATCGTTTTTTATCAACCACCTCTGTGAAGAATTATGACAAATTTCACTGTTTCCAACTATCTGGCTGCACATCAGCAGCTTGCGCAAAAGCTAGATGCCGAAATTTTTCAGATTGGCATTGAGATGATTAAGGCCGCTTTTGAAAGCGGAAAAAAAATCATCACATGTGGCAACGGAGGTAGTGCCTCTACTGCCTCACACTACATCACTGATTGGAACAAGATGGTCAATCTTGCGACCGGAAGGAAGTTTCGCGGGGTATCCCTTTGTGACAACGTGGGGCTGATTACAGCCTACGGCAATGACCTTAGTTACGCTGATGTATTTGCAGGTCAGATTGATGCGCTCATGGACGAAGGGGATTTGCTTGTCGCTGTCAGTGGAAGCGGTAACTCGCCAAATATCCTCAAAGCTATCGAAGCGGCGCGCCGTGCAAATGGCACAGTGCTAGGTGTAGTGGGCTACGATGGCGGCAAGATGATGCCTATGTGTGACCACAGTGTATGGGTTCCATCCTTTGATATGCAGCTGTGCGAGGATGTCCATCTAATGTTTGGGCACATGGTTATGAAGACGCTTTGTAAGTCCGATATACTAAATAAGTAAATATATTTATTCTGATAATATATTAATGCGTAATTAATTTGGAATTCCTTGATATTTTGATATAATCTACTAATCTTGTGAAATTTTGATACGCGATGCAGTTGAGGTTAAAATAATTAATAAAGAAAATTAATTTAAAAGATTTTTAATATTGATTATTATTTATAAAATATTCATCGTAATGTCTTTAGAAGCTAGCAATTAACATTTTAAAAAGTAATGCATAAGCAAATCAAAGTATTTTGTGTTGCGGACTATTTTCTGCCTGGTTATCTTGGCGGTGGACCGATTACCACGATCAATAATTTGCGTAAAGCATTGTTGGGTAAGGTAGACTTTTCTGTGTATACGCGCGACCGCGATCTTGGATCAATTGAAGCATATAGTGAAATTATAGCTAATAAATGGATATCGGTGCCCGAGGGGTTTGTATATTATGCGAGCCCTGATAATTTTGGGGCGTGGGAAATTATAAGGATGATCAGATCTAGAAAATATGACATTATTTACTTTAATAGTTTTTTCAGTGCCAAAGGATCTATCTTTCCATTATTACTGCTGAAGTTACTGAATTGTAAAATCCAAGTTCTTTTGGCGCCGCGAGGCGAATTTTCACTTGGTGCTCTGGCCCTCAAGAGTTACAAAAAGAAGTTTTATTTGGTTTTTTCCAAGATTATAAAACTTTACAATAATATTTCTTGGCACGCATCTTCCCCAATTGAGGCTGAGGATATTTCGAAAATTTTCCCTAATGCGGATAAGAAAATTTTTATAGCTGGAGATCCCGTTTGTATCGAAAACTCCTATCCGGCATTAATGTCCCCAAGAAAAGAGTCTGGCCGACTTCGGATTGTTTTTGTATCTCGAATATCGCCAATGAAAAATATTGATTATTTGTTGGATATATTATCTTCACTTTCGGCTCCTGTTCAACTGGATATCTATGGGCCGATTGAAGATGAAATTTATTGGAAACATTGTATTGAGTTGATTAAGAAATTGCCAAGTAATATACAGGTAGTTTTAAACGGGCCAATTTCGCCTAATATGGTTTCAAGTGTATTTGCAAAGTATGACTATTTTTTGTTTCCCACTCGTGGTGAAAATTTTGGACATGTTATTTTCGAGTGTTTGCGTGCAGGTACTCCTGTTCTGCTGAGCGACCGCACGCCTTGGATGCCCGATGACACAGGTGCGGTTTCTGTTATTTCACTTGATAACATCTCGGGTTGGCGTGAAGCAATCTTGAGAATTGTTGAAATGTCTCACGAAGAGCATGAATGCTTGCGATTCGGAGCTATTAGCTACGCTAATACTTACGCCAAATATGAATCCACCAAAAACGATAATTTTGAAATTTTTTCAAAAGCGCTGAATTAATAATTGTTAAATAGCGGTCTGCTTCGGCTTGCGCGGCTGTGCGCCGTTTGGCTGACCTACCACAGGCAGTATTGGTCGAGATGAGCGAAGCAGCCTTTTGCCAAAAAGAGCAGCATTTCGAACCCCGCATTCTGCCTCGCTGGCTGATCGAGATGTTTCGTGAGTTGTGCTGAGGGGGGCAAATCCTCAGTGCGGAGTTTCAAGCAATGACTTTATCTATTCCTATTTCTTCATCCCAAAAGATCCTCGTGCTTGGCGTCACCGGCATGCTGGGCAACGCCGTGTTCCGCCTATTCTCCCAGAGCCCTAGCTTCGAGACCCATGGTACAGCTCGCAGCGCTGATAGCCTGCGTCACTTTGACGAGACCTTGCGGTCGCGCATCGTTGTGGGGGTCGATGTCGAACAGCACGATCACTTGGTGCATCTTTTCAGCCGCGTAAGGCCTGACATCGTGATCAACTGTATCGGGCTTGTTAAACAGCTCGCCGAGGCCGACGATCCGCTGGCAGCTCTGCCTATCAATGCCCTCCTACCTAACCGTCTGGCGCGCTTGGCTTCATTGGCAGGTGCACGTCTGGTCCATGTGAGCACGGACTGCGTGTTCACCGGGAAACAGGGGCTCTACCGGGAATCTGACGCCCCGGACGCGCTGGACCTTTATGGCCGCAGCAAGCTGCTGGGTGAGGTGGATGAGCCCAATGCCGTCACCCTACGCACGTCGATCATTGGTCACGAGCTTGACAGCGCTCACAGTCTGGTGGGCTGGTTCCTGGCGCAGGAGGGACGAGTACGTGGTTTCACCCGTGCTGTGTTTTCTGGCTTGCCGACTGTGGAGTTGGCTAAGGTAATCCGAGATCACGTACTGCCACGCCCTAACTTGCGAGGCCTGTGGCATGTCTCGTCTGATCCCATTGCCAAATACGACCTGCTGCAGCTAGTGAAGAAGGCCTACGGTAAGTCGATCGAGATCACACCTGACGACCAGATGGTTATTGATCGTTCGTTGGATTCCTCGCGCTTCCGTACCGAAACGGGATGGTCGCCCGCCCCGTGGGCGGAGCTGGTCGATACCATGCGCCGGTTTGGCTGAGCAGCCCGAAACCTCAAGGAGTGAATGTGTTCAAAGATAAGACTCTACTGATCGCTGGCGGCACAGGATCATTCGGCAATGCGGTCTTGCGCCGCTTTCTCAACTCGGACCTTAAGGAAATCCGCATCCTGAGCAGGGACGAGAAGAAGCAGGACGACATGCGCAAGCGTTTCGCCAGTTCAAAGCTGAAGTTTTATATCGGTGATGTGCGTGACTACCAGTCGGTGCTGAACGCCGTGCGGGGTGTGGACTACATCTATCACGCTGCGGCGCTCAAGCAGGTACCCTCCTGTGAGTTCCAC
>JACCDH010134261.1_pt1 | contig 16844 bp, 16 predicted proteins | sample 7442481 | NCBI WGS metagenome assembly JACCDH01 (sample SAMN15323433, study PRJNA562643) | freshwater metagenome | isolation source: river surface water | place: USA:Blue River Watershed | collected 2017-08-15
GACCTTGCGTCTTTCCAAATCTTTGGATAAAACCTCGGTGCCAATTCTTGGGCAATTGTTTTTGCAGAAAGTTTATCCTCAAATTTTATGGTATCCCAATCTTCATCAAATTCTTGCTTAACAATTTTCTTGAACTCTTCCAGCTTTCCATCCATTTCCATTTTTCGCTCCAGTAAAGCAATTTTTTCCTCTGGTGCATAACCAGCCCAACGCATTACTTCGTGGTATACGATGGTTCCAACAGGAGCTAACGTATATGAACTGATTTGTTGAGTAGCTAAGTCTATTAGGAATACAACTGGATCGTATTTCTGTACTAGACTTTTGAGTAGCTGAGTAATTGGAGTTGAATTTATTCTATTTGTTAGACGTTCTTGGAAAGATATTCCATCAACTTCCAAATCTTTCTTCAAACTCAATCCCAAATACTTGGCAAAAGAGCTTTTACCAGAACCATAAAATCCGGATACCCAAATTCCAATTTCATGAGATTCCGACTCCATGCCCGCTGACATAGAATCCAAAACTTTATCAAAGCTGTTTCTTAATTTATCAGTTACGACATACTCTGTAATTTCTCTCTTCAGCGCTGATGGCTCGACACTGCCGAAAGTCACGACCTTTTCAATACTGCGGTAGATATCTTTTGAGGGGTCAAATAAGTCTTTTATCTTGTTCATTTTCTAGAAGTGTTTTGATCTATAATTTCCATCTTGCGGATAAAATCCTAAAAACTCAAGACTGGACCCGTTAATCGTTCCAGGGTAAAGTACTATTAAAGGAATTTTTATTTCGGAGTAAATATTTTGTTCTACTGGTCCAAACCGTGTAAAAGGGTGAATTGCCTCCAAGTCATTTACTATTAGCAGTGGCTTAGGTTCAGTTAGAAGTTGTTCTTGAGCCCCTAAAACCGCAATTTCGATAACTTGGTTCTCAACTATCATTGATCCGAGATCATCTTTAAAGAAATCAGAAACAGCCTCTGGCCCATCTTCAGTATCCGGAACCAACCATTTGCTACGTCTTGGATTATTTTGGAAGAATTGATTTATTACAGTTGTCATTGAAAGGTTTGAACACGAGAATCCAAAACCCTTTGCTAGGCTTAACCAGCTCGCTAATTTCCGCTTTACTTCAAGATTTTGATCTGTATCAAAAGTCATATAGCAAACTAACTTATCACCCGTGTGATGATGTGAGGCGGGATTCTCGAGGTATTCAAGAATAGATTTAAATTTACTGTCCAATTGCATCAATTAGTTCATTCATGTTTTTATAGTTCCAAGTAATTCTAATCAAATCACCTGCGTTTTGAAAAATAAAATGGCCCTGTGCAGCCAATCTTTCGAAATGTCTTGTTACGTCATAACGGTTGTATCCAAAAAGTTTCCATTCTTCGGCATTTGCAATGGCTTCATCGGAATATCCCTTGAAATGTAATTCGTGTGATAAATAATTCGCAGTTTTATCAGATAAAAACACCGGAATACAGTTGTGTTTTTTATCCAAAAATTTAATGTCCATAAGTGTAGCAATAATGTATGATGCCACTCTTTTCTTGGTACCGTCTGACCAAGACAACGCAATTCTGCCATCTTTAATGGCATCATTGATAAATAATTTTGCATCATTAGATGTGACAAGGGTATTTTCTCTGCTTTTAAGCCAATAAACATCTGTAATGAAATCGAAAAATACCCTATTTGATCTAGCAATATAGATGAGCATGATTTGAATTAGCTGGTCCAATCCAACATTGTAACGATGTAATTGAAGCAGATAAACAGGCACATAATTATCATTTATTACAAACCTTTTGTAGAACACATTGTGAATGATATCCTTTATCCTCTTTTCAGAGGATTTTACCAAAATATTTGAATCGTAAACTTCTTTTGTGAAGTTGTCTTTACTGTTATCAGGGCTATACTTTTCCATTAGCAGGAGCGTCTCCTGAATCATCCCAGTGCCTTTGCACAAATCAATATTATATAGGCTCTTTGTTATCATTAGTTTAAATACGGGTATGTTTTGTACCCCTCTTTGAAAGCTTCGTAGTAATGTCTTGCAATAGATTGAAAAAGAGACAAATCGTTTAGCTCTTCATGATTTCCTATCAAGACCGGACCTTTGGAAGCATTAATAGTAATCCCAGATGTCATCTCTTTTAAAATTTGAAGCGCTTTATCTTGATCCAATTGATCAAAAGAGCTTTCAGTATTTTTCAATTCATGAAATATACTTTCTTCAATTTTTTGAGTCAACCTAAAAATATGATATCGTCCGGCAGTTACATATTTATCGTGTTCCAGTCGCCCAATTTCTGTAGCCAATTGGTAAACTGCCGATGTCTTGGTCTTAGGTAAAACATAGTCTAAAAATTCTTCTCCCTTTCCAGATATAACATTTGTTGGCCACCATTGGTGGTATTCACCTAATGTGGCGATAATGAGTCTTAATTCTTTCCAATTATACATAATAGCCATCTTTAATTTATATATTGTCTAAAAAAAATAGCTCGCAAAAACAAATAAGCAGTAAGGCTTTTTTCGACAATCTAAAAAAGTTATTATTGATGTAATCATATTATTATCTCTGAAGTTATAACTATACAAACTTAATGAAAAAAGCAATAAGTTTTATATCCTAATTGGAATTTAAAAAGCTTAAAAAAAACCTTTGGACCACTTACAATTACTCAAAGAATTATTGATTTTGATCATTTTATTTTGAGATTTCGATAATTCCCAAATTTCATCAAATAGTTTTAACATCCAGAGATATTTGACCGGAACTATAAATTACAAGTTAATAAACAGTACTCAAAATCCTTATCCCACAAAATAATATTACAATTCAATAATATAATTGTAATTGAGATATTCATGTTATACCTTGCATGAATCTAATTTACCATGAATCAATACGAAATTGCATTTAAGAACGTTATCAATCAAATCACTAATAATCATTACGAAAAATTCGTGAATCATTTTCCTGATTTACTAAAAGAGCAAATTGATAGATTTAATGCAGCTGAATTCGAAGATTGGAAATATAGACAACTCAATGTTTTCCTATTCATCGGAAAATTCAAAACGATAGAAGAAAAGCATAGGTTTTTAATAAAACTAAAAAGTGATAGCTATAAGTACGACTGTTTATTCTTATGTAAGGATTTTGTGAATGATGACTCCCCTATTTTAACATCCATTAACTATCCATTGGTTTCTATGAATGACATAACCCATGTTATTAAAGTAATTGATAAAACCAACATGGTTTTTATAGCTGAATCCCGTTTAAAAACGTTTATTTTACTGTATTTGAGTCAAAAGTTTACATCTACGTTTATTCCCAAGAACAATTTGATTAAGGCCATTAGAAGTGCTTCAAAAAGAGACAATAATTCACCAGATATAGTTTCAACCAATAGCATGGTTTATAATGATAGATCAACAAGAGATAGTTTGTCAAACATTAACCCCGAATTGATCAAATCAACATCTAAGCTATGGAATACATTGCTCACTACTTTGTCGCCCCAAAGCACCGTATCTAAAATTCCAGTGTTCGACAACCCCAAATTAATAAAATGCATTCAATTAAAGCCCAAAGCGAATATGGATATCGTATACGAATCGCTTGTCCCTTTAATTCTTATTCTTGAGAATAATTATACAGTTCTAAAGCCTGAAGAATATTTCAAATTGCATCCAGATTATGATATCGAATTATATAGGAGATATTACTTAAGTGAAAGAGTTCGAAGATTTTTAAAAAAGTTTAAAAATATTCTTTAAATCACTTTTCAATTAAATTAATAATCAACTACTTGTAAAAAGTAGGTTTTTTTGATGTGCATTGCAATTTTCAATTTTGTGCACTATGACTACAAAAATTAAAAATGATGAAATAGATTTCATCACCGAAAAAGAAGTTCTTGCTATTTTAAAAATTGGGAGAACTACGCTGTGGCGCTTAAGAGCTAAAAACAAAATTAACACCTACCAAATTGAAGGTTGCAAACGTGTTTATTTTAAATTAACAGAACTTCAAAACATCTTAATTCCCAAATTTTAACTTTATGATTAATAAAGCAAGAAAATGTGGCAATATAAATTGCGAAAACATGATTTATGGTGGTCGCAGTAATAAAATTTATTGCTGCGACAAATGCCGAAGTCGTAGCTTTCAAATGAATAATTATGATACCATTTATAAAGAACGAGCGGTAATCAAAGGCATTCGAGAAAATGATAAAGTATTAGAAAAGTTATTCGAAAGATTTGAAAAATCAATTGAATACCCAAACTGCATAGAATTATCAATTACAACTTTAAAAGGGGCTGGATACAATACTTCATATAATGCATATACTGGATCCTGTAAAATTGGGAATAAAAACCCTTTATCTTTCTTTCAATTAAAATTCAAACTTATTGGTCATCCAACTTTAAAAAACCATTATATTTTATGCAAAATTCAATAAAAGAAATACCCAACGCATTTGAATTAATGAGCAATGCACATCATTATGACATCAATCAAACTAAAATAAATGAATTGAACAGTCAAAATGTAAAAATTCAAAACCAAGTATCAAATTGGAAAATGATAGCACTGACCGCTGTACTAGGTATTGTGATAGGTATCATTTTATTTAATTCGGCCAAAAAAAAAGATAAAGAAGAATAAAGTTTAAGAGTATCTTATCTATCAGTTTTTAAAATATCAAAACAAAAACGTTAAAAAACGGCAGAAAACGTTTTTTAACGTTTTAAAACTGAAAATTAAAAGTCAAAAAAGGACAGTAGTCTTTTAATAACAATCAATTTTTAGCGTATTGAATAAACTTTTGAAGTTTTCTTATTATTTGAGTGGATTTAACAGTGTATTTTTCTCCGTAAATCCAGATATCCATATTAAATTTAGGATTAGCTTTCTGTCCTTTTTTCAAACTTATAAAAATATCCTTGTCTAATGTAAAATCATGATAAACTATTTCATTGACTTTTACTTTTTCAAATTGGATTTTACCCAATAAAGTATAGTAATTTTGAACGATAGTCTCACAATCACTTAATGACAGTTCTTTAAAGAAGGTTTGCTTGTCTGATTCATTAAACTTCCGGGGATTTTCCAATTTAATATTTTTGATTACACCAATCAGTAACCCTGATTTTTTTTCTGATTTGAAACAAGTTAGTTCTATATAATCATTATTTTTATTAATAGATTTTTTATAGATAGAAAAAAGCCTAATTGAAGTTTGCTCCCCAGGTTTATGAACTTCAATTTGAGTTTTAATTTGTTTCTCTGTAATATTTCTTGTAGGCAAACATCCAATACTCAACAAAGAAACCAGAATTAAAAATGAATAATAAATTCTCATTCTAAGCCAATAGATTTTGTGACATTGGTAATATCCGAGAGATCAGCCGGTAGTTTATGAACCTGTGTTGAAGGGATAATCACAATTCTCATTTCTTTATTTCCCTCATTGTTCGTTGTTCCAGCGGTATTTCTATATTCAAGAATAACTTCGCCCAATTTAAAATTATAAATGTAATACGTAGTGCCAATATTAGCGTTCCAAGGCATCCATTGATTTGATGCAACTTTCTCGTAACACAAAACAATACCTTTGTCAACTATTTCTTGTGTAATTTCAGGTACTGAAATGGTTGCGTCATAAGCATTTTTTGACGCCGAATAGGTGAAAGAAACCATACTACTAGACTTTCCAATGACGTTGGCATTACCGTTGGTTCCATTTGTTCCGTTGCTGCCAGCGGGACCCTGCGGACCCTGAGGTCCTGTTGCGCCATCTTTAGCACAAGACAAAAGAATTGTACCTGTCAAAAAAATGACTAAGATTAGATTACTTGTTTTTTTCATGTTTTATTTTTTTATGATTAATTGATTGTATGTTTTATCTAAACCATTTACTATTTTGAGATGATAAGATCCAGGAGGTATATTTTCTAAGTTCAATTCAATATTCTGTGAACCATTTTGATAAAAATCAACTTCTTTAACTTTTTGAGCCAACATATTGTAAATCTCAATTTTTTGAATCATCTCCAGATTTTTAATTTGAATTTTATCTGTAAATGGATTTGGAAAAACTAGGTTATTTTCTAAATTGTATTTTGATTCACTCGAATATTGATGATAATATACATTAGAATAATTTTTACAGTTGTAAGGTTTATTGGAAACTTCAACGGTATAATTTCCTGATTGGAGAGGTTCATAACTTTGACCAGTTGCATTTTCGATTTTAATTCCTTCTAAATACCACTGATTATTGTCGGTTTGGGAAGAAATCAAGTTCGGAAACTGATAAGAAATAGTGGGCTGTGTCGGTTTAGGGTATACAACTACTTTTATGGTTTTGGAAGGATTTGACATGCACTTCAACGAATTACCAACTTGCAAATTGTAATAGCCTGAATTCTTTATTTTTAATATTGAATCTGAAGATCCGTCAGACCAGTAGTAAAATTTGTATTTAATTGAATCTGTCTTCAAAAAAACATTATCTCCCTCACATAAATTCAGATCTGACGCTGGATTTATATTTGGTACATTTGCTTTTGGCATGTTTTGAACGATCACAGTATCTGACCATCGCGATAAAAACTCATTTTCATTGATCAAACGAACCGAATATTTTCCTGGTTTTCTGATTATTCTCTCTCTCACAATTTGACTGTCATTCCAAAGATATCTGTATCCCAAAGGTGCAGACAATACTAAAGAGTCTCCAGAACATAAAAACTTCACTTTCCCATCCGATAATTGTGGCCTAGCTGGAATCTGAGATAAGAGATACTTCATTCCCCAATATGCATCTATCTTACCGTATCCCCAATAATTTTGAGAATTGGGTTGATCTTTAACGTAAAAGTCTCTAATTGCTGTTGATTGTAATATTAATTTAACTTGATTTACATTTAATTCGGGGTAGGCTTCCAACCATAATGCAACAATACCTGTAACCATCGGCGCAGCCATGGATGTTCCAGACATAGCACCATAATAATAATTTTGCAAATTATAAATGAATTTATTTGTTGCTAAATCTCCGCTAGTAGATGTAACATCAGAACTATTGAACGATGATTCAACAAAATCACCTGGCGCAGTGATGTCTGGTTTCATTCGATTATCATAAGTCGGACCCAGTGAACTGAATAAAGACCGCTCATTTACAAACCAGTTGTTCGATTTTATAGAATTATTATTGATAGAATAAATACTATTTTTTGAGCAATAAGAACCTACAGTGATGATATTTTTCCCTGTTCCACCTATCTCTCCAATTGAACCTTTATTATCCCCTGATTTAAAAACAAAATTAGATAAATCCAAATTGCTCAATTCTAAATACTTATTACTAAATCCAGAGGCTATTTTTACGTTATTATTGATTGATTTCACTTCGATAAATGCATAAAATGAAGTATCATTCTTAACTGTTATATTATCAATAAAATATGAAATATGAGATTTATTATTTATTGAATTGATCTCACTTACTACCCAGTAAAAACAAGTATCTTGACTTTGTGCACTTAATTTCCAAAATTCAATTTTAGCTAATTTGGTATCTACATAGTTGGAACTCCAAATTTTATCTATTATTCGATTATCGTAATAATGAAATCTTGATTTTATTGATTTGTTATTATTCCCCCAAATATCTACCGATCCCTTAAACCATGAATTGTTAATATTCCATAGGTTTCTTACTGCTGTGTACAAAAAAGAATCCTGACCAAAAAAATTGTAATTTAATGAATTATTATGTTCCGCAGAATTGCCTGCAGCTCCAACTAAAATCATTCCATTTCTTACTGAATTATCACAGAATCGATCAAAACTTGAAGTCCCATCTTTCGGTCCATAATTAACACCCAAACTCATGTTGATAGTGATTGGTTTTTTCATTGACAAAGAACTTTTATTTAAATATTCAATTCCATCAGCGATGTAACTACTCCAACCGAAATTGTAAGAATAAAATGGTTTTGAGTCCGAAGCGGTAGATTGAACATTATAACTACAAAATAGAATATCTGAACCAAAGGCAACCCCTTTAAATTTATTAGCTGAACCATATCCAGAACCCGCAGCAATACCCGCAACATGTGCACCATGAGATAAATAAGGATTGTCAGACTTAATTGTAATGAAATCTGATTTGATTTTTACTTCTGCTCCATAATTAAATCCATTTGGGTAATATGAACTTGGACCGTTCACATTTTGAAGCCATGCGCTTTTTATCCTGTATGTAGTTAAATCGCTGTTGTAAAAATTGGGATGTGTAAAATCAAATCCACCATCTATTATTCCAATAAGTGTATTATTACCACTATACCCCTTCGGTAAATTAATTCCAGAATTCACCGAATCAACCTTTGTTTTCTCCCTAGCTTTGTCCATTAGAGGCCTAACTGGAATACCAACTTCAATTTGAATAATGTTTGGTTGATCCTTTAAAAAATCTAACGAATCCAATAGAATCCAAGCCGTATACAAATCCTTATTTCCTGAGCCCAATATCACGCCAGGAATGGAAATTTCTTTGCTAACATGAGAATCAAAAGTTACAAATGAATGAACATATATTTCATGGTTGATTTTTCTTAGTGGGAAAAGTGTATCATAGTGTTTTAATAAAAAATCATTGTTTCGATGATACTTGAACAGACCATAAAGATAGCCTGTATAGTTTGAAAAGTTTTGAGGCTTTGGAATTGAAATTACACAACTACCAATTTGTTGCTTGTTTTCTGCGTTAAAGTTAAAATTTGCCTTTATCTGAGAGTGCAAATCAGATACTCCCAATACTACAAAAATTGCGGCCAATATTTTTTTCATAATTTCCGGAAATGAAAAAAAGCGCAGAAGAACATATCTATACCCTGCACTGGGTCGACCAGGACATCAACAAAGTACAAACAGCCTTCCACGCTTTGGCGGTTGGTGTTTGTATTTCTCCTTGTTGTTAAAATTTTGGTCGTTTAGTGCAGAGAGATAATACAAATACAATTATCTTAATATGTAGTTATTCTTCGATTTTATTTCATTTATTTATTTTAATCAAAAATAGATCATTTGATAGATATTCACAAATTTGTTTAATGGGTGTATGATTTATCTAATTGAGAAATGTAATGATCATGGCAATAATACAATTTTTCAGCTAGCTAATAATTTATTCTTGGTTCCCATTTCCCTTTAAGTAATTTGCAAATTTAACTGATGCTTTTGCCAGGGTTTTATCATAATTGTTTTGATAAACACTTGTAATTGAATTTGAAAAGTGACCCAACCAAGCTCCTGTTGTTTTTTCTGGAATTTCGGCTTCGTATTGCAACTGCGCACAAGTATGACGCGACAAATGAAATGTGAGCGTTTTATTATCAATTTGGGTTACAACAGCCAAGTCCTTCAAAACCCTATTTGCATGTTGATTGCTGATTGGCGGTAGTAAATTGCCTTCAATTCTTCTAAAATTTGTATTTTCATACTTTTTGATAATTTCCATAGCCGCAGGGATAATTGGAATATAAATTGGCAATCCTACATTGTGTTCGCTTTTGGATTGAACCATAGTTAAAAAACACATGTTATAATTCCGATTAAATTGAATATTGCTCGCCTTCAATAATTTCTGTGAATCCGCAAACCTCACCCCTACATAACAGCAAAAAATAAAAGCATCCCGAACCCTATCCTTTTCAGGTTCACGACTTAAATCTATATCCCTCAATCTCTGAAACTCTTCAAGGGTTAATGACATCTTTCTTACTTTTACATGAGGGATTCTATACCCAATGAACACATTTTTCTGTACTAGTTCAGAATCTTGGGCAAATTTGCAAATTGTTCTGAGCCTCGACATGTGCTTCCCAATTGTATTAATGCTCAGTTTTTGTCCATATTTGCCCAATCTCAAATTTGATAGATAATTATCAAAATCCTTCAAAAACCTAAGATTCACCTGTTCTATTGGGATATTGGTCAATTTTTCCTCTTTCAGAAATTGCTTCACATACTCCATTGTGTTTTTGATTTTCTGAAGATTTTCAGGTGCTTGATTTGTTTTTTCATATTGTAGAATCAATTTATGAGCAACCGATAAAAGTGTATGATTTTCGTTTCCATTTCCATGGATGTATTCTTTTATTTCTGAAGGTGTCAGCGATTTATTTCTTCGATTTGCATCGGCAACAATATTGTTGACTTCAGATTGAATGCGGTTGATCTCTGCTAATTTGATCAATGCGTCATTTCCCTTTGGTTTCGGTTTACACAAATGTTCATCCCAATCCTTGAGATGACAATTAAAACCAATTTTAAATTCGGCTTTTTTACGGTTAGCGATAATGCGACAAAAGATGGCAAAACCATCGTGTTTTTCTCTAGCATTGTCTAGGAAAAATTTTACAGAGCAAGTATTTAGTATCATAGGTCTCAGGTTTCGAATCTAAATAGGTCTCAGAACTTAAAAAAAACCTAGTTTTTACAAGTGATTGAATTTTAAAAACTTGAAAAATCAGGGTTCCAATTTTTGTCACTGAAACTAATTTTTTTGAAATTGAAACGGTTAAGACGCTTTTTATGGTATTTGTAGAAACAAATGGAAACCATATAAAACAAAGAAACCGTTGAATAACAACGGTTTCAAAGTAAATGAAACAAAATGAAAATGTTTCCAGCGGAGAGAGAGGGATTCGAACCCCCGGACCTGTTACAGTCAACGGTTTTCAAGACCGCCGCATTCGACCGCTCTGCCATCTCTCCTTTCCTTCAAAAGGACTGCAAAAATACGCTACTTTTTAGTCTTTTGCAAATAATAATTGAAAATAATTCACCAAACTCCCCTAACTAATTCTTATTGTTTTATTTATAAATACTTTTAATGCGTTTTCCATGCCCCTTCACCCCCATAAACTTTAAACTCTAAACTTTAAACTCTCAACCCTATTCCCCCTATCTTTGCACAATGGAATCTGTTGCCTACGATCAAGTGTTTGAAAATGTCGACTTCGCCCTCAACCCGCCACAAATTGGCGAATACGAAGTCTGTTCCTTCATCAATTGCAACTTCACCGACGTTGACCTTTGTGGCATTCAGCTCACCGAATGTACCTTCACAAAATGCAACCTCACCGGCGCCAACATCGCAACCACCGCCTTTAGAGACGCCAGATTCGATGAATGCAAAATGGTAGGACTACAATTCAAACTTCACACTGATTTCCTCTTTTCAGTGCAGTTTAGCAATTGCAACCTCCAACTCTGCACCTTCTACCGTATGTCCCTCAAAAAAATGAATTTTAAAAATTGTAATTTGAGGGAAGTCGACTTCTCAGCAGCCGATTTAACCGAAGCAAATTTCGATGGGTGCGACCTGCTTGCAGCAACCTTCCTCGATACCAACCTCGAAAAAGCCGATTTCCGAAATGCCGTGAATTACGCCTTCGACCCCGACCAAAACCGCATCAAAAAAGCCCGCTTCTCCGTAGACGGCCTACCCGGTTTGTTGCAGAAATATCAAATTAATGTGAGTAATTAAAAAGTTTATAAACATTTATAATCTCTCCATTAAACTTTCTAATCTCTCTAATCTTTTAATCCTCTCAAAATCTCTTCAACCACTCCTGGATCTAACAGGGTGCTGGTATCTCCGAGGTTGTTCAATTCGCCTTCTGCAATTTTGCGTAAAATGCGGCGCATAATTTTGCCACTGCGCGTTTTGGGTAGGCCAGAAACGATTTGAATTTTATCGGCTTTGGCGATAGGACCAATTAAACGGCTAACCGTTTCATTGATATCGCGTTTCACTAAATCTTTGTCGTGGGTATGGTCTGTACACACCACAAATGCATAGATTCCTTGTCCTTTGATATCGTGCGGATATCCAACCACTGCGCTTTCTACCACCCCAACGTGCATGTTGATTGCGTTTTCAACCTCAGCTGTCCCAATTCGGTGTCCGCTCACATTCAAAACATCGTCTACCCTACCAGTAATGCGGTAATTTCCATCGGTATCTCGGTAGGCACCATCACCGGTGAAATACATATTTTCGTAGGTTGCAAAATAGTTGGTATAGCAGCGATGATGATCGCCATAAGTGGTTCTCAACATCCCTGGCCACGGAAATTTGATACACAAATTGCCATGTATAAATCCTGTTTCAGGATTTATTTCGGTATTTTCATTGCCTTTTTCATCCACCAAAATGGGTTGAATGCCGGGCAACGGCAAAGTGGCCCAAGCTGGTCTCGATGGAGTAATTCCTGCCAAATTGGAAATCATCACACCGCCGGTTTCGGTTTGCCACCAGGTATCAACAATCGGACAGTTTCCACGTCCCACATTCACATCGTACCAATTCCAAGCTTCTTCATTAATGGGCTCACCAACGGTTCCCAATACTCGGAGCGAAGCGAAATCACGTCCCTCAAAAGTATCGGTTCCAAAACCCATCAAGCTGCGAATGGCAGTGGGTGCAGTATATAAAATATTCACTTTGTGCTTTTCAACAATGTCCCACATTCTTCCGTGATCCGGAAATGTAGGAATTCCCTCAAAAAGTAAAGATTTTGCTCCGGCCAACAGCGGACCATACACAATATAAGAATGTCCTGTTATCCAACCGATATCTGCGGTGCAGAAATGCACTTCATCCTCTTGATATTGAAACACTTGCTCAAAGGTATAGTTCGCCCAAACCATATATCCACCGCAGGTATGCACCACCCCTTTGGGCTTTCCGGTGCTGCCTGAAGTATACAAAATGAAGAGCGGATCTTCGGCGTTCATTTTTGCAGGAGGGACATTGGCTTTGCCCACCGTGGCAAGTTCTTCTTCCCACCAAACGTCGCGACCTTTGAGCATGCTCACAGGTTCTTTGGCATGGGTAAGAACGATTACTTTTTGTACAAAATCGCACTGTAGGAGTGCATCATCAATAACCGGTTTGAGAGGGATAACCTTATTTCCACGGAAAGCGGCATCTTGGGTAATCACAAATTCCGATTGGGCATCAATGATCCTATCGGTGATACTTTGGGCACTAAATCCCCCAAAAATCACACTGTGAATAGCTCCAATGCGGGCGCATGCAAGCACAGCAATGGCCAATTCCGGCACCATTCCCATATAAATACATACCCTATCTCGTTTTTTAACTCCTTGATTCAAAAGCACTTGAGCGAAGTTCATCACTTCTTGATGCAGTTCTGAATACGTATAGGTCCTTGTTTTTTCCGAGGGATGATTGGGTTCGAAAATAAAAGCCGTCTGATTGCCTTTTGTTGCCAAATGACGATCCAAACAATTCTCAGTGATGTTCAATTCACCATCTGCAAACCATTGAATAGAAGGATGTTGAAAATTCCACTCTAATATTTTCGTATACGGTTTCTGCCAAGTAAACGTTTTGGCAATTTGATCCCAAAATTCTTCAGGATTTTCGATACTTTTTTGATATTGCAGATGATAATCTTGTAGCGAATTAATTTTATGGTATGCAGACATGGGTTATTTTAATTGGTGAGAATGATATTTCATTTGAAATTGTTTCGGTGTGATACCTTGCTTTGTTTTGAATGCGCGAATAAAATGATTTAAGTTTTGAAAGCCCAACATAAAACAAATTTCACTTACGGTGAATTCACCTGTGCTTAACTTTTGCTTAGCGAGTTTGATTTTTTCTTCAAAAACAAATTCAGCGGGTGTAATTCCAAACGTTTCTTTAAATTTTCGAAAGAAATTCGGTCGGCTCATACATGCTTTTTCACAGAGTAAATCTACGTCAATTTTTTCAGTAATATTTTCTTTGATAAATCGAATCACGTGAGCAAAACGGTTATTATTAGAAAGTTGATACCATTGGGAATCGAAAATAGATCTTGCCTGTGTTTGCATTAAACGAACAAGCAATTCTCTGAGCGTTAAATCGGCCAAGAAATCTTTTTCTTTAGATTTATCGTAAACGCCAATTTTTATCATTCGATTGAGTATATCCGTCAAATCTACGTTATTGGATAAATGAAAATGATTTTGATTTAACTGCCAATCGATGGTCTCTTTTTCTCGAGGGAAGTGCTCATTTAAGTAATTAATTGTGGTTTGAATTTCATCTTTTGAAATTGCCAATGCAATACACTGCGTAGGATCAATTGCCGTAGCATCGGGAAAATCAATTGTCATTTTTTCACCCGGTTGAACAACTACCGATTCTCCTGGAAAGTAATCAAAACTACTTTTACCTGGCAAGTGCATGACTTTTTTCCCCTTTAACATACTTGTAATAACTAAATCATCAAAAACCAAATCTACCTTTTCTGCAGCTATATGCGTTTCGAAAACATTTAATTGGCAATGACTTAAGTCAATAGAAGTTCTATTTTCAACCAAGTTTTTTAATTGCGATTCTGGCGTAGTTGGAATAGATGTAAGTATTTGAGCGTTCATAAGCGTGACTGAGGCAATTTAGTGGTTTTAGATTGAGTTTTTTATCCTGTTTTTACAATTATGATACTTTTTGTTTACTTTTTGATATGGTGTGCGTAGTTTTTGTTTAAAAAGTTAACAAATCTTTGAAAAATTACTAAAAAAGAAAAATTATGACAAACAACAACAACTTTAATTTCCCAACGGTTAAGGAAAAGTATGACCACTTTATTGGTGGAAATTGGGTAGCACCAGATTCAGGAGAGTATTTTGAAAACCATAGTCCAATTGATGGACGTGTATTTTCTAAAGCGGCAAGAGGAAATGCCGTAGACATTGAAAAAGCAATTGATGCTGCGCAAATTGCATTCAAAACATGGTCTAAAACTGGAGCTGCGGAAAGAAGTAAAATACTATTGGCGATAGCCGATAGAATTGAGGAAAATATGAGTTATTTGGCTCAAGTTGAAACTGTTGACAATGGCAAAGCAATTCGTGAAACAATGGCAGCTGATTTGCCTTTATGCATAGATCACTTTAGGTATTTTGCAGGTGTGATTCGCGCAGATGAAGGTGAAATTTCTGAACATGATACAAATACTGTGAGTATCAATCTACATGAACCAATTGGTGTAGTTGGTCAAATCATTCCATGGAATTTCCCGTTATTGATGGCTGCATGGAAAATTGCCCCTGCCTTGGCTGCTGGATGTTGTGTAGTGGTGAAGCCAGCTGAGCAAACTCCTACGAGTATTATGGTACTTATGGATTTGATTAAAGATATTTTACCAGCTGGTATTTTAAATGTGGTTAGCGGTTTTGGTTTAGAAGCTGGTAAACCATTGGCCACATCTCCAAAAATTCAAAAAGTGGCATTTACAGGTGAAACAACCACTGGTCGTTTGATTATGCAATATGCGAGTGAAAATTTAATACCAGTAACCATGGAATTGGGTGGAAAATCTCCTAATATTTTCATGCCTAGTATAGCCGATGAAGACGATGCATTTTTTGACAAATGTGTAGAAGGTGCTGTCATGTTTGCTTTAAACCAAGGTGAAGTTTGCACTTGTCCTTCAAGAATATTGGTACATGAGTCAATCTATGAAAAATTTATGAACCGTGTCATTGAGAGAACTAAGGCAATTAAATTAGGTCATCCATTGGATTCAAACACCATGATGGGCGCACAAGCTTCAAATGATCAATATGAGAAAATATTAAATTACATACAAATTGGGAAGGAAGAAGGCGCGGAAGTACTTTGCGGAGGTGGTTCAGCATCCGAACAAATAGGACTTAACAATGGATATTATATTCAACCTACAATTTTAAAGGGACACAATAAAATGCGTGTTTTCCAGGAAGAAATTTTTGGTCCTGTAGTTGCCGTAACTACGTTTAAAACCGTAGAAGAGGCATTGGAAATCGCAAACGATACATTGTATGGTTTAGGTGCTGGTGTTTGGACAAGAGATGCACATGAGTTATATCAAATGCCAAGAGCAATACAAGCTGGTAGAGTTTGGGTAAATTGCTATCATGCATACCCTGCTCATGCTCCTTTTGGTGGTTATAAAAAATCAGGTTTTGGCAGAGAAACACATAAAATGATGTTAAACCACTACCGCCAAACTAAAAATATGTTGATTTCTTACAGTAAAGAAAAATTAGGTTTCTTTTAATAACGTTCATGGAAGGGGAATAACTCCCCTTCCATTTTTCAAATATGAGAAATCAATTACAAATAGAAAAAGTGGCTTGTACAGAGGAAGCTTCCAAATTAATTGAAAAATTACAGCTAAATTGGGGAAATCTAATGTTCCATCTGAGCGGTGGTTGCTGCGATGGTTCTCAACCAATGTGCTTTCAATTGGGTGAATTCAGAATCGGTGAATCTGATATTTTATTGGGATATGTTGAAGGTCAGCCTTTTTATATGTCTAAAGACCAATATGAATATTGGAAGCATACTCATTTAACCCTTGATGTGGTCAGCGGCAGAGGCAGTAGCTTCTCTCTTGAAATCCCATTAGGCGTGCGATTTATCATCAAATCAAGGTTATTTAATCAAGAAGAATTGGCAAAATTAAATGGGTCATGAAGGTTATAAATGTTTAGGGGGTTTATGAAGTTTATTTTTGATTCAACCATTTACGTTGAACACAAAAAAAACGGAACCCAATAAATGAATTCCGTTTTGAAGGTTTTTTTTTATTTAGAGGATTTATGAGGGTTTATAAAGTTTCCATTTAACATTTCCCCCAAAACCTATAAGCCAATAAGCCAATAAACCTATAAGCCAATAAACCTATAAGCCAATAAACCTATAAGCCAATAAACCTATAAGCCAATAA
>JACCDH010119678.1_pt1 | contig 16835 bp, 13 predicted proteins | sample 7442481 | NCBI WGS metagenome assembly JACCDH01 (sample SAMN15323433, study PRJNA562643) | freshwater metagenome | isolation source: river surface water | place: USA:Blue River Watershed | collected 2017-08-15
CAGAGTGGTTTAATGCACCGGTCTTGAAAACCGGCGAGGGTTAGTAGCCCTTCAAGAGTTCGAATCTCTTTCTCTCCGCCAAATTCAAATAAAAAAGCCCAAACTTATGTTTGGGCTTTTTTATTTTAAATCACATTGAAATTCATTGAACGTGCTTTGTATTTGCTGATTTCTTAGTCTGTCGCTGCGACCGAAGGGAAGAGGTCAACTATTGAATCAGACGTAAAATAAAACAGGGGCCTGAAGGCCCCTGTGTTCACAATTGCGGATTAATAAATCTGACAACTAAAACAAACTGAATAAATACCGTTTGGATCGTTAAACTGCCCTAAAACATTGAATTCACGAGCTGCTTGCTTCAACAGTTTTTCAGTTGCAGTAGGTTCTTGACTGAATTCACCTATCCAACCTTGGGCCTTGGCCGTTGCGAATAAATCACGCATAAACATTTCTTGCGGCGTTAATTTGGGCTCTGCAACTTGCACGTCATATTGTTTCAAACCGGCCATATTGGCAGCAGAAGCAATTGCGTCATCCAAAGTGCCTAATTTATCAACTAAGCCGAATTCTAAAGCTTTAGTGCCGGTCCAAACACGACCTTGACCTACTTTATCCACATCTTCTTTAGTGATTTTCCGATCTTCAGTGGTGCGTGAATTACTGACATGAGTAATGAAATCATCATAACCACGTTCGATCATCAGCTGTAGTAGTTTCTGGGCATCAGGTTGTAAGCCTTTGTATAATGGTAATCCTGCACTAAAACCAGCAAGTTCAGTGGTGCCGACACCATCAACGTTTAATCCCAGTGTCGCCATGGCTTGTTCAGCGGTATGGAACAGAGCAAAAATTCCAATAGAACCTGTGATTGTGGTTGGAGCAGCCCAGATTTCGTTGGCTGGTGCCGCAATCCAATAACCGCCAGACGCTGCGACGGCACCCATGGATGCAACCACTGGTTTGCCTGCAGCTTTTAATAAACGAATTTCATCTGAAATAATTTCTGAAGCAAAGGCGCTACCGCCACCACTATCAATCCTTAATACAACCGCTTTCACGGTATCATCTAAGCGTGCGTCGCGTAATAATGCCGCCGTCGAATCACCGCCAATAGTGCCCGGTTTCGCTGAGCCATCAACGATAGTTCCGCGAGCAACGACCAGTGCGACTTTATCAGTCAGAGGATTTGGCATTGCATGTTTTGGGATCACCAGGTGATGGTAATCTTTAAAATTTACTTGGTTGAAGGTGTGCTCTTCTGTGTCTTCACCGACAATTTCAATAATTTCTTTACGGAAGTTTTCACGGCTCAACACTGAATCGACCAATTTGTGTTTTAGTGCATATTCAGTCATGTCGCCATTCACTTCACTAATGCGCTGATAGAGACTGGCAAATGTTTCATCAAAGTTAGTGACTTCAAAACCACGGCGCTCTGCAACTTGCGTTTTGTAGCTCTGCCACAGTTCATCTAACCATGCTTTGTTAGCCTCTTTCGCTTCAGGGGACATATCGTCGCGGATGAAGGGTTCAACCGCTGATTTGTAGGTGCCTACTTTAAACACGTGAGTGCTAATTTTTAGTTTCTCTAAAGCACTTTTATAAAACATTGGATAGCTGCCATAACCTTCAAGTAAAACAGCACCATTTGGATTTAGGTTGATATGGTCCGCATAACTGGCAAGGAAATATTGTGACTGGCCATAGAATGTTCCTGTTGCGTACACTTTTTTGCCTGCGGCTTTAAATTTTTCAATGGCAGAGCCAACAGTACGTAACTTGTCTTGCGATGCACCACCCATATCGGCAAGTGCCAGTACCATGACTTTGATCCGATCATCACGCGTTGCATTTTCAATCACTTTCACGATGTCTCGTACTAAGACTTCGGGATTTTCTTCACCACCGCCGGCACTTTCATTAATTGCTGCTTCCAGTGGGTCTACCCAAGTTTTTTCTTCAACCAAATCGCCTTTTAAATCAAGTACTAAAGCGGCTGCAGGTGGAATTTCCACTTGTTCATCGCCAGAGAAAATTACTGTTAAGAAAGTAATCAAGGCAATTAAAAATAGAATGTTAAGCACTGAATTTCGGACAAACCGAAACACAGAAGCTACGCCACGAAATAAACGACGAAAGAAACCAGGTTTTTGTTCAGACATCTTTGAACCCTTTTAACACAATAAAATTTTGTTAAAGATACCGAATTTAACGGGAAAACAGGAAGTCAATTTGTAAGAAAATGTTTATATGCCATGCTTGAGTACAGGTTGAATGCTGCAACGAAGTCAACCAAAGGTTGTCATCGAGCTGAAAAGCAGCTAGAGTCTTTCCAATTAACAGGTATGACCAGAGAGGTTTTCGTGTCTTATCCCCATCTTTTGCAACCACTAGATTTGGGTTTTACCCAATTAAAAAACCGAGTCATTATGGGCTCGATGCATACAGGCCTTGAAGAAGAGAAGCAAGGTTTTCAAAAATTAGCGGCATTTTATGAAGAGCGTGCCAAGGGCGGGGTAGGTCTAATTATTACTGGGGGCATTAGCCCCAGCTTTCGCGGTAATTTAGTCCCTTTTGGCTCGCAACTTTCGTGGTTTTGGCAAGCCGGCAAACACCGTCTGGTGACTGAAGCTGTGCATCGTCATCAGGGCAAAATTTGTATGCAGTTATTGCATGCAGGCCGATATGGCTATCATCCATTTAATCAAGCGCCTTCAGCAATTCAAAGCCCAATTACTCCGTTTAAGCCCTCTGCAATGTCAGCAAGACAAGTGCGTGGTACTATCAAAGACTTCGCCAATTCCGCCAAGTTAGCTAAAAGTGCTGGCTATGATGGTGTTGAAATCATGGGGTCTGAAGGCTATCTCATTAATCAGTTTATTTGCCAAAGAACCAATCAACGCACCGATGAATGGGGCGGCAGTTTTGAAAATCGCTGCCGTTTTGCCATTGAGACGATCAAAGCGGTTCGTGAACGGTGTGGTGCTGATTTTATTATCATCTATCGCTTATCGATGTTGGATTTAGTCGAAGATGGCAGCAGTTATGATGAAGTTGTTGCTTTAGCGAAAGCGGTTGCTGATGCGGGTGCAACCATGATTAATACAGGGATTGGTTGGCATGAAGCCCGCGTTCCAACCATTGGTACTATGGTGCCTAGAGCTGCCTTCAGCTGGATCACTGAACGCGTGAAAGCGCAAGTTTCAATCCCGGTCGTTGCAACCAACCGCATTAACGATCCGCAAGTAGGTGAAGATATTATCAAATCAGGCCAAGCAGATTTAGTCTGTATGGCAAGACCTTTCCTTGCGGATGCTGAGTTTGTCAATAAGGCAGCAGCCGGCAAGGCTGATGAAATCAACACTTGTATCGCCTGTAACCAGGCTTGTCTTGACCATGTATTCCAAAACAAACGTGCTAGTTGTTTGGTGAATCCACGGGCTTGTTACGAAACCGAATTAAATTTTCATGCAGCACCTGTTCGTAAAAAAATTGCAGTTGTTGGCGCTGGTCCTGCAGGCATGGCCTTTAGTGTCTATGCTGCGCAACGCGGCCATGATGTGACCTTGTTTGATAAGGATAACCAGATCGGCGGTCAGTTCAACTATGCAAAGCAAGTCCCAGGAAAAGAGGAATTCCATCAAACGATCCGTTATTTCGACAAAATGCTTAAACTGCATGCCATTAAGCTGCAGTTAGGTAACTTGCAGACGGTTGAGAGTTTAGCTGCTGGCGGCTTTGATGAAGTGGTGTTAGCTACTGGGATTGTGCCACGTCATCTTGATTTAGCAGGTGCGAATCATCCTAAAGTGCTGAATTATTTAAATGTGCTTCGTGACCATCAACAGGTTGGTCAGAAGGTCGCAATCATCGGCGCTGGGGGTATTGGTTTTGATGTGGCTGAATATTTAACAGAACCTCATTCGTTAACCTTGCAGCCTGAGGCTTGGCTCAAAGAGTGGGGCATTGATAAAGAATTCCAAACGCGCGGCGCCTTATTAAAAGATGCGCAACCCGAAGTGCCTGTGCGCAAAGTGTATTTACTGCAGCGCAAAAATTCTAAAGTAGGTGCTGGCTTAGGCAAAACCACCGGCTGGATCCATCGGACGTCTTTAAAGAAAAAAGGCGTAGACATGTTATCTGGTGCACATTATGTGCGCATTGATGATGAGGGCTTGTGGGTCGAGTTTGATGGTCAGCAGCGCTGTTTAGATGTGGATCATGTGATTGTTTGTGCTGGGCAAGAACCACAGCGTGAACTTTATGCTGGGTTGCAAGCGAAAGGAGTCTCTGTGCATTTGATTGGTGGTGCAGATGTCGCTGCTGAACTCGATGCAAAGCGGGCCATTCGCCAAGGTGCAGAGCTCGCAGCAAGGATTTAAGCAAATCTTTGCGGCTTATGAGCTTGTTAAAATCCTTTGAATTAGCGTTCTTTAAACAAAAACACCAAGAAATTTGGTGTTTTTGTCTTTTAGGCCTGAAAAATTAGGGTATTTCGGTCTTAAATCTCAACGAAAAGTTTTTCAAACCCCCTCCCTTTTGCTAACTTTAAGTAGATTGCATACGTATGCGAGCGTTTTTGGTGCAAGACGCTATGTTTGCACTACTTTGGCGCAATTGGTCATGAAAGTGCCATATTAAAGCCATAGTCTAGAATGCAATCACTGATGAAGCTCTAAGGCTCAACAGATTTATCTGACAAAATCCAAACTTGGTATCAGCCTTGCTTATCTAAATTGAACAAAACTAGCGCAGTCAATTCATTGCTTTGATTATTATTTCAGGGAGTTGCAAATGTCAGGTGTGTTAACGATGATTTTAGCGGGTGGTGAAGGGACGCGTTTAGCGCCTTTGACTGGCATTCGGGCCAAGCCTGCTGTCCCATTTGGCGGTAATTATCGCATCATAGATTTCGTGATGAATAATTTCGTCAACTCAGATTTGCTGCAAATATTTGTAATTACCCAATTTAAATCGCACTCCTTGATGAAACACCTCAGTCGCTCGTGGCGAGTCACCGGCTTAACCAATCGCTTTATTGATCCGATCCCAGCACAAATGCAAACAGGGAAGCATTGGTATTTAGGCACTGCTGATGCAGTTTATCAAAACTTGCATTTAGTGCAGGGTTTAGATCCAGAGCATGTGTGTGTGTTTGGTGGCGACCACATCTATAAGATGGATGTCCGCCAAATGTTAGATTTCCATCGGCAAAACGAAGCCAAATTGACCGTTGCAGCTATTCCAGTGCATATATCTCAAGCCCATGAATTTGGGGTCATTGAAGTGGATGAACAAGGTAAGATGATTGGCTTTGAAGAGAAACCCAAGGTCAATCCTAAAACAATTCCTGGACGCCCAGATTATGTGCTTGCCTCCATGGGCAATTATATTTTTGAAGCAAAATGTCTGGTCAATGTGCTGGAAGAAGATGCGGCGCAGGTCGACTCCAAACATGACTTTGGTCACAACATCATTCCCAAATTGTTTCCCCAGGGTGAAGTGTACGTCTACGACTTTTCGACGAATAAAATTCGCGGTGAACGCGATGAAGTCAGAGGCTATTGGCGTGATGTTGGAACTATCGATTCCTACTATGAAGCCAACATGGACTTGATCTCGGTGGTGCCGCCTATCGATTTGTATAACAAGTATTGGCCGTTACGTTGTTACACGCCGCCAGTACCACCAGCCAAGTTCGTGCATGATGAGGCCAATCGCACTGGGCAAGCCATCAGTTCAATGGTTTCTGCCGGCTGTGTCGTCAGCGGTTCGATTGTGTATCATTCCATTCTGGGGTACAACGTGCATGTGCACAGTCATGCTTATGTGGAAAAGAGTGTACTGATGGGGAACAATGATATCGGTCGAGGTTGTCGTATTCGCCGAGCAATCATCGATAAAGATGTTAAGATTGCGCCCGGCACAATCATCGGGGAAGATCCAACGTTAGACAGACAACGCTTCCACGTCTCCCCCGATGGCGTTGTGGTCATCCCGAAAGGGGCGATGGTTGGATTTGATTGAATTTAGGCTCTAAGAAAGGACAGCATCATGCGCGTGGTGTTTTTATGCAGTGAGTTCGAAGGCTTGCTGAAAACTGGTGGTTTAGCTGATGCAACCCGTGGCTTAGCGATGGCGCTGAAAGCAATGGGCCATCAGGTTGAAATCATTATGCCACGCTATGGTGCTTTGTATTCATTGCCAGTGAAAGCGGACTGGCAATCCATTTATTTCGAATTGGGCAATCATCCCTATGGCTGTGCAGTGCGTCATCTTGAAATCGATGGACTGCCCATTCATCTGATTGAACATCATGACTTTTTTGCGCGATCCCGGCCTTACGACGATGGCAATTCAGCCTATCCAGACAATGCCTTAAGATTTGCTTTTTTCTGTAAAGCTGCCTTGAGTTATTTACAGCAAAGGACTGATTCTATTGATATTGTCCATGGTCATGATTGGCAAACCGGTCTTGCTGCCTGTTATTTGAAATCCATGAAGTCTGGGGGACTGCAACACACTCGATTCGTGTTGACGGTCCATAATGCCGCTTATCAACAAGGCCTGAGTCAGCAAGATTTAGCTGCCTTGGGTTTGGCTGACTGGCAAATGCCAACTGATTTTCATTGGTCGATGTTAAGTCTAGGGCTTTGGCAAGCAGATAAAATCAATACCGTGAGTCAAGGGTATCGGCAAGAGTTGCTGAGCGAGCCTGCCGCGAATGGGTTAGCTAAGCTGTATCAAGCTCGACAAACTGATTTTGTCGGCATTTTAAATGGTTGTGATTATGGCCGCTGGGATCCATCCCAAGATTATGCCTTGGTTGCTCGTTATGATGAGAGCAATCTCAGCGGTAAAACGCTTTGCAAAGCAGAATTACTGCGCCAAGCTCAATTGCCTAATTCGCAGCAAACTGGCGCTGAATTGCCATTGTTTGTATCAGTCAGTCGAATTACTGGGCAAAAAGGCTTTAGCTATCTGATCCCGGCTTTAAAACGGTTTTTGTCTGAAGCCACAGCGCAAGTTGTTTTAATGGGCACTGGCGAGCTGCAATTTATACAACCGCTTCGTGCGTTGGAACAAGAGTTTCCGCAGAGTTTTCGTTTGCTTGAAGGCTTCGATGAACCGTTATCGCATCAAGTGGAAGCGGCTGGTGATTTCTTTTTAATGCCTAGCTTGTTTGAACCTTGCGGTTTAAATCAAATTTACAGTCTGCGTTATGGCACAGTACCTATTGTGCGGGCGACAGGCGGGTTAAGGGACACTGTGATTGGCGAACCCGCGATCGATGCGACGGGGCTCAGTTTTGAGGAGCCTACGGTTGAAGCGCTGCTCACTGTATTACAACAAGCCGTGAGTTTGTATCGACAACCAAAGCGGTATCTAGAAATTCAGCAACGAGGTATGACGCAAATTTTTAGTTGGCAAAAAGCAGCCAGCCAATATGAGCAGCTTTATCTTTCAGCAATCGGATGAATATCAATTATTTAGCTGAAATTTAAGCAGGAAATGCTGGGGTAATAGCCAGCCGCTCGCATCCTATCGAAAATCATTTGTCCTTTCTTGTTTTTATTTGCTAGCCTTATAGTGACTTTTTGAAAGGGCAGTTTTATGGATGCAATTACCTTATTAACCACGCGATTTTCTTCGGCACGTCTGACTGAGCCTGCTCCATCGGGTGAGTCATTAGCCATTATTCAACAAGCTGCGCTGAAGGTCCCTGATCATGGTGCGCTGCGGCCATGGCGATTTGTGATGTTCAATGGCAAAGCTGCGTTAGCCAAATTAGGTGATATTTTTGCTGAGGCCGCTGTTGAAGAAGATCCAACCATTTCCAATGAAATGTTAGAGCGCGCCAGACAACTGCCAATGCGTGCACCTATGGTGATTGCTTGTATTGCCAAATGTGTAGAACACAGCAAAGTTCCGGTGCAAGAACAAGTTCAGTCCGCGGCTTGTGCCGTGATGGCGATGCAACAAGCCGCATTTGCCCTGGGTTTTGGTGGGATTTGGCGCACTGGCGCTTACACCCAATATGAGTTTGTCAAACAGGCACTCGGACTGGGTGAAGATGATGAAATCGTTGGCTTCTTGTACCTTGGTACCGCAGTTGGTGAAGCACCTAGTCGTGCTAACTTAGCGGTCAGTGACTTTTTCACTGAATTTCAAGGCTAGGCAATTTTTATACTCTAAATGGGGCAAATCATGGCCAAAAAAAACCACCTGACGGTGGTTTTTTACTTGGAAAATTAATTAGAAATCGGCATTGCCCGGTGTCCGTGGGAACGCGATAACATCACGAACGTTACCAACACCCGTCACATAAGATACTAGGCGCTCAAAGCCTAAACCGAAGCCAGAATGCGGCACTGTGCCGTAGCGACGTAAATCGCGATACCAGCTGTAGTCCTCTTTGTTCAGGCCCATGGCATCCATTCGTGCATCGAGTTTCTCTAAACGCTCTTCGCGTTGACTTCCGCCGATGATTTCACCAATGCCAGGGGCTAAGATATCCATGGCAGCAACGGTTTTGCCATCTTCATTCATACGCATGTAGAAAGCTTTAATATCTTTTGGATAGTTCTGCAGAATCACTGGCGCGCCAACATGGACTTCGGCTAAATAACGCTCGTGTTCAGATTGTAAATCAACGCCCCATTCGACAGGGTATTCGAATTTCTTGCCACAATTCTTCAGAATTTCGACTGCATCGGTATAGTCCATCCGCACAAAACTAGAATCAATCATGTTTTGTAAGCGAGTAACGGCATGCTCATCGACACGTTCTGCGAAGAATGCCATATCATCAGCGCGTTCTGTTAACACTGCTTTGAAGACGTACTTGAGCATGTCTTCAGCTAACTGCGCGACATCTTTTAATTCAGCAAAAGCAACCTCAGGTTCAATCATCCAGAACTCAGCTAAATGACGCGTGGTATTGGAGTTTTCTGCCCGGAAAGTAGGGCCAAAGGTATACACTTTAGAAAGCGCACAAGCATAAGTTTCAACGTTCAATTGGCCAGAAACCGTCAGGAATGTTTCTTTGCCGAAGAAGTCTTGCTTGTAATCCACTTTGCCTTGGTCGTTCCGTGGTAAGTTTTCTAAATCCAGCGTGCTCACGCGGAACATTTCGCCAGCGCCTTCACAGTCAGCACCAGTGATAATTGGCGTGCTGATCCAGTAAAAGCCTTGCTCATGGAAAAACCGATGGATCGCTTGTGCTAAACAATGGCGTACGCGAGTAATTGCACCAACCATGTTAGTGCGAGCACGCAAATGCGCTTGTTCACGCAGGTATTCCATGGAATGGCGTTTCGGAGCCATTGGATAAGTGTCTGGATTTTCGACAAAACCCAACACCTCAACCTGCTCAGCTTGTAGCTCAAAACTCTGACCTTGGCCTTCGGAACGAGCGACTACCCCAGAAACGATGACGGAACATGCGGTGGTTAAACGCTTGATTTCATCTTCATAATTATTCAAATTGGCCGGAGCGACGGCTTGCAGTGCATCAAAACAGCTGCCGTCATGTACGGCGAGGAAAGAAATACCGGCTTTTGAATCGCGACGTGTGCGGATCCAGCCTTTGATGGTAATGTGTTCACCGACCGCGTAGCGACCGGCAAGTACGTCTTTAATGACAGCGTGCGTCATGCAACAGGCTCCAACTTGCTCAGATAAAAAATTGAATTTAACTCAAAGTCTGTAATCATACGCAGTAGAAGATCGAACACAAGCAAAACTTGTAAGGAACGTTGATTTGCCAAGCCAACCGCCGCAATTACCGCAAAAAAATCGTCGAAAAGGGCCAGATCTATTGGTTCAATCACTGCAGTGGTTGTCTTTAGCAGGCTGGGTGGTGTTAGTCATCGCGCTTGGCTTAACGCATATTGCCAAGCCCGAGATGAATTCAGGCTTGGTGCAATATTGGGGAGTGAGTATTCGGGATTACTGGGATCCTGAATTGCTGCCATCGTTAATCTATTTAATGTGGTGGTGCTGTGGCATTAGCTTAATCAGTCTAGTCCTCAATAAGTTTCGACTGAGACGGGCAACCGATCGCGTCCGTTATAATTTTGTCGTGCTGTTTTTGATTTCACTCGCAGCTTTGAGTTTTTTCTATCAAATTGAAGTGCAACCTTAAACACAATGGCTAAGCGCCCGGCATCGGCGCGGTATCATCAATGATGGGTTGTTGGCACACTGCATACAGCGCTTGCGTTAACTGCGTGAGCTCAGCAGGTTCAATGATAAAAGGCGGCATCACATAAAGCAAAGAGCCAAAAGGACGGATCCAAACCCCGAGCTCGACAAACAGCTGTTGTGCTTTTGCGACGTTGACAGTGCCATTCAGTTCAACGACCCCGATAGCCCCAAGCACTCGAACCTCTCTCACCATCGGTAACTGCTTCACTTTTTCAAGCTCTAACTTGAGTTGTGTTTCGATAGCTTTTACTTGTGATTGCCAGGGGCCATTTGCAATCATTTGGGTACTGGCCAAGGCAACCGCGCACGCCAGCGGATTGGCCATAAATGTAGGGCCGTGCATTAACGCTGGTGCTTGGCCTTTCGCAATGCCCTCGGCCACTTTTTCTGAGCAAATCGTAGCGGCCAGTGTGATATAACCGCCACTCAAGGCTTTGCCTAAACACATGATGTCTGGCACCACTTGCGCATGATGACAAGCAAACAGTTCGCCGGTGCGGCCAAAACCCGTGGCAATTTCATCGGCGATCAGCAACACATCAAACTCATCGCAAAGTGCTCGGCACACACGCAAAAAGTTGGGATGGTACATCCGCATGCCGCCAGCGCCTTGCAAAATTGGCTCGATGATGAGAGCCGCCATTTCATGATGATGAGCAAGGAACAAAGTCCTTAAACTCAGCGCATCTTGTTCATGCCATTCGCCCGCGAAGGTGCTGATTGGCGCCAGGGCAAAAAGTTGTTGGATGAGCTGTGAGCGGAACATATGATGCATGCCATCATGCGGATCACAGACCGACATGGCTGCAAAGGTATCGCCGTGGTAGGCCTTGCAAAAACTCAAGATTTTAGTTTTCGCTGTTTGTCCTTGGGATAACCGATATTGCAACGCCATTTTGATGGCAACTTCAACGGCAATTGAACCACTGTCAGCAAAAAAAACTTTATTAAGTGAGGGCGGGAGCATTTGGCAGAGCTGTTTGGCTAAGTCGACCGCAGGCTGGTGCGTGATGCCGCCAAACATGACATGACTCATTTTGGTCAGTTGTGTGCTCACCGCTTCGTTAAGAACGGGATGATTGTAGCCATGCACCGCTGACCACCAACTAGAGGTGCCATCAATTAAAGTCTGACCATTTTCAAGGGTTAATCGGCAACCTGCAGCGCTAACCACCGGATAGACCGGTAACGGCTTTTGTAATGAAGTATAAGGATGCCAAATATGCTCGCGGTCAAAAGTTAAATCGATGGTCATAAAATAGCCTGTAGTAAACTTAGTAAACTGGTAAGCGTTGACTTCGCACCGTCCGGCGCTAGACTAGCGACAAATGATTGAATTCACAATGCCAAGTCGGGCTTTCAAGGAAATTTATGCACGCTCAATCGGTTGTTCGTCACAATTGGTCGCTGGAAGAAGTTAACGCACTGTTTGCACTGCCGTTTAATGAATTGATGTTTCAAGCACAACTGGTTCATCGCGCTAACTTTCGGCCGAATGAAGTGCAGGTTAGTACTTTGTTATCGATTAAAACGGGAGCATGCGCAGAGGATTGTAAATATTGTCCGCAAAGTGGTCACTACAATACAGGTCTTGAGCGCGAACGGTTATTGGAAGTCGAGAAAGTGTTAACTCAAGCCAAGGCTGCGCTCGATAAAGGCGCAAGCCGCTTCTGTATGGGCGCTGCTTGGAGCAACCCGAAAGAGCGTGACATGCCGTATTTGATGGAAATGATCAAAGGGGTTAAAAATATGGGCTTAGAAACCTGTATGACCCTTGGCAAATTAACAGCCGATCAAGCGATGGATTTAGCGCAAGCGGGTCTTGATTATTACAACCACAACTTAGATACCTCGCCAGAATTTTACGGTGAAATTATTACCACTCGCACTTATCAAGATCGCCTTGATACTTTGAGTCATGTCCGTGATGCCGGAATGAAGGTTTGCTGTGGTGGTATTGTGGGCATGGGCGAATCGGCCAACGATCGTTCCGCTTTATTACGTCAAATTGCCAATTTGCCAGTTCATCCTGAAAGCGTGCCAATCAATATGTTGGTTAAAGTTGCCGGGACGCCGCTGGAAAACGTGGACGATTTGGACGGTTTTGAGTTTATTCGGACCATCGCAGTCGCGCGTATTATGCTGCCAAAGAGCCATGTCCGTTTATCGGCAGGTCGCACGCGGATGAATGAACAGATGCAAGCGCTTTGTTTCATGGCGGGTGCAAACTCAATTTTCTATGGTGATAAGTTACTGACCACCGAAAATCCTGAAGCAGATGCCGATATGAAATTGTTCGCCAAATTAGGGTTAGTGCCAGAGCAACGCCATGATGTTTCGGATGAAGCGCATGTCGCAGCTTTGGCTGAAGCGATTAGTGATGCCGAAAAACCTCAGCTTTATCATGCGGCTGTCTAGTTTGGCCCGCGTTGAACCTTTCTAATTTCTGAGGCTGTAGGTCGTTATGCAAAAAGCGCAGATGCTGCAATGGCTTGATGCTCGCCGGGCGAATGGGCTTTTTCGAACGACCTCAGTGGTAGAGCCGCTCAGTTATGGCAGGCTGAAAGTGGATGGCCGTGAATATTTAAATTTTTCTGGCAATGATTACCTCGGGTTGGCAACAGATCCACAATTGCGTGCAGGTCAAGCGGAAGCCATGTTGCAGTTCGGTTCTGGCAGTACCGGATCGCCGTTAGTGACAGGCTTTCATCCAGTGCATCAACGTTTATCGGAAACGCTGTGTGATTGGCTGCATGTAGAAGCTGTGCTGTTATTCAGCTCAGGGTTTGCCGCGAATCAAGCCATGATTGCTGGTTTAGTTGGCGCTGATGAAACCTTGGTGCTCGATAAACTGTCGCATGCTTCGATGATTGATGCTGCTACCATGCTTTCTAGTCAGGATAAGCGTGGCTATAAACGCTTTCTGCATAATGATTTCGCCTCTTTACAACGGATCATCAGTGCGCCCTTGGCAAAGTCGGTTGTTGCGACGGAAGGTGTGTTTAGCATGGATGGCGATTCTCCTGATTTAACTCAGCTGTTCGCCATCTGTCAGCCCGCGCATATTCCAGTGTTATTAGATGATGCGCATGGACTTGGGGTACATGGCCCTGAAGGCGCAGGAACAATGAGCGCCCAAGGCCTTTGCAATCAGCAACTGCAATGTTTGATGGCGAATTTTGGCAAAGCACTCGGTGCCCATGGTGGCTTTTTGGCAGCGGATGCAGACACTATTGAATATTTGCGCCAGACTTCTCGCCACTACATCTACAGCACCGCATTGCCGCCAGCCCAAGCCGAAGCGGTGCGCTTGGCCGTCGACGCCTGTCGTCGCGAACAATGGCGACGTGACAAATTGAGGGAAAATATTGAATATTTTCGTCAGCTTGCGATTCATTATCAGCTCAAGGTATTGCCTTCAAGCAGTGCCATTCAACCTTTGTTGGTGGGTGACAGCCAACAAGCCATGCGATTGAGTCAGCAACTAAAACATACAGGGATTTGGGTCACTGCCATACGGCCTCCTACAGTGCCACAGGGCCAAGCGCGCCTGCGCATTACCTTATCGACGAGTCATACCAAAGAGGATTTGCAGTGTCTGATGCAAGCACTACAGCAAGCGCAATAATTTCGCGACATGCGACCATTCGAAATACGCCGTTTTTGTTGGGGGTTCAGCAGTGCTTTGACAAAGCTGCCACGACTTATTTGCAGGGAGCCACCCTGCAGCGTGACGTTGCGCACGATTTGCAGCATTTATTGCAGCAACGCTTACACACACTGGCGTTTAGTCAAACTCATGAGCAAATATTGGCGCGGCAAACTCATCAAGTGTTGTTAGATCTTGGCTGTGGGCCGGGGTGGTTTCATCATAATTTGTTGACGCATTGCGATGACATCATCGCTTTGGATTTAAGTCCTGCCATGCTTGCGAAGGCCCAGCAAACTGGTGTGGCCTCGCAATTTATTCAAGCGGACGCAGCCAGTATCCCCTTGGCGGCAAATAGCATGGATCAAGTATTTAGCTCGCTAATGCTGCAATGGTCGGATGCTCCTCAGGCAGTTTTTGCGGAAATTGCGCGGGTGCTTAAGCCAGGCGGCATCATGGCATTAAGTACGTTGGTTGAAGAAAGTATGCAAGAGTTTAATCAAGCTTGGCACCAACTTGGTGAGCAAGCACCGCAATTGGCGTTTTTGCCAACTGCGCAAGTCTTAGCCGCAGCTCAAGCTGCCGGTTTTGATCTGCAAGTGCAGCAGCGAACTTATCAGGTATTTTTTCCTGATGTCATGAGTCTCTCCCGAGAGTTTAAACAAATTGGTGCCAATTATACTGAGAAAAAACCACAAGGATTGGGCGGTAAAAGTCGCTGGCAAGCCTTTGCCAGGGTATATGAAAAAAATCGGACAGCACTGGGGCTGCCACTCAGCTATCAAGTGTTCATGCTGGTTGGAGTCAAACGATGAATACTGCTAATTTCTTTGTCACTGGCACTGATACTGATGCTGGGAAAACTTATGTCAGTCAGGCCTTATTGCACGGACTTCGGCAACTCCAATTCAAAGTGTATGGGTTCAAACCCATCGCAGCAGGCGTGGATGATACTGGGCTAAATTCGGATGCGGTTTGCTTGCGGCGTGCAAGCAGCGAGATGTTGCCATATCCGCAAGTGAATCCAATTTTATTGCAAGAACCTTGTGCCCCCCATCTAGTGGGCACTATCAATCAAGAGCAACTGCATGCTTGGATCCAAAGCCTTCAGCACATTCCTGCGGATTATCGTTTGATTGAAGGCGCTGGCGGATGGTTACTCCCTATTTCGCCAACGAGCTATTTGGCCGATATCGTCGCACAGCAACAATGGCCGGTTTTATTGGTTGTCGGCATGAAATTGGGCTGTTTGAATCATACCATGCTGACATATCGCGAGTTAGAGCGAGCTGGCGTACCATTGATTGGCTGGGTTGCCAATCAAATTGATGCGGATATGTTGAAATTTGAGGAGAACTTGGCAGATTTAACTGCGCGTTTGCCGATCCCGCTATTATCTGTACTGCCTCATCAAGCGCAAGGTGCAACTGCCGAGCAGTCTTTACAACTTGCCCAAGCATTTATTTCGGCAAATGCCGCTCGTCAGTCTTAAAAATCCGACTGACGATGTGGCTTTTGATTGCTCTCTCTTGGGATTGCCCTCACTTGCTATTGCAGTTGGGCTTTTTAAACTAGCGGCTTAATAGAGAAGACAAGTCGGTATTGGCGGCAATCATCTCTTTCGCACCATGCTGAAACAAACGAGCCGGTTCATCGCCAATATATTGTAAATTAGCCCCTTGGCGGCGCAGTGCACACCCTTCAGGCAAACCGACAATCGGAGTCAGTGGATCGACCGCCATAAATTCTGCCAAGCGCATATCCCTTGTTTCGCCGTGAAAACCAGCGGGCACAAAATCGGTGTAGTGCGGGTTCAGTTGAAACGGTATTAAGTTCAATGCATCAAAGCTGGGTGGGGCCACAATAGGCATATCATTGGTGGTGCGAATAGTGAGACCCGCAATATTTGCCCCCGCGCTCCAGCCTAAATAGGGCGTTCCTTGCAGGGCTTTGTGCCGAATGGCTGCAACTAAACCCAGCTCATAAAGTTTTTGTAACAGCACAAACGTATTGCCGCCACCGACGCAAATGGCATTCGCGTTGGCGACTGCTGAAGCGGGATTGTCATAGTGATGGCTGCTATCGACTTTAATCCCGAGCGGAGCCAGCGCAGTTTGCACCATCGCTTGATAATCATCGTACTGAATGCGTACGCCTGCATAGGGAATAAATAACAAAGAACGTATGGAACCCAAGAATTCATCGATCTGTTGCAGATTGGGGGCCAAATACTCACTATTGTGGGCGCGAGAACTACTCAGCAGTAATAAATTCATCATGGCGTTAAATCCTTTGCCTGAAGCCAACGTATAAGCACTCAGAATACTGAAAAATCGTGATAATTGGTGACAATTGTTCGACGAATGGTAATTGAAAAAAGCTTGAAAGCCCATACATACTAAGCACAGAAGTTGTCGATTGGAGTGTATTTTATGAAACGTGTCGCGCTGTTTATTCTTACGAACCTCGCGGTGATGGTGGTGTTATCTATCACCCTCAGTATTTTATTTAAGATTTTTGGCGTCAACAGTAGCAGCATGGGCGGCATGTTGTTGATAGCCGCCGTATTCGGCTTTGGCGGTTCGTTTATTTCTTTGGCGATGTCAAAATCTGCGGCGAAAAGAGCGACAGGTGCAGTGGTTATTGAAAAACCAAGCAATTCGACCGAGCACTGGTTGTACAGTACGGTGCAACGTCAAGCTCAGCAAGCTGGTATTGGCATGCCTGAGGTCGCAATATACGATTCGCCTGAAATGAATGCATTTGCAACAGGCATGAACCGAAATTCAGCGTTAGTTGCCGTGAGCACCGGTTTGTTACGAAACATGCGGGAAGAGGAAGTTGAAGCTGTGCTTGCCCATGAAGTTTCGCATATTGCCAATGGCGATATGGTAACTTTAACCTTAATCCAAGGTGTGGTGAATACCTTTGTGATCTTTATCGCGCGGGTCATTGCCAGTGTACTCAACGGCAATAA
>JACCDH011290069.1_pt1 | contig 16835 bp, 17 predicted proteins | sample 7442481 | NCBI WGS metagenome assembly JACCDH01 (sample SAMN15323433, study PRJNA562643) | freshwater metagenome | isolation source: river surface water | place: USA:Blue River Watershed | collected 2017-08-15
AGTTAGAGCCTAACAATAGCCGCATACGAAAGAGGAAAAATGTCTTATCTAAAAGGGAAGTCCGTCCTGATAACTGGAGGAACTGGCTCTTTCGGAAAGGCATTCGTCCAACGCCTGCTGAAGGACGATGAAATCAAAAAGCTTGTGGTTTTCAGTCGTGACGAGCTGAAGCAGTTTGAAATGGCTGAGAAGATTTCGTCTCCAAAATTAAGATACTTCTTAGGGGATGTAAGAGATTACCAGAGGCTGATCCAGGCAACAGACGGTATTGATGTAATTGTTCATGCGGCAGCGATGAAGCAGATACCAGCGTCTGAATATAATCCTATGGAGGCTATAAAAACCAATGTGATTGGCGCCGAGAACATCGTGAATGCAGCGATAGCGAACAGTATTAAGAAAGTGGTTGCTCTTAGTACTGATAAGGCAGCGAATCCCGCCAACCTCTACGGAGCAACAAAGTTGTGCTCGGATAAATTAATGGTTGCTGGAAATATTCTTGCAGGCTCCCGCGAAACTAGATTTGCCTGCGTTAGATATGGAAACGTTCTAGGTTCTCGCGGAAGCGTGATTCCTTTTTTCCTTGACAAGGCTAAGGAGGGTGTTCTTCCAATTACCGATGAGCGCATGACAAGATTCTGGTTGACTATCGAAAATGGCGTTCAATTTGTATTGGATAGTTTAGAGCGCATGCACGGAGGTGAAATCTTCGTGCCCAAGATTCCTAGTTTCAAAGTTACCGATGTTGCACGCGTTGTTTGCCCAGGTGTACCTACCAAAATTATTGGAATCCGTTCCGGCGAAAAATTGCATGAAGTGATGATTACAGAAGATGATTCTCACTCAACATACGAATTTGAAGATCATTTTGCAATTCTATCCCCAGCGTTATTGCATTCTGGCGTCTACAGCAAAATCGGTAAGAAAGTTGAAGAAGGATTTAGATTCTCTAGTGACAACAACAAAGTTTGGCACACGGACGAATCCTTCCTTAAGGTTTTAAAGGATCATGGGATTTTGGCTTGAACTCATACGGTAAGCAATCTACAAATCTGCGTGACGCCTTAGTTGTTGGGTGGCAGGTTTGGAGAAAATCCTTAACTCAAGGTCCCAAAATTCAAGAATTTGAATTGGCCGTCGCAAAGAAGGTTGGAGCCAAGTACGCGGTCGCCGTTTCGAGTGCTACAGCTGGTTTACATTTAGCACTGTTAGCACTTGAGCTGGAGCCTAATTCTGAAGTTGCTACATCACCGATCTCGTTTTTATCTTCATCAAATGCCGCGCTGTATGCAGGTCTAAAACCGAGATTCATCGATATAGACCCCGAAACGCTTAACATTTCGATCACCGATACTTTGCGAGCAATGGCCGAAGGCGATTCAATTAAGGCCTTAATTCCTGTTCATATGGCTGGCTCGGCTTGTGAGTTGGAAGAGCTCTCAAAAGTTGCCAAAGCTAAAGGTGTAGCGATAATTGAGGACGCTGCTCACGCACTTGGTGGCCACTATTCAAATGGACAACCAGTAGGAAATTGCGCATTCTCTGACATGACTGTTTTTTCTTTCCATCCGGTTAAGTCAATCACTACGGGTGAAGGGGGAGTAATTACTACGAACCGGGAGGATTTGTATCGGAGACTTCTAAGGTTGCGCAGTCATGGCATAAATCAATTAGATGACAAACTTTTCGACAAGATTCTCGGATTTACTAACGGAGAAAAGAATTTGTGGTACCACGAAATGCAGGATTTGGGTTATCACTATCGATTATCCGAAATTCAGGCAGCGCTTGGGGTCTCGCAGATGAAAAAATTAGATAAATTTATTTCTCGTCGTAGAAATATTGCTATGCGTTATGATCGTCTATTTGAAAAATGCCCTGAGATTAAGCTTACCCAGGGCCAAAAGAGACAGTCGAGTGCTCATCACTTATACATAATTGAGATTGAGTTCACAGAAATATCTATTTCTAGAAATGAATTGATGAAGAGGCTTAAGCTTTTGGGGATTGGTACTCAAATTCATTATAGACCAATACCAACTCAACCCTACTACGTTCAAAATGGGTATGCTTCCAATCAAATTCCAAACGCGATGGATTACTATTCAAGGTGCCTAAGTATCCCTATCTACCCTGGGCTCTCGAAAAAACAACAACGCTCAATTGTAAATGCTTTGTTAACTTTGATCTCCCTAAAAGAGGATTAAGGTACTTAAGAGAAGTTTTGATCTTGAAGCTTCCTGCCGAAATAATTATTATGCGGCATTTTTTACTCCGACATGGATAGAAAAATGTTATGGTAGGTGAATGCATGCACTCCTGATTGGTTATGGTTCGATTGGAAAGCGACACTTGGCGCAACTTGAAATTAGATGTGAGAGTGTTGCCGTAATCGATCCATTTGTGGAGCAACCAAGAGAATTGAGGAAGGGCACAACCTTTCACAGATCTTTACTGAATTATCAAGACGAATTAAAACAAGACTTAGATTCCAAGAAACATGTAGACGTGGGAGTGATTGCAAATTGGGGACCTGGGCATTTTGAGACTTTCTTAGAAATGCGAAAAATTGGTGTCCGGAAATTTCTTATTGAGAAGCCTGTCGCCTCGCGCATGTCTGACCTTGATAGTCTAGAGGAAATCATTGCCCGCGATAAGCTCCAAGTTTGGAGCAACTATCACCTTAGATTTGAAAAATCAACCAATTACTTGAGGGATTTCCTGAAGAAAAATAAGATAGGGAGTCCTTCTCTTATGACAGTTAGTGGTGGCGCAAAATGTCTTTCGACCACCGGAGTGCATTGGATTGATTACTTCTTTGAGTTTACTGAAAATGAAGAATTTACCGTGAATGCAAAAATCAATATTGAGCAAATTAATCCCCGTAGCCCAGAATTATCTTTTTTGGAGGGCTTTATTAATTTAAGTAAAAACAAAAGCTCGCTTAACATAAGCTTCACAAACGAGTCATATGCGGACTCAAGTATTGAAATTTACTGGAAAAGTTTCAAGGTGCAAATATCAGGAGGCATTTTTAGAATGCTGAAGAGTGAAAATCCAGAAATTGGAACACTACCCATTACGCGCACAGCTCCATTTACAGATATTATTTATGAGGACGTTTTGGGAGGATCGGGATTTGATTCCCTTTATGAGGAATTCTTCTCAACGTCAACGGATATGCCCAGATTATTTGATGCCAATAGATGGCTCTTGGAGAGTTTGATCTACAGCGATTCTCATCCAATAAACTCACTTCCGTCCAGAATTGAGTTGAGAGATAAGGACTACTTAATATCTTAAAACTTTGGATTATTGGGGCGGGGAAGATAGTGCATTTTCATCTCCCAGCATTACGTGCGGCAGGATTTCATTTGAATGGGGTTGCAGGACGCCCCAACTCCGTAAATGCTGTGGAGGTAGCAAAAGAATTCCAGATTGAGACTGTTTACAATAACGCGATTGAATTAATTGAGGATTCACAGCAGTTTGACGCTCTGCTTATTGCTAGTTCGAGTGATAGCCTAACGGATCATGTGCTGAGGCTCCAAGATTTGTCTATCCCATTGCTAGTTGAGAAGCCCGCCTTGAGTCGTTTCGAGGATTTTGAAAAAGCTGACTTTAAGAAATTGAATCCGAACAGGGTAATGGTGGGCTACAACCGTAGATTTTACCCGAGTATACGTGCACTCAAACAAAGAATCGTGGACAATGGGCATGGGATTCTAAATATCAAAGTTCCCGAGCTAAGTGGCTCTGCCAATTTTAGTTTGGCTGATTTAAAGAGTTGCCTTCGATTGAATACCGTGCATATCTTTGACTTATTGTTCTTTCTTTTTCCAATTCAAGATTTCAAAAAGGATATCTTTGTTTATTGGAACAAGAATCTTCCGAAAGGAATTCTCGTGGTCTTCCAAAACGAAGATTTTTTGGTGAATTTACGGATCACTTTTGGGACTCCGGGGAACTACGTGTTTGAATATGGTTGTGATAACACCTTAACCACCCTAGAGCCGTTGGAGAAGATAAATCACTTTTCAGGAATGCAAATCATAGAGCCGACTTCGGACCACCCAGTAAGAAGATACCTTCCTAAGCGGATTGCAGTAGCATCGGAAGCACCCAATCTTACTTACAAACCTGGATTTCTCGAACAGTCTAAACATTTCTTTGAGTTATCCAAAGGACTTCCAGTAGACGGACACGCCTCGGTTGCGGATGCGGGCAATGTATCTAGATTAGTAGAACAGATCGTAAGTCTCATTGATGAATAATCACAGGGCAGCGTTGAATGGCATAATGGAAATGATTGATTCTCGAATTAGTAAGCCACTCAGAATACAAATAGCGCGACGGATATTAGCCCAATACTTTGAACAAGTCTTGTCCGCTCGCAAGCACAATCAAAGCCTAAACAGCCTAGACGGTGAATTGTTTTCGATAAATTTTAATACTGCAAAATTTACTGGTAGCTTCAGACTTACGATTAAATGTTATCTGGAACTTTTTTATTTATTTCTTAATTACTCGTTCATTCTACTTTGTCGAAATCCAAATTTATCAGTTGCTCAGATGGAACGAACTAATTTATTTTTCGGGCACAATTTTCCAACCGGGAAAATTCAGGATATTGAAACTAGTGCCTACTTTATGCAGTTTGCCCAGAAAAATAATCATCCGTCTGCGTTTTTTCTTGAGCGCGTAGCTTTTTTGAAGAAACCGAAGCTAGTCGAATCATGCATATTTTCATTTTCCCCTACGTTATCTTTATTGCTTTTGACGAATTCGTTCTTCTTTCGTTTGAGACTTGTGTCTCGGCTAGTCAGTGAGTTTGTTTTTTATTTTTTTGTCTCGCCATTCCTCGGGTTAAGGCAATTGGTGATTAGAGATCTTTTCTTCCAGGGTTGGATGGCTAGGAGATTAATGGAACGAAAATCCGAATTGAATCTTTTTTGCTCTCCAAACAGTTTATTCATACAAAATCTACTTTTTAATCTAGACATTCCTCACTTCTCGAGGAGCATGATTTGGTACTCTGCAAGTGCAATGAAGCGCCAATTCGAGGATGAATGGTATATCGACGAAACGGTGTATTTCGATTTACCAATTGATGTTCATTATGTATGGACGAAAGAACATGCCAATTTTCTTAATCGCTCAAAGAAATGTAGGACTGTTGTAGTTGGTCCCCAATTATTCTACCTACCGCCAATACAACCGACTCGAGTATCGGTGGGCAGCAAGATTGGCATTATGGATGTCACGCCCACTAATTGGTCTATTTACCAAGACACTCTTTATAGTGAAGTACGAGGTGTATGGTTTTTGGACCAAATTTACGAAGCATTGAGCGGAAATACAACTACGAATCAGAGGCCAAGAATCGAGTTCAAGTACAAGAGACCAGTTGGATCGATTCACTCCTCCAAATACGTCCATAGAGTAGAAGAGCTTCAATCCCAAGGATTTCTTAACATTGTCGATCCAGAAATCAATCTCTTTGATTACATCTCGGGTCTATCTTGTTTGATTACTACACAACTCACTTCAGTTGGTTTAATTGCTGAGGACCTAGGCATAAAGGTTATATATCTGGACCCATTTGTATCTTCACGGATTTCTGATAGTTATGTCGCTAGAAATACTTTGGAATTGAAGGAAGTACTACTGGCCAATGGAATAATTGATTCTTAATTTTATTGCTTTTACTGTTGACATTTAGTTCAGTGAATTTCTTGCCTAATCCTATTTGCCACTTCTAAATGCCCTTCGAGTGAATAGTGATGTCCGTCTTCAGGGCTGATATAAGGCATATCTTGACGGAAAACTAAAGAAATAAAACTCATTCTGGAATCCCTCTCACAAACTTCTGCCTTTATAGTATTAAGTCTTTTGATATTCTCCTCGAAATGTGGGCTTCGACCCAATACATACTCAGAGGGGATTGGTGTTCCAATTACAAGAATTTGTAGTTCGGGGTTTTGAATAATTCGTTGCATTTTGACTAGATTCGAGCGAAATCTCGTGAAAGAAATCAATTTGTAGTGGAGGTACTTTTGAATGGTTGGCCTGTATCTGTGTAATAAACGTCCAATTAAGTACCAAATATGATTACCCACGACAGGAATATTCGTCACAATTTTTAATTTGTACGTTATTGGTCGCGGTGCAGCATCAACTATTCCTACGGCCAGTATAACAATGTCATTAATTTTGCCCTTCCCTCGAAAGCCAAAATATGGGCTATCTCGTTTCATCATTGCTACCAGATCGTTTGAAGTCGCACCTCCAAAACCTCTGACTACGACAATATCCTGCTCACTGCCAATTTTAAAGGGCCACGTATGTTCTGCTCTCACATCAGGATCCCGAGGAAGTGCTGTACTGTCCGAGTAAATGTAAATGGTTCTTTTCAATTCTCTCCTCATTTCCGGATAAAGGACTACTCAGGTAATCACAGCTATGCATTTTTACGACATTCTTGATTGGAATTTTGTCCTCAACGGTTTGTGGTCATTAACTTTTTTTCCAATCGAAATTTCGCTAGTTTTTGCTGACAGTCTTGATATCGTGTGCCCATGTCTAATCCTAATTCGACGGACCGAATCTCCATTCAAAATCTTTCCGATGTCGAAATAGATTTAGAAATTTATTTAAGTTGGCTTCGAAATGTTCGCGATAATGAATTCATCGAATCAGCTAGGGTTGACTACACCTTGTCGGAACTATCGAGTTATCTCAAAACGAAACTACAGAGTTCGAATGTAGAGTTTTGGGGCATTTTCTTAAACTCGGCTGAGTTTATCGGCACGGTAAAGCTGGAGCCAATAGATTTTAGTCTCCGGACAGCCTGGGTTGGCATCATGATTGGTGACCCATCTCACCGGGGCAAAGGCTATGGTTTTTCAGCACTTGAGATGGTATCTGATTATTCAGCCCGAGTCCTTTCCTTGAAAGAACTTCGGCTTGGCGTGGATAAGAAGAATGCAGGAGCGGTAAAGATGTATGAGCGTGCCGGATTCAATGTAACTGAATACCGGGATTCCTCATTAATTATGGCCAAGAATCTGGAAAACGTCACCGAACTTTGAATAATGGTTGCAAAGGTTCGACTTTTAATTTGCCTTTAAGTGTTCCTTGCTCCAAATTTTCTTTTAGCCTTGAAAGGATTCGGGCATAAGCTTGGCCAATCTTTTCAATGACTTTATCTGTATGAGAAGTTGTAACGTTATGAGTGCTTAGAACAAGTATTCCCTCTTTGAAGCATTCTTGCATAAAGTATGTCTTTATTTCGATTGCTGTGGCAGCCTCATGATCCTTCCAGGTTAGGAAGCGCCAAGTTGGGTGACCCGATAGTTCTAGAATTTGGTTTAGGCGGTTCTCATCCAAAAGTTTTTGGGTTGTATCATTTAACAATTTGCCAGCTTGATTCAACTTTGGGACGACTTCGTCTCTTTGATGCCTTGTAAGTACTTCGTTCGCAGCGGCAAGAGACAGCAATTCTCCTCCGAAGGTGCCCGAAAAGAAAATTTCGTTCATTTCGTGCATTATTTCTTTATTGCCCACTACCGCAGAAAGTGGGTAACCATTGGCTAAACCCTTCCCGAGAGTTGTCAGATCAGGCGTGACTCCGAATAGCTCTTGAGCGCCTCCTCTTGAAAATCTGAAGCCGGTTATGGTTTCATCAAAAATAAGTACTGCACCATTTTTTGTACAAAGACTGCGAACATTTTCCAAGAAACCTAATTCCGGCCATACCGAATTCATGGGTTCTAAAATTACCGCTGCTACTTCTCCCGGGTGTTCTAAAAAAATATTCTCTATGGACTTGCTGTCATTAAATGTGAATGTCTTAGTGAGATTTGAAACAGCACTCGGGACTCCTTTGTTCCGAGTGGTGGCCCCTATATACCAATCTTGCCAGCCGTGATATCCGCAAACCGCAACTACGTTCTTTCCGGTATGTGCTCGAGCCAATCTAATTGCTGCCGAGGTTGCATCAGATCCATTTTTTCCAAATCTCACTTGCTCAGCACTTGGAACTAAATCTACGATTCGTTCAGCTACTTCGTATTCAATTTTTCCAGGTAGTGAGAAAATCGTTCCGCGCTTGATTTGTTTACTGACAGCCCTGCACACTTGAGGATCCTGGTAACCAAGAGTTATCGATGCCAAGGCGCTCACCAAATCAACATATTTGTTTCCATCAATATCCCATGTATGGCAACCCTTGGCCCGTGCCATATAAAGTGGAGAGATGCCAACAGGATACTGTGTTCTTGACTTGCTAAATGTTTGAGACCCAGTTGGGATAACATTTTCTGCAATAGATAGGTGCTTTTCAGAATTTTTGTATCTTGAGTTAGTCATTTGCTGATTTCCAGTCTTTGAGTGCTTCATTTCGCAAGTCTCCGGAGAGTTTATTTTGCGCTTCTGGATTATTCTTTAAATATTTTAGCACTTCAGGTATTTCAAGTAATTTTGATTGTGTTTTTTCAAAAGCAACCACTCTCCGAATAAATTCAAGATCTTCTGGATAATCGACTGTCCATCTTTCCCTTTGCATTCCTAGATTTGATCCAAAATTTTGTATTTTGAATTGAGAAGGTCTCGAATAAAGTCCCAGGGTTACATGTTCTCGTTCCATAGTTGAAAGATTGAGTTTTGCAAGATTTCGAAACGCATGGGTGCTTACAATTTCAATATCTAGCCCGTCGGGGAAGCTTGGCTCAATCACGTTAGAAAGATAGTCTAAATCTGAGTTGGTGAATTGCCGAATCATCTCGTCCAGTAAGTCGGGCATCACCAATGGGCAGTCACCGGTTATTCTAATAAAATAAGAAGGGTTATAGGTGTCAAGCACCTGCAGAAAGCGCAGAAGTACATTATTCAGAGGCCCTCGGAATACCGGTTGCGAAACCGAATTCAAGTAGTCGGAAAGTTCGTTGTCGGACTCTTCAGTTGAGGTCGCCACCACAATTTGATTTACTTCTTTAGAATTCTTCACTCTATCGATTTGGTATTTAATCATGGGTTCGCCATGAAGGTCTGCCAATACTTTGCCCGGGAATCGAGTGGAATTCATTCGAGCTTGGATCACAACTAAATTTGAACTCATCTATTTAATTCGCTCCACATTCTTGGATCCGCAGCGAATTCGCTCACTTGTGAAACGTGAAAAGAGATATCCTCTCGATTGATTTGTAATGATTCAATATTTTGCTTATATTGTTCAAAATTTTCAGCACCGAGAACCACTTGGGAAGCCCAGACTATTCCTTTGGCATAATTTATACATAACTCTCTTTCGCTGATTCCATTTTCCCTTGCACATTTCTCTATTTCCATTCTTGATCGAATGATTTCGTTCAAATTCTTGGGGACTACTCTTGGAGCTCCTAAGAGTAAACCTTGCAAGAACACAGACCTAACTTGGAAAATTACTCCACTTTCATAAAGACTCATCAAGTTTGGTGACGAGATTTTTCTTCGGTCCACTATGTTTTCGGGTAATTGGAAGAGGCTCATTCTAGGAAAGATTCTTACAGCCTCTAGAATTTCTGATTCCTGATAACAAGCAATACCTACATGCTTTGCAGTTCTTGAATCTAGCAACTCATCTATAGCCTTGTCTATATATTTAGAGTTCTCCCCAAAAGCATCCTGGGTACCGTGCAATAAGATGGCGTAGGCTTTCTCTTGATTTAGTATGCTCAAAGAGTCTTCCACTGAGTTCAAGAAATTTTCTACGCTGTTATATGCTGATGGCGGCACCTTAACAATTAGTCTTTCGAATTGTTCCCCTTCTAGAATTTGGCCGACTTTTTTTTCCACCCCGAAGTAGCTCGGGCTCGTTTCTAGGAAGACATCATTTCGCCTTAAAACATCACTAATAATCTTTTGGATTTCTTGATCTTTTACCCGAGACTGTCCTACTCCATATGGAAGACCGAAATTGGCAGTTCCTACTACAAGCTGTTTGCCAAGAGAGAACATCCGAAAAGAATAGCCCAGTTCGGACTTGAAGCAACCTCTTTTGATTCAAGGATTACGACGTAGTGTTCTCTTGACCCTTGCTAGACTTAAGTTACTAGCGAATGGCGGAATTGTGACTACCAAATTTGAAAGAGACCAGGCCGGATTCCTCAGGGTTACCCCGTTGCCGGATAAGAGTGACCTGGCCGCATATTATGCTTCCGATTACTATCAGAATCCCCATGGGACGTATAGCCAAGAATACTCCGCAGAGGAAATTGAACATAAGAGAATTCGTTGCAACTTTATTTTTCGGGTGGCTACAGAATCTTTTGATGAGTCCGGGTCTTTTCTGGACGTCGGATGCGGAGAAGGATTCTTATTGGACTCCTTCCAAAGCCGGGGATGGAAATCGCTTGGGCTTGATTTCAGTCGCTTTGGAATAGAAAAATTTAATCCTCATCTTGTAAGTTCCTTTATAGAAGGAGATATATACGACTCCCTTGATTTATATAAAAGCCAGAAAATTGAATTTGACTGTGTTAATTTGGGAAATGTCCTAGAACATGTGCTGGATCCTCTCGCCCTATTAAACTCAATCGCTTTCTTATTAAGCAAAAAAGGGGTACTTGTTATCACTGTACCTAATGACTTTTCCCAGTTACAGCTAATGCTTGCAGAAATAGGTGCTATAGCCGATAGGTATTGGATCAAGATCCCAGACCACCTAAATTATTTTTCCTATCAATCTCTCTGGTCACTGGTTTCTCAATCTGGATTGGTGCCGATTGATGTCTTTGCTGACTTCCCTATTGAGTGGTTCTTAGCCAACGAAAGTTCAAATTATTCTAAAAACAAGGCTGTCGGCACATTTGCTCATTCTGCTAGAGTGAAATTAGATTCATTCATTACCGACCAAGAAGATTTTGAAGCAGTAAAAAATTTCTGGTCTGCAATGGCTAAAGTCGGTCAAGGGCGCACCATTACTCTACTGTGTCAGAAATTAAACAATTCATGAGAGTTGGGGTAGTTGCAGATATTCATGCAAACAGTGTCGCTCTTTCGGTGGTTGTAGATGAACTTCACAACCAAGGTATTGAAACAGTAATTGTCGCCGGAGACACGGTGGGCTACTACTACAATATTTTGGAAGTGCGCGATTTACTGTCCGATTTTAACTTATTTGAAGTAAGGGGCAATCATGAGGATCGACTTCTGAGTGATTGTCAATCAGAGTTAGAGGAATACGAGAAGAAGTATGGTTCGGGGCTCAGAAGAAACAAACTCGACTTGAATGGAACCGGTTTGGATTATGTTCGAAATCTAAATCATCCACTTGAAATTAATTTAATCGGTCGAAAGATTATGATTGCACATGGATCGCCCTGGGACATCAATGAGTATATCTATCCAAACTCCAACCCCCTACTTTGGGAAAGATTTCTTGAGTTGGAAACAGATATTCTCATTTTGGGGCACACCCACCACCAGATGTTTAGAAAGATTGATGGGGTCATAATTATCAATCCCGGTTCTGTAGGACAAAACCGATCAGCAAGGTCGATGGCAGACTGGGCCATTATTGACTTGTTAGCTATGTCGGTTGAATTTAGAACTACCCCCTACTCATCACATTCTCTGGTTGACCAATGCAATAAATACGACCCCGGCTTGGACATCCTCACACGCCACTTACTTCCGGAGCAAGAATGATTCGGTTTTACGTTTCAAGCATTGGTGGTGACATCGCTCAGTCAATAGTAAAAATAATTTCTGAATGTGTAGATTCTTGCCTAATAATCGGCACCGATTTGAATGCTGAGAACTCCGGGAAAGCATTAGTGGATGTGTTTGAGATTTCTCCAGCGGCAGATGATATAAATTATCTTTCCTGGTTGAGTTATTTCTTGGGACATTACTCTATCGATTACTTTCTACCAGTCAATGAAAAAGAGTTACATGCACTTGCTTCGATGACTGCCGGGGAACTGGAGCAAATGCTTGGTGGTAGCAAATTGATTTGGGCTGGGCGTGACTCTGTCAAAATATTCGAGGACAAGATTCAAACAAGCAATTTCCTAAATGGTATTGGGGTCAAAACTCCTAAGCACTATTTAACCCATGATGATGTCAGGTCTAATGACTATCCAGTGATTGTCAAACCTAATCTAGGTGCTGGATCAAGAAACATGTTTAAATGCAATACAAAACTTGAACTTGATGCGGCACTTCGATTTGTATCCAGCCCAATAATTCAGAAGCATATTGGAGACGCAGAGAATGAATTTACCGCAGGGGTTTTTAGAAATGTGGATGGAGACACTAAGGTAATTAATTTTCGGCGAAAACTACTTGCTGGGGCTACTGGTTGGGCCATGGTGGTTCCCAACTTAGAAATCGAAGCCATTTGTAAGAAAATTGCATCTTCTATAAGTCTTACTGGTTCGATAAATGTTCAGTTTCGTATCGATGAGGGTGAACCATCTGTCTTTGAAGTAAATGGTCGCTTTTCCTCAACCGTCTATATGAGGCATTTGCTAGGGTTTCAGGATTTACTTTGGTCTCTTGGTCTTCGTGATTCTTTTCCCATATTTGACCATTCTCGGATTGCGGGTAAAGAGACTATTAAATTGAATAATTTTAGGATTTGGAAATGACCTTGAAAGTCGCTCTGCTTTCAGATCCCACTTTCGACTCTGGATTGGGTCATTTGTCACGCCTTATTGCAGTAGGGCAAGAATTGAAAGGGAGGGGTGAGAGTTACTGCTTCCACCCTTTGTCTGAGTTTACGCCCCGTCAAGTTAAGTTCCTCGCAGTTAATTCACTCAATACTCGCTGCTTGTGTCATGGGAAACCAGACATTTCAGTCGTGGATACTTACAATAAAGATTATCATCTAAACCTAAATCGCTCCTCAGCTGGTCAGATCATCCAACTTGTGGACGAATTTACTCCGTATGGAAAATGTGATGGCTTGATTGAAGTTAGCCCTATTTCCACGTTAAGAACTTACCCTGAAGGACTCCAAGTTCAGAAATTTCGAGATTCTCCTCTTTTTCGGGATGAGATTTACTTATTAAGTGCCGAAATTCGACCCCGGCCGAGTGGAAGCAATAAATGGTTTCTCACCTTGGGTGGGGTGACAGATTCAAAATACAAAGAAGTTTTAAGATTGCTTCATCGTGTCCTAGGAGATTCTCTTCGTGATTTCACCATTGGTACCGACTCCATGTCGGTAATAAACTTCGCCCGTGGACTTGGCGTTACCAGGTCAAGTCCAACCCAAGATTTGACATTTATTTGCCGTAATTTTGATTTTGTCATTTCAGCGGCAGGAGTAACGGCTTGGGAGTTTTCATTCTTAAAATTTCCTGGTTTTGTCATTAGCGTCATAGATAACCAAGAATTCCAACTAGATTATTTGTTGAGTAATGGTTTCCGTAATGGACTCAGCTTAGTGGGTGAAAAAGTGGACCTAGCCCTACAGAATTGTTTACAAAAAGTGACTGATTACGATTCGAGAGTTCCTATGGGAAATGGTCGCGAAAATGCTTACTTATTTTTTCAGCAATTAGTTAGTTCTTGATACTTATTCGAAGGAATCTGACTCTATTCCCTGGCCTCTTTCAATTGTTACTTTCGCGCGTGTCCCAATAACCTTTTCTAGGAATTTTGGCTCTAGTCCAATATTCGGCCTAACAACAACCAAGTCCTCTTTTTTGATTAGTTCTCCGGCTTGAATTGTAGTATTAGCGACTACAGATCTTCGGTACTTCAAGTACCCCATCTCTGTTTCAGATGGTCCGTCTTGAATGATCCCCATCGATTTTTTTGCATTCTGGCATTTCATCACAAAATCTTTGAGCTGTGAAACTGGGAGTGAAAACGTTGAATCAACTGACGTGTCATCATCATCAAGTTTCACATGTTTCTCGATAATCGTCGCTCCTAGTGCAACTGCCGAGATGCTTGCGAGGTCCCCTTCTGTATGATCTGAAAATCCTACGGGGACTTTGTACTTCTCCGAGAGATATTCTATTGTTTTAAGATTTAAGTCTTCGAATCGAGCAGGGTACGATGTAGTGCATTTCAAAATGGCAAACTCTGGAACTTTAAGGGAGTTTAAGAAATTAACAGTCTCTTCAATTTCCGATAAGCTTGCAAGTCCGGTGGAAAAAATTATTGGTTTGTTGGTTGACGCTATTCGAGTGAATAATTGTTGATAATTTATTTCGAACGAAGCCACTTTATAGGCGGGCACATTTAAGGTTTCTAAGAAATCTACATCGCTTGGTCCAAACGGGCTTGAAAATACGGAAATACCTAGATCCCGACCTGCGTTAATTAGCGGAGCTACCCAATCTCGTGGTGTTTGACCCTGGGAGTAGAGATCGTAGAGAGTGCGTCCTTTCCAGGGTCCATCCGTGACTATGTACTCACTTCTGCTTGAGTTAATTGTTAGAGAATCAGCTGAGTAAGTCTGCAGTTTGAATGCATTTACTCCCGCCGCAGCACACTTTGAGAGTAGTTCCAGCGCCTTATCAAGAGAGCCTTGGTGGTTCCCAGACATTTCCGCGATAATGTAAGGAGGAAACGCGCTTCCAATTTCTACTCCAGAAATTTTCATTTTGGCTCCACTCGGTTGAACGAAGTCTACACTGAGGCGCCGCAAGTTTACGGGAAGGGCCAATCTGGTGAAGATATTAATTATTGGAGGCACTCAGTTTATTGGCCGACATCTCTCATTTGCATTACTGAAGGCCGGGCATCAGGTTGTTCTTTTTCATAGAAATAAACCCGTTCACTCTGAGTTTTCGGCGTTTAAGCACATTATTGGAGACAGACGCTTGCCCTTGGACACAAAGTTGGCTGGTGATTTCGATTTACTTATTGACACATGCGCTTTTGAACCCGTTGATTTAGATTTGTTATCTTCCATAAGTTTCAGGAAATATGTGTTTATTTCATCTGTCGCTGTTTACGGGTCCGAAATTCCAGAAGGCCAAATGGAAGATGCAGCCAAAATTTCTACGGATGCTATGGAATATTCGAGCTCTTCTGTTAATAGTTATGGTCAGCTTAAGAAACTGACCGAGGACTTGGTTGTGGATAGATATCCAAACTCAATCATTCTAAGGCCTTCTGTTGTCATCGGGCCTGGAGATAATTCAGGGCGCCTTGAAAAGATTTTTGAAAGGCACGTTCAAGGCAACTCCCTATGGGCACCATTTTCCCTCGATAACTCGCTAGTTACCCAATTTATAGATGTTCGAGACTTGGTGCAGTTGAGTTTAGAGATTATTTCTAGAGGCTTGACAGGTTCATTTAATTTGGTTGGGAAGACAACAAAGTGGAATGACTTTCTATCGTCAATCGCGGCGGTGGCCGGCTTAGGTTTGATGGATAAAGATTGTGAAGTTTTCCCATTATGGGATACAACTAAGTCGAGGGGATTGAGAACTCTTCAGAGTTCATACAACTTTATACGCGAGTATAATTTCACCGCACTTGAGGTTTCGTTGGAAGACTGGTTTTGTGAATATCAAAACTCCGCAAAATCCGCAAAACTAATCAAGTACAATCAGACCTGCAGGGGTAGCCAAGTGAACCGCAACAATTCCTGATTGGTCATCGTTCTTGGATGGGTCTACCCACTCGATATCAACATCGCCAAGGGAGGTAAGGATGTCTTCCTTAAACCATGAGTCGGCAAGCTGATCGGTATCAGCAATAACAATCTTTTCGATCTCCGCTAACGGTGTTCCATCTTGTGACGGATGATCCGCTGAGAGCCATTGGATAAAAAATGGAAACTCCCGAGTGTCTGAGATTTCCTTTACGCCGATTTGCTTCCACTTAAGGTCTGAACCATTTGGGCGCGTACGGTGACCTTCAGTCGCTTCACGGCCAAACTTTGAAGCAATTGGTTCAATGTCTTTAGTGCTGAATACCCAAGTGAACCAACCGCCACCTTCGTTAGCTTTCTTCGAGACCGCCTTGCCCCATGGTGTTTGCTCTGTGGCTGGATGATCGAGAGGACAGACAACTTCGATGTATTGCCCATTTTTAAGTGCGCAAGTGAAGTTGCGGGTTCCAAATCGTGGGTGGATGCCGCCATCAACAAACGTGCTACCAAGGCGCGAGCCTAAGCGCTGCACTGTGTCGGCAAGTTGTTCATGAGAAGTCACATAAGAAACATGGTCTAGACGCATGGAGGAATTCTGCACCATGGCAAGGGGTGGTAATTACCAAGAATTAAGGCTGCCCAAGACGGCACATAAGCGCTTCGCAAGTAGCCAATGGGGCGGCGTTCATTGCCAAATGGCTACGAGACTGCATGATGGCTTCCAATTTCTTGATACTCGAGCTAGCTGGTGAACTGGCGGAATACATGGCTACCTCTCGAGATAAATCTGAGTTTATGAGGGCTTCTGTCGAACCAGATTGAACCATCATCACATCCCTATAGAAAGTAGCCAGATCCAATAGTGCGCCATCTATGGAATCACGGACCATTCGGGTGGCTCGTGATTTTTGCTCCTTCTCAAGTTCCTTTACCGCCTTAGATCCACCAGTTGCCATACCACGGCCTGTGGCGCCTTTCCCATAAGCTTCCTGAAGTTTTTCAATCTCATTTTCATCACGTGACTCTGAAGTTGTCTTTGCTTCCTCGGTTGCAATATCTACAAGAGTTTGTGCTGCCTGAAGAGCGGAGGCAAGTGAGCCTAATTGCATAGGTAACTGCATAATCACTTTACGATTACTACGCGCAACTTCATTCGTTGCCAAATATCGAGCTCGTCCAATATGTCCCTGACTTACCTTTGCGGCAAATTGCGCCATATCCGGTGAAATTTTAT
>JACCDH010159700.1_pt1 | contig 16832 bp, 12 predicted proteins | sample 7442481 | NCBI WGS metagenome assembly JACCDH01 (sample SAMN15323433, study PRJNA562643) | freshwater metagenome | isolation source: river surface water | place: USA:Blue River Watershed | collected 2017-08-15
CAGGGCCTGCAAACCGTAGACCTTTCTACAATGGGTGCATCGATCAGTTGGCAAGAAGCGGCTGATGTGTTGAGCCAAAAGCTCGTCACTTACCTGACACGTTGAGCGTTCACGCAAACGCTTGTTACTGCGCCACTGATTTTGAAACCGAGACACCTAACAGGTTCACACATGTCTACTGCTGAAAATAATGTCGTGCGCGAAGCGCAAAGCGTTGAAAACTACAACCCTTCTGCCAAACAAAAAGCAGCGGCCAAATTGTCGCGCATTCCCGTGAAAGTGGAAGCGGGTGAGGTGCTGAAAAAGCCTGATTGGATTCGTGTGAAAGCAGGATCGCCCTCGACGCGTTTTTACGAAATCAAAGACATCTTGCGCAGTAACAAATTGGTGACGGTGTGCGAAGAAGCTTCTTGCCCCAACATTGGCGAATGTTTTGGCAAGGGCACGGCCACCTTCATGATCATGGGAGACAAATGCACGCGTCGCTGCCCCTTCTGCGATGTGGGCCATGGCCGCCCCGACCCCCTCGATGTGAACGAACCCGAAAACCTCGCCAAAACCATTGCCGCGCTGAAACTGCAATATGTGGTGATCACCAGCGTGGATCGAGACGATTTGCGCGATGGTGGCAGCCAACATTTTGTGGATTGCATTCAACGCACGCGTGCGCTGTCACCCCAAACACAAATTGAAATTTTGGTGCCCGACTTCCGTGGTCGCGATGACCGCGCGCTCGAGATTTTGAAAGCCGCACCGCACGATGTGATGCACCACAATTTGGAAACCGTGCCACGCTTGTACAAAGAAGCACGACCTGGCAGCGACTATCACTTCAGTTTGAACTTGCTGAAAAAATTCAAAGCTTTGTTTCCGCATGTGCCGACCAAGAGTGGTTTGATGGTGGGCTTGGGCGAAACCGACGAAGAAATTTTGCAAGTCATGCATGACATGCGCGCGCACAATATCGACATGCTGACCATCGGCCAATATTTGGCGCCCAGCACCAGCCACATTCCTGTGCGTCGCTATGTGCACCCAGACACCTTCAAGATGTTTGAAGAAAAAGCCTATGAGATGGGCTTCAGCCATGCAGCTGTAGGTGCGATGGTGCGCTCGAGCTACCACGCTGATCAGCAAGCGCATGCGGCGTCAGTGAATGTCAGCAATCAATAGTTGATGAGAAAAATTTGTAATGAATGGCTCCACTGCGGCACCAAAGTCCAGCAGCAATCGATTGTCTATCTCGAGTAAGGACTTAAAGACGTCCACCTCCTCACTTTTGCGATTCGAGTAGCCGCCGGTGGCGAAAAGGTGATTTCTGGGTTTTTTTCGGACTGCCATCTACACAACTTGAGTGGATAAATCGCAGAAGTCTTATTGATTTTGAATTAGCAGATTAACAATGTCGCCCACTGTCTTTAGGGTGTTCGTTTGGTTAAGGTTTATTTGTTTTTTTAATTGATCTTCAAGTAAAAAAAACAGCTCGGCCAAATCTAGGGAATCCAAATTCAAGTCGTGCAAGTGGGTATCGAGTTGAATATCTGCGATTTCACGGTGCAGTCTCTTGGCGATGGTTTGCCGAACCAGCAGATCCACTTCATCAAGCGTTATTGGAGGCGTTGAATTAGCCATGGTTTCTAAAGATGAGTGAGACATTGGTCCCTCCAAAGGCAAAACTGTTTGTCAAAAAAATAGCTGCACTACTTGTCAACTCAGCATCGCGTAGCAAATGAAATGAAATGCTTTGGTCTGGGGTAGTTAAAGCGATACATGGTGGGTAACACCATCGACTGGCATTTATGCTCAATATCGACTCCATCACGCCAGATGCACCCATCAAATGGCCGGTTGCGCCTTTGGTTGAACTGATACGTGCTGACGTATGACCGAACACTTCATTCAATGCTCTTATTTCAGAAGCATCGCCTGCTCTTGTACCCGTGGCATGGGCATTGACGTAATGCACATCTTCAGACCGCAATCCCGCATGCTTGAGCGCTTGTTGCATAGCCTTGACTTGCGGTGCAACCTGCGGATGTGTCACGCATTGGGGATCATTGACTTGGGCATAGCCCAAACATTCAGCCAGTATGTTTGCACCCCGGCGTTTGGCATGTTCTTCGCTCTCCAGCACCATACAACCAGCACCTTCACCCAAGACAAGACCATTTCGCAATGCATCCAAGGGGCCTTGCCACTGTCCGTTTGCATCCACTTTCGCAAGTGCTGCCAGCGCCTCCCATGCCCTGACAACACCTGGAGCAATCAAGGCCTCAGAGCCGCCCACCAAGGCAACCTCACAGCGGCCCTGCTGGATCGCCAAAAAAGCTTCGCCAATGGCCACAGCTGAGGATGCACATGCACAGGAATACGTCATCACTGGACAGGGCAGCTCTAGCCATGCGGCTACCCCTGCCGCACTGGCGTGTGTCATTGCCTTGGGAACCGTAAGGGGTGATACTTTGCTAGCTAGGTCTGCTTTGCCCCATAACCAACGTGTATAGGCTTCATCCATTGTGGCTGCACCACCATAGCCAGTCCCCCAAGCCACCAGTCCAATCGAATCTGCCGCGATGCCTGATTGCTGTACTGCCTCATGGGCACTATAGACCGCCATTTGCGTGACCCTGTCAGCATCCGTCACGCGGCGATCAAAAACGCACGCGGGCAAATAACTTTCCAGCCGTGCCGCCAAAATTTCAGAGGCTCCGGGCAAATCACCTAAACGGTGGGTGGCAATCGCCGTCTCGCCCCGAAACACGGGGGCCAAGGCATCCAAGCCCCAGCCAAAAGCTGAGACAGCTCCCATGCCTGTGACCACAACGCCACGGTTGGCTGTTTGACCCATCAATCGGCGCTCGAAGTCTCAGGCGCTGAAGGTAGTTGCGCTGGTTCTTGCGCACGCCTAGCCGCTCCCTCCAGATCGACAGTGGGATTGGCTTTTTCATCTTGAGCCTTCGCGGTGGCATTTGCACCATGCAGGTAGATGATTTGCATCTCGTCAGAACCCGGCTTCACACGTAGGGCGCGTCCCACCTCATCTTTAAAGATGCCTTCACGCAAATCTTGTATGACAGAGGCACTGTCCCCAAACGGCGCAATCCAATCAACCAACCAACCTCTGTCACCACCAGTCCAGTCTTTGGGCTGCAAACTCTTTGGGTTTAGCACATAAGCTTCTTCCACCTCTTTGGACATTCTCGCCCAAGCAACATAGGCCACTGGACGACCATTACGTCGATATAAGCGGCACTGCTTGTACATCAGGGCAGGCATGACCCACTGAAAAATGCTCGCAACAGGCCATTCTTGATGCAGCTTTGAATTAGCCATTAGCCAAACGATCTCACCCAGCATAGACATGTTCGTGACTTCACCTTGAGCGGGCTCAGCTGCGTGGCCTTGCTTTGATTCTTCTGTCATGTTTGCTCTTTATGCTGCCGTTACCCAAGCGCTGTTGACGGCAGTTTTCAAAGTGCTGGGTAGTTCTGCTGCCGTCACACCGTAGGCTGTCTCCCCGTCATTGGGCGTCAAGCCATTCATTGCAGCGACCAAACTGTTGACCTTGTTGTAAGAAAGCATGTCGTTGCCAGCTTGAAAGCCCATCACATAACGTTGCGGCGCATTTGCTGTTGCGCGTTTGATCGGGTCATCGCTGTAGTACCAGTTCTTGAACGACATGCTGTCTGTCGAGCCCAGCAAACGCATCACCAAATCATTTCCTACGCGCTCAAACCACAAAGCATCTTTGCTGATGCCGCTCTCCAGCATGATCACGTCGGTGCCATTGATACCCGTCTGCTCACTGCCAATGTAGGTGTCGTTGCCATCGCCAAATCCAAATCGGTAAATGTCTTGCCCTGCGCTGGCTTGGTAGGTGTCGTTGCCTGTGTCACCAATGATCACGTCATCTCCAGTACCAGCATCAATCCAGTCGTCACCCGCGCCACCGGCCATCACATCAGCTCCAGCCTCGCCATACATGGCGTCATTGCCCACATCGCCGGAAACCACATCATCACCATCACCGCCATAAACCGTGTCATTACCTGCGCCACCAGATAGCAGATCATTGCCAGCTTCGCCCCACAGCGCATCGTTGCCGGTTCCTCCCAATACAAAGTCTTTGCCTGCACCGGCATGCAAAATGTCATTACCTGCAAAGCCATCCATCCAATCGGCACTGGTCGAACCTGTCAATGTGTCTGCCACGTCTTGACCGTCTCGGCCCAAGTAGGTGTTGGTCAGCTCAGACACATCGAAATCTTTGCCATCAAAGAACTGGAACACCTCCACGCGATTGCTCGTGTTTGCCCAGTTGCGAACTGTCACTGAGTTTTCTAGGGCTGATAGAGCGCCCTCAGGATTAGCGCGATCACGCAAATAAATCAACATGTCAGAGCCTGAGCGCTGAAACACCAAGTCATCCATCGTGATGTCGGTGCCAAACAGCAACTTGTCACCTCCAGGACGGTTTTTGTCAGTACCAATGCCTGCACTACCGTTGTCATAAAGCACGTCCTTGCCATCACCCCGGGCAAAAATATAAATGTCGTCCCCTGTGCCACCATTGAGCGTGTCATTGCCAGCAGCCCCATGCAGTACGTCCGCCGTGTTAGAACCATTGAGCGTGTCGTTTCCTGCACCGCCACCCAACCAAGTTGCATCAGCCGTGTTGGCTGTGAGCACATCGTTGCCCGCCGTGCCTTTGCGTGCATCCACAATGTCGCCAATATCCACTGCAAAGTCGTTGATGAAGCGCAGGTTTTCTACGCGGTATTGCGGCGTAGTCCAACCCTTGACTGTGATGCTATCGGTCACTTCTGTGCCGCTAACGGGCAACAAGGAGATCAGCAAATCAGAGCCCACGCGCTCGAGCATGATGTCGCTGATGTCAATGGCACGGCCAAACTCCAATGTGTCTTCGCCACCGTCTACAGCGCGAACCCCTGTGCGGTAACCCGTTCGAGTTTCGTTGATCCAAACCTGATAGCTGCTCTTACCGCTGGTGCGCGTTTGCAAAACCTGAGCGGTGTAGGTGTAGGACTCTTGGAAAGTTTCTGTACCCAGCGCAGCTTCATCAACGGTGTCGCGCCCATCCCCACGGTTAAAGTGATAGATGTCATTGCCGCGCCCACCATTCAGGGTGTCGTTACCCGCACCCCCTGTGAGCACGTCGTTGCCATTGCCACCGTTGAGGGTGTCATTGCCCGCGCCGCCCATCATGTAGTCCACACCGTCGCCACCTTCCAGCACATCATCGCCCTTACCGGCAAACATATCGTCGTCACCGGCACCGCCATCCAAGCGGTCATTGCCTGCGCCACCGATCAGATAGTCATTGCCTGCCAAACCATTTAAGGTGTCGTTGCCGTCTCCGCCGGAGAGCAAATCGCCGCCTGCGTGGCCTGTGAGTACATCGTTTGCACCGTAGCCGCTAGCCACCTGCACGATGTTGCTCATATTCATAGCCAAACCATCCGCAAAGCCAAGGGTCTCAATGCGGTTCAACGCATTGCTCCACTGGCGAACCTTGATTTGGTCATCCATGTCAGCCAGCAAGGTGTTGGCTTCTTCCCGCAAGCCCACCACTAAGTCGCCGCCGGTCATCTGGAAGAACAAGTCTTCGATTGAAATTCCTTGCCCAAATTGCAAGCTGTCCTTTCCGCCATCGTCTTGCACCGTGCGCACAAGCGTATCGGTACGGTACTGAGCTACCCAGTTACCCGATTTGCCACTGCGTTGGTAGACGCTGCCGGTGTACACCTGCGCCTGGTAGTTTTCTTGATGCTCTTTGTTATCGAAAATCTCATCCTTACCATCGCCACGGAAGTAGAAATAGGTGTCGTTTCCACCGCCCCCTTGCAGCAAGTCAACCCCTTTGCCACCCAACAGTTTGTCATTGCCTTCGCCACCCATCAGGGTGTCATTGCCGTCCATGCCCGCCAGCACATCGTCACCGTTGCCACCGTCCAGCATGTCGTTTCCTGCATCTGCAATCAGGTAGTCATCTGCTTCACCACCGATCAAGGTGTCGTTACCCGCACCTGCAAACAACAAATCTTTGTCTGCTCCGCCATCGAGCCGGTCATCGCCCGAGCCGCCGACCAGCACATCTTTGCCCGCATTACCGATGAGCGTGTCATTGCCACCACCACCTGACAAAAAGTCACCTTCGGCAGTGCCGTTGAAGGTGTCATTACCCGCCATGCCGTTTTGGCCGTTGATGATCTGGCTGAAATCCAACGTGTTGCCATCGACAAAGGTAAAGTTCTCAACACGGTTCTTCTGATCTGCCCAGCCTTCCACTGTCACGCTGTCGGCGGACAAGGTGTTTTCGTTGTCTATGGCACGCAAAGACACCACCATGTTGTCGCCCGAGCGGGTCAACACCAAGTCTTGAATCGTAATGCCTACCCCGAACATCAAGGTGTCAATGCCGCCATCCACTTCACCAAATACATCACGGTAGCCAATGCGGTCTTCTGTGCGCGTTGCTGCACGGTAGCCCGTGCGCAGTTCATTGACCCAAGAGGCATTTTTGCCAGAACCACGCTGCACGCTCTGGTAGTAGTTGTACTGTTCGCTGTACGACACTTGCTCTTGGTAGGTGTATTTTTCTTTGTACCAGTCCTCGGCATAGTCCAAGATGCGGTCAGCGCCGCCACCCCGGTTGAACACATAGGTGTCGTTGTCTGCGCCGCCTTCCAAGCGGTCAGCATCTTTGCCGCCTGCCAGCACGTCGTTGCCTGCACCGCCACGCAGAACATCTTGCCCGGCATCACCAATCAGCTGGTCATCACCCGCGCCAGACTCCAGCGTGTCGTTGCCTTCCCCGCCAGCCAGCAAGTCTTTACCGCCCGCCGAGCGCAACACATCATTGCCAGCCCCAGCAGACAACATGTAGTCCACGTCGTTTTTCTGGCCCGTGAGAGTGTCGTTGCCAGAGCCTGTGGCAATCGCTTCCACGTTGATGCTGTCGAGCACCAAACTCACCGTGGCGTTGTCTTCCATGATGAGTTGGTCATAGCCAGCGCCACCATCTAGATTGCCATAGCCCCCAGCCACATCCGTGCCATCGGCAATCAGTACATCGTTGCCATCGCCAGCACGCATCACGTCAGCACCTGCACCGCCTTTGAGCAAGTCGTTGCCTTTGCCAGAAAGTAGGATGTCATTGCCTTCGCCACCATCGAGCACCAAGTCTTCCTTGGTTTCTGCGCTGGCGTCAATGCGGTTGTTCAGCGCGTTACCCGTCACCCCAATCCAGTTGGTGCCCGATTTGTCTGGCAGCGTCACATCGGTTTGAGTGGCGCTCATCACCATGTGCTTGTAAACATCGCCGCCTTCAAAAGCGAACACCTTGTTACCTTGCGCGTCCACTGTTTCTTTGACGCCAGTCTTCTGGTACGCAAAGGCCACATCTGCCCCATCTACCAGTTTGCCGTCGGTGCGCTGTACTTTGAACAGGCCAGCAATGCTTGTGCCATCACTCAAATCCAGCGCGGTACCGTCTTTGACCGTGGTTGAAATGCTGGCAATGCCTGCAGCTTGCAACGTCATCATCTCGCCCGCATCAGCCACGCCGTTGCTGTTAGCGTCTTTCCAGATGCGGAATTCGGCAAAGCGTGCATCCCGGCTGTCAAACGTGCCGTCCTTGTTGCTGTCAAATACTTTGGCCAGAGCTTGCAAGTCGGTGTCTTGTTCGGTGGTCCACTCACCAAAGGCCATTTCTTTGCTTTGGGTAACTTGGCTATCGCCCCCTAAGTCAATGACCAACAAGCCGTCATCTGCACCCACCCATGCAGTGCGCTCTTTGTATCCATCGCTGTCAATGTCAAAGGTGGTGGTACTGCGGTCCAGTGGTTTGATTTCTACACCGTCGCCGTCTAGGTCGATGACCAGTGGATACCAGTCACCGCCACCGTAGTCATAGGAGTCATAGGAGTCATACGAATAGTCGTAGTAATCGTCGTATCCGCCGGAGTCATAGCCTCCATCATCGTTTCCACCAGAGTTGTCATATCCACCAGCGTCGTACCAACCAGATGTGTCCGTATTGCTCGAAGATGAGTTGTCTCCAAACGCATCCGAATAGCCGTTGTAGGCAGCAGGGTCGGTTGGAAAGCTACTGTAACTGGGCTGCATGCTGTAGGCGTTGATCGCAGTGTTCCAGTCGCGCTCAAAAGCTGCACTCTCTGCTGCTTGGCTGGCGTACACGCCGCTATAGGTGTTCAGGCCACGGTACCCTTCTGAGTTGTCTAGGATGCGAGGATCCGTGAAACCGTTGCCTCGATAGTTGGCATCAAAGCTGTTAGAAGGGCTTTGGTAGTTCCGCCCCTCATTAGAGTAATTTGCGGCAGGGTTAGCCAATACCCCTAAATCATTATTGGCAGGTTGCCAATTAGGCATAGACTGACGAAGAAATTGATTTAGCGTACTGTCTTGCTCTTGTAACCTAGTCGCAACCCTTTGGTTATATTCGTTGATCATCGTCCCATCTTGGATGGTGACATTTCGATTGGCAGCAGGTGATATGAACCCACTAGAGTCATATTTGTAGAGGACGGGAGCTTGAGCGTCACCTGTGTAGGTCGCGAAGTCCCATCCGCTTGGCTTGACCCAATCCCAAGAAATGGAAATGATATTGCGGTCACTCATGATTAGATCCTTTTAAACGATAGAAACAATAAGACAAAAGCCAAGACAAAAAGGAGTGGCCCAATGAGCCATCTCTTCTCTTTAATTTTCTGAATCCCTAGCTTGAAAAAGCCGATTGAAAGTTTTTGAAAAATGAGCCACATATCAATTTCTCACATAGAGCTTGTCAAATATGGAGAGAGCATGCCAAAGTGGTTTGGGTGGCTTTTCTGTTGTGGCTTGATCGTTCGTTGAGGTCATCGTTCTCCTACACTTTCATCCAAGGTCTTTTGAATAGGGCTGAGCAAGTAGTCCATCACGGTGCGCTTGCCGGTCTTGATTTCTGCGGTCACGTTCAGGCCCGGGGTAATGGGCATGGCCTTGCCATCAATCTGAATGCTCGATTGCTTGAGCTGAATGTGCGCAGGAAAATACGCCAGCGGAGCCTGTCCGTTGCTGGCTGGGTTGTTGGGGTTGCCATTGTTCTGCGGATCACGCGTTAACGCATCTGCGCTGACCCATGTGGCCAGCCCATCCAAGGTGCCGTAGCGTGTGAAGCTGTAGGTTTCGAGCTTGATTCGAACGGTTTGCCCCGGCTGCACAAACCCAATGTCTTTGTTGGCCACCATCACTTCGGCGACCACGTCATGCCCTGAGGGCACGATGACCAACAGAGCCTGAGCGGGAGTGACCACGCCCCCTGTGGTGAACACGGCCAACTGCTGGACGGTTCCGCTTACCGGAGCGCGCAGCTCCAGTAAATGCAGGCGCTGCTCAGACTTGACTTGCTCCTGCGTCAAACGCTCAATGTCTTGTTGCGCGGTAAAGAGGCGTTGAGACAGGTTTTTGTGAATCTCAGCCAAGTAAGCGTTTTGCTCTTTGATGGCCTCTTGATGTGCGGCAATTGCAGTTCTATGCTCAGCGCGAACCTTTACCAGTTCGTTATCAATGTCCAGTCGATCTCGGGTTTTGTCTTGCAGGCCATGTTGGCTGATGAAGCCCTGGGTGGCTAACACCGCAAAATCAGTCTCTCTTTGGCGCAGGTTTCCCAATAAGTCTTGTAACCGCTGGATGCTTGCTTCGGCAACCTGAATTTGCCCCATTCTGGTTTGAACAGTCGCGGCCAGTCTCTCACGCTTGCTGCGCATGTCAAGCCATTCAGTGTCGAGTTGATGTTGCAACATCAACCACGGCTCGCAGCGTTCAAGTGCGCTTTGTCCGCACCACGGCGTAGCTTGTGTTGTAGTCAGTACAGACAATTTACCCGTGGTCATTCCCACTTGAAGAGCGTGAGCACGTAGCTTTTCTGACTGAGCTGCCAACCACTGCTGTTTATTCTGTGCATGCTCTGCACCGACTTGGGTGCTGTCAAGTTCAATCAGTAACTGTCCCTCTTGCACTTGCTGACCATCTTTGACGTGGATGGCTCGCACAGTTGCAGCTTCTAACGGCTGAATAACTTTGCTGCGCTCACTGACGATGATGCGCCCCGGGGCAACAGCCACTACATCTAGTTTGCCAAATGATGCCCATAAAATCGCACTCATGAAGGCAATGCAAATGACTGCTATTGCGCGTCTCGGCGCAGGATGAGGCGGCGACTCTTGCAAGCTCAGGGCCGCAGGCAAGAAGGCCGTCTCTGTTACCAGCCGTTTAGGCCCTGCTAATTCATGGCGGGCGTCCCATGCAAACTGAAAGACTTGCTGGTACCGTTTAAGCAACGCCTGAAAAAGTTCAATTCGCTCTTTGAAAAGGACAGGAGAGGCCAGTCGCCAGTTCATGCGCTAGCTCCTCGTGTGTCCAGAGTACGAGAGGATGAGCCAGACTGCATGTCCCACAAATGGGCATACAGTGATTTTTTGCTCAATAAGGCTTCGTGTGTTCCGCCCTCCACTATTCGGCCTTTGTCTAAAACGACGATGCCATCGGCATGACGTACCGAGCTAAGCCTGTGAGCAATGATGAGTACAGTCCTACCTTTGCAGATGGCCGCCATATTGCGCTGCAAAATCTGCTCGCTTTCGTAATCAAGCGCGCTAGTGGCTTCGTCAAAGATGAGGATGCGGGGATGGGTGAACAAGGCTCTGGCAATGGCTAGGCGTTGTCTTTGACCTCCCGACAAACTGCTGCCTTGCTCGCCCACCATCGTGTCATATCCCTGAGGGAGTTCACTGATGAAGTCGTGAGCGCCCGCTAAACGTGCGGCCTGCATGACCTGATCCATAGACGCGGCGGGGTCAGTTACAGCAATGTTTTCTCTCACGGAGCGGTTGAACATCCAGTTGTCCTGTAATACAACCCCAATCTGGCGTCTTATTTGGGCTGCATCCACTTGGGCGATGTCCACGTTATCAATCAGAATGCGGCCCTGTTCAGGCACATAAAGACGTTGAACCAATTTTGTGAGTGTGGATTTGCCTGAGCCTGATCGCCCCACTATGCCGATGACCTGTCCAGGCGCGATATCCAAACGAATTTCACGAAGCACTGGGCTGGCATCAGCGTTGTATCGAAAACTAACCTGATCAAAGGTGATATGCCCTTTGAGGCTAGGCAGCTGTGCAGCAACATTTGGAGGCACTTCTGTTTGTGCATTCAGAATGTCACCCAAGCGTTGCATAGAGATACCCACTTGTTGGAAGTCGGCCCACAGTTGTGCCATGCGCATGATGGGCTGTGCAACGCGTCCCGCAAACATATTGAAGGCGATGAACATGCCCAATGTCAGCTCACCAGCCATCACCAACTGCGCCCCAAACCAAAGCGTTAATGCAGTAACAAGTTTGCCAATCAGTCCAATCGACTCATGCCCCATGCTGGCTGTGATCTGACTGCGAAAAGCTGCCGACACGTAGGCAGCCAGTTGATCGTCCCAGCGCTTGGCCATCATGGGCTCTAGTGCGCCAGCCTTGACGGTTTGAACGCCCGTGATGGTCTCTACCAATAGGGCTTGGTTTTCTGCGCCACGAGCAAACTTCTCATTGAGGCGCTGTCGGAGCACGGGAACAATCATCACCGTGACAGCTACATAGCAAGGAATGCTCAAAAGCACGATCAAGGTCAGCATGCCACTATATGCAAGCATGACCGCTATAAATATGATGGAGAACATCAAATCCAGCACAACGGTTAATGCTTGTCCCGTCAAAAAGCTTCGGATGTTTTCCAGCTCACGCACACGGGCAACAGAATCTCCCACACGCCGCGCTTGAAACCAGTTCAGCGGTAAACAAAGAAGGTGCCTAAAGAGACGAGTACCTAGCTCGACATCAATCCTGCTGGTGGTGTGTGAAAAAACATAGATCCTTAAAAAGGACAGGACGCTTTCAAAAATAGAGATAGCAATCAGGCCGAAGACCAACACATTGAGTGTTGATATTCCTTGGTGTACCAAGACCTTGTCCATCACCACTTGAAAGAACAAAGGGGTGACCAAAGCAAAAAGCTGCAACACAACAGATGTGCCCATAACCTCTGCAAGCAAACGTCGGTATCGAATCAGACTCGGAATAAACCAACTGAAATCAAACTTTGCCATCTCCCCAATTAGGGATGCCCGACTGGTCAATAACAGCATCTGCCCTTTGGTTGCAAGGGGCATGCCGTTTTCATTCAGACCAAGCCATGCACTGGCAAACTCATCGAGTTTGAGCTTGATGGGGCGATTTCCTCGTGCTGTCTGCGTTAACAGATCGCCCTCTGTCTTTGCGTATTGCAGCACCACGTGGGTGGTGTTGGTTGCTGCGATGATCACCCACTGACCATTTTGTAAACATGTCAAAGCAGGCACGGGCGTGAGGTGAAGACGACTAACCGCAACAGTTTCCTGACTGGCTCTGAGTCCTAGTTTGCTTGCAGCCAAGTGCAAAAAGTCATAGTTTTGAGGTGTCTCAGATGACAGAGCTAGCTGGTGCGTGAGAGAGTCCATATCGACAGCCACACCATGCAACTGAGCAATCAAGCACAGCAACAGCAAAGGTGCGTTCTTGTCTACAGAATCTTTCAGTTCTGCAAGACGAGACTCCGTAGGATGAGGGCTTGAAAGTTCCAACTAAAGCAAAGGAAATGGGTTAATGGCCCATGATTATAGAACTTTATTATTACAAAATATTATTTATTTGGCTTTCGAATGGCCTTGAGTCTCACTTTGTGAGTTTCGATAAAAGAAGGTGTGTGTGCCAGATCCTAGATTGAGCTTTGGCTGTAAAACGGCAAATTGCACATCAGACTTGTGCGGTTACCTTAGATATAAGCAAACAAATCGATCGCAGCAATTTCAGCAAATTTTTTTGGTTGACTTATGAGTAAATTAACTGGAGGTGGGGTGTTTTTCTCAAATTCAGTTGATCGTTCACTAAACACCAACATCTGATTTCAACAAACCATCAAAGGCCCAGCACTTCGCTGGGTTCGTCGCTCTCGAGCACCTGCTGCGCCAAAGCTTCTAAACGCTTGGCGTCAGAACGCAACACCTCTTGCTTGACCGCCAAAATTTGCGTGGGGTGCATGGAGAAACTGCGCAAGCCCAGCCCCAACAGCAAACGCGTCATGGCGGGGTCACCTGCCATCTCGCCGCACACACTCACATCTTTGCCTTGCGCGCGCGCTTCGGCAATGGTGTCGGCGATCAAACGCAACACCGCTGGGTGCAAGGGGTCATACAAATGCGCAACCAATTCATCAGCGCGGTCAATGGCTAAGGTGTATTGAATGAGGTCGTTGGTGCCAATCGACAGAAAATCGAAATAGCGCAAAAACATTTTGACGCTCAAGGCCGCCGCAGGCACCTCGATCATGGCTCCCACTTTCAAGGGGCCAAACACCAAACCACGGGCATCGAGTTGCGCACGTGCTTGGTCGAGCAACGCCAAGGTTTGCTTGATTTCACGCGCATGCGCGAGCATCGGGATCAGCAAATGCACTTGGCCGTGCGCGGCAGCACGCAATATGGCGCGTAACTGCGTGAGGAACATCGCAGGGTCAGCCAAGCTCCAACGGATGGCGCGCAAACCCAAAGCGGGGTTGAGGTGCGACTCGTCTTTGGGGGTGCGATCCAGCGGTTTGTCAGCGCCCACATCCACCGTGCGGATGGTGACGGGCAAACCTTTCATGCCTTCGACGGCGCGCTTGTAAGCCAGGTACTGTTCTTCTTCGTCAGGCAATTTGCCTTCGCGTCCCATGAACAAAAATTCGCTGCGAAACAAACCCACACCCAAGGCACCCACCGCCAAAGCAGCCGGTGAGTCTTCGGGCATTTCAATGTTGGCCAGCAACTCGATGCGCTGACCATCCAATGTGACCGCAGCGGTGTGACGCAAACGCGAAAGACGTTCGCGCTCCACTTCAGCTTGCCGTTGCTTGAAGCTGTATTCGTCCAAGATGATGGACGACGGGTTGACGATGACCACACCCGCATCACCATCGATGATGACCCAATCGTCTTGACGCACCAACTGACTGGCCGTGCGTGCACCCACCACGGCGGGAATATCCAAACTGCGCGCCACGATGGCGGTGTGTGAGGTTTTGCCGCCCACATCGGTCACAAACCCTGCGAACACACTTTGCTTGAACTGCAACATGTCGGCAGGCGACAAGTCGTGCGCCACCAACACCAGCGGCACATCCATGTGATCGTCTAAATGCAAATCTTGTTGGCGTGACTGCGCCGTGCGTTTGATGGGCGTGGGCATGACATGCGCCACGCCTTTCATGTGGCGCAGCAGACGCTCCACCACTTGTTCGAGATCACCTTTGCGTTCACGCAAATAGGGATCGTCCATTTCGTCAAATTGACGCGCCACCACATCGAGTTGCGAGGTCAAGGCCCACTCGGCGTTGTACAAGCGGTCACGTACCCAATGCGTGACACCATCGGCCAACATTTCATCTTGCAGCAGCATCAAATGCACTTCCAAGATGGCCGCCAATTCGGGTGGTGCATCTTTGGGTAAGGTGTCGTGCAGTTGCTGCAACTCTTCTTTGACAGCATCACGGGCTTTGGTGAGTCGCTGCAACTCAGCGCCCACTTTGTCAGCCTCAATGAAATAGTGGGCCACATCGACACGACTAGAAGCCACCAACACAGCTCGCCCAATGGCGATGCCGCGCGCAACTGCTAAGCCGTGGATCGAAAACGTCATGCGTGAACCTTATTCGCCTTCGCCGAATTTGTCATTGATCAACGCCAACAATGCGTCCATCGCTTCTTGTTCGCGTTCGCCATCGGTTTCTACTTCGATGTCGCTGCCAATGCCCGCTGCCAACATCATCACACCCATGATGCTTTTGGCGTTCACGCGACGCTCGCCTTTGGTGACCCACACTTCGCAAGGGAAGCTGCCCGCGAGTTTGGTGAGTTTGGCCGACGCTCGCGCGTGCAGACCCAATTTATTGCTGATGGTGATGTTGGTTTTGATCATGTTTGGTTTGGTTTGATTTTTGTACTTGCGGTGCCGTGATTGCCACTTGCATGACGCCTTGTGTGCCACCGGTGAGCGCGCGCGCAGTCAGTGCGTCGAGCGGCTCTTGGCGGTAACACACGGCGCGGTAAAGCATGGGCAAATTCACACCTGCGATAAGTTTTGCGTTTTGTCCTGCAACCAATTTTTGCGCCACATTGGCGGGCGTGGCACCGAAAATATCGGTTAGCACCAAGAGGCCTTCTTTGTGTGCATCTGCCAAAGCTTGGCGCGCTTGCGCGAGCGTGTCCTCAGGCTGCGCTTGGGCTTGTACATCGAGCGCGATGACCGAACTCGCACACTCGGGATACACATGCATGGCGCAATCACGCAAGGCCGAAGCAAGCGGTGCATGCGCGATGATGAAAATGCAGTTGCTCATGGGGTCAACAACTGAGCCACAGGCTCGGGAACAAATAAAACGCGATTATCCGTTGTCTGGCCAAGGGTCAGATTTGTGCCTCAAAAAATAGACATACGACAGCACACAGCAGATGAAAAAGACCCCAACCGCCATCTGAAAGGCCATGGGTTCAGCCCAACCGGCTTTTTTGAAGGCGTCGATCAGCAACCCCACGCTCCACTGCACCACAAACACGCCCATGAACAACACCAAGTTGTAGGCCGACAAAGCACGCCCCGCCAGATGCGACGCAAAGGCCATGCCCACCGCGGGTTGTGCCAACGAAACAAAACTGCTGCTCACGCAAAACAAGGCCCAATGCAAGGCACCTGCATCAGCACCCATGCTGATGATGTAAACCTGCACCACAAAATTGGTGGGCACACCATAGGTCATCAGCTTGTTGGCATTGAGCCCACGCGCATAGAGCGCGGGCGTGACCAAACCCCACAACCAAAAAGTGAACAGCATGGTCACATTGACCCAAAACAAACCAGTCGCCGCCTCAAAAGGTGTGTAGCCAGCCACCTTGACCATCCATGGGCCGGCCCACAAAGTTTGCATGGCGATCAAACCACCGTAATTGAAAAAACCCATCGGCGTGAGCGCTTTGAAATACGGGTGACGCCACACCTGCGCATAGCTTTGCAACAAACCCTCACGCACGGGTTGGCTCTGCAAAGCACTTTTCATGTCGGCATCGACTGGCTTGACTTCAGCCTTTGCCAAACGCCACTGGGGCACTTGCACAGCGATCAGCACCATCGACAACACAATCAACACGCCCAAGCCCACAAAAATGGCGCGCCAGCCCATCACAGGCAACAACCACTGCACGGGCAAGGTCGAGGCCAACATGCCCATAGAGCCGGTCATCAACATCCACGCATTCGCACGCTGCTGTTTTTCCAACACCAACCAACGGCGGTAACCCGTCAGCGGCGCCATCAAACAGGCGCTCACGCCCACACCAATCAACATGCGCGCCAGCAACAAACCGGTGAAGTTACTGGCCCATGCAAATGCCAAACAGCCCGCTACCGCCACACCTAAAAAACTCAGCACCACTTTTTTGGGGCCATGTTCATCGAGCCAACGTCCCATGGGCAACTGGGTGGCTGAAAAGCCCAAGAAATAACCACCGGCTAGCAGGCCTAAATCGCCAGCATCTAATCCAAATTCGAGCGACAGCGATGGGGATAGCGTGGCGGTGATCGCGCGCAACAACGCAGACAAAAAATAAGCCGTTGCAAATGCCACGAACACCCACACCGCCGTGCGGCGAGACAACACATCCTCATTCATGGTCATTTGCTTTCTATCTGATG
>JACCDH010238837.1_pt1 | contig 16830 bp, 15 predicted proteins | sample 7442481 | NCBI WGS metagenome assembly JACCDH01 (sample SAMN15323433, study PRJNA562643) | freshwater metagenome | isolation source: river surface water | place: USA:Blue River Watershed | collected 2017-08-15
CGACCTTGAAGTAAGCCTTCAGGAAGTCATCGCCATACAGATCGGCACGGCCATCGATGAAGACCTTGTGGCGAGGCCACAACCGGTAGATCAGGTAGCCGCCCAGATCGTAGTCGTTCAACATCCGACCGCTGATGTCATGCGCCAGCAGGTAGTTTGCTGCTCCGTGGGCGACGAACTTCGATGTCTCGCCTTCGCGCTCCGTTCTCAGGATACCTGCGAGGGCGGCCAGCACCATGCCCGCCAGAACCAGCAAGTGCACCACCCCCGCCTGAGCCCGCGTGACCTGCCGGCCATCAGTCGCTTGGGACCGGTGTCGCCATACGAGGGACCGCGCAAGAATTTCGGAGGGGCGTACATGGCGCAGCATCGCGCAAAAGAAAACCAGTAGCACGGCCGCCATCAGCGGCAGGTGACGCTGTGAGCCCAGGCCGGCAACGACCAGTAGCAGCGGCAGCAGCATTTCGGTCAAGTCGGGCTTGCGGCGCGCGTAAACCGTGACGACGATCCAGGCGATGACGCACACCAGCGAGGCCCGCGGCTGCAACTCCTGAAAATTCGGCGAATGCCATTCGGAGATCAAGCCCCTGGATGCTTCCATCGCCACCGTCTCGAACGGGTACAGCAAGATCCGCAGTCCTTGCGGGTTGATCAGCGTGACGGTGAGCGTCGCCACGCTAACCATGAATAACAAGCCAAGGCGCTGCGATCCGCGCGAGTGTCGCACAGGGAACAACCAGCGATTGCCGCATTCCATCGCGATGAAGGCGGCCAGCAGCGCGAGGCCCAGCATGAATGCGCCATGCAGGTTGACCCAGGCGAGCATCAGCACCGGTAGCAACCATAGCAGGCGTGTGGAGCGGAAGTATTTGAAATCCACCAGCACCAGCAGGTAGGCGCTGAAGAACAGGAAAGAAAAGAGTTGCGGGCGTAGCGTGACCGACATCAGCAGCGGTATGTAGAAGCATGCCGTCGCCACGACGGCTGTCAGGTCCTTGCCGGCCAGCCGGCGCGCGATCACATACAGCAGCATGAAATTGGCCGCGGCTGCGATCGCCGGCAGCAGGCGCAGTGCATCAAAACCCCCGGCGCGTGCGGTCCAGTAGAACAGGAGTTCGCTCAGCCACTCGTGCGCCACCCAAGGCTTGCCGCCAAAGGTGTACGAAAACGGATCAGTGGTGGGGATGGCGCCGGATTGTGCAATCAGCTCGCCGGTCTTCAGGTGCCAGTAGAAGTCGGGGTCGGTGAAGCCGGGCGCACAGAACGCGATGATGAAGGCGAGGGAAGCCATTAGCCAGGGCAGCGAGAAGCTGCCCAGCACTGCCTCGAGGCCGCGGCGCAGGCGTGATGCGGCGGGCTTGCGCGGCATCGCTTGCGCGTGCGGCAGGGACAGGTCTGGCCACGTGGGGAGCGACGAACGCTGGTCCCGTGGCAGCTCGGGCGGGTCCGGGAGCGTCATTGTCTGATCAGGTCAATCTTCAGATCGACTTTTCGATGATGTAGCGCGGGCGTCGCTTGACCTCGGAGTAAATCTTGGCGATGTACTCGCCGACGATGCCCGTGCTGAGTACCTGCAGCCCGGCGATGAGAGTAAATGGCAGTACGGTCGTGGCCCAGTCGGGCAGTGGCCTGCCGCCGATCAGCACAGCCGCGAACAGCCAGCCGCTGGCCAGCAGGCTGCCAGCCAGCAGTGCAAGGCCGACCAATGTGACGCAGCGCAGTGGCGCAGCCGAGAAGGAAGACAGCGCCTCCCAGGCCAGTGCGACCAGCTTGGCTGGCGAGTACTTGGTGACACCCGCGGCGCGCGCGCCGCGTTCGTAATAAACGATTTCCTGTTTGAAGCCGAGCATCGGGATAATCCCGCGCAAGAACAGGTTCACTTCGCGATACTGGCTCAGCGCATTGATCGCAGCACGACTGAGCAAACGGAATTCGGCATGATTGAAGACGATGTCGACGCCCATCCAGCGCACGATGCGATAGAAGCTTTCCGAGCTCACGCGCTTGAGAACGCTGTCGGTATCGCGGCAGCTGCGCACGCCATAGACGATGTGGGCGCCGGCGATATGGCGAATCACCATCTCGCGAATCGCGCCGACGTCATCCTGCAGATCCGCATCCAGCGTGATCACGGCATCGCCCTTCACATGGAACAGCGCGGCTAGCAGCGCGTTCTGCTGGCCCTTGTTCCCCGACAGCTTGATGCCATGGATGTAGGAAGCCTGGCGCGCCGCGAGTTCGATCAACTGCCAGCTGCGGTCCGTCGAGCCATCGTCGACGAAGGTGATCTGGCTGTTCGGATGAATCAATCCTTCAGTGAGCAATTGCTCGCGGATGATAGTCAACCTGGCGATGGTCGTTCGCAATACCGCCTCTTCATTGAAGCAGGGAATCACGATCGCCAGCTTCACCAGTGCGGCTGGCAAGGGTGGCAGGATGAGTTCCCTCAGGATGGAAGGCGGCGGCACGGCCGCTTTGGCGACGGTTTCCATTCTGACCTCACTTGTCGGGCGATCATGCGCCCGATCTCATTGTCGATTAACGATAAATGCTCACTGTTAATCGCACCATATTGTGATTGCCGGAAAGCCAGTTTGAGAGTCCTCAAACTTTGGTAAATGTGCAATCTTCCGCTATGGAATGATTGAACTATAGAAAAAATTCTCGCGCTGTCACATCATGCATTGCCGTGCCCCACTGCATCGTCGCTCTCGCCAGGTTTCAACACATCAATGACTTCTCGCGCCTGTTTTGGTGTGCATTCGTAAGCGTCGATCAATGCAGGAAAACCTGCCCAGTTTTTGCAGTGATTTCCATACTGCTATTGAGGTGATTGTAAGAACCCGCATGGCTGCTGCGTTTTCAGCCTGCCCTTGAAAACTTCATAAGCAAAAATTGCACGGATGTAACTCTCTCAACATTCCATAGTTCCTTCCCAAACAGAAATTTTTTCTCATAAGCTGCGGCAACACTTGCTTCAACGCATGTGTACCTGATGCTTGTCGTCGCATCCCGATCACGGGCGCGACCTGGAGAAAAAAGAATGTTACGAGAGTCCGCCCAGCTGGCTAAATCGCCGGCCCTCCGCCTGACCGCACTGTCGGCGTTGATCGCTTCCCTGTATGGCGCCACCGCCTTTGCGCAGACCGCGCCGCCAGAGTACCGCTGGTCGGCGTTGAACGTGAAGGCCTATGATGCGCACAACCTGATCGGCTACCCCACCGGCGTCGCCGCGCCGACCGAGACCAAGGGCAAGGGCGTGACCCTCGCCATCATCGATTCGGGCGTGCTTCCGCATACCGAATTTACCGGTCGTCTGCTGTCGGGCTACGACTACTTTGACCCGACCGGCAACGGCAGCAATGACAAGTACGGCCATGGCACGCACGTGGCCGGTATCGCCGGCGCGGCACTCAACGGCTTGGGTATGGTCGGTATCGCACCCGATGCGACTATCCTGCCGATACGCGTGCTCGACAGCACCGGCGCAGGCACTGCGACGTCAATCGATGCCGGCGTGCGCTGGGCACTGTCGAATTACGTGAAGCCGGTGTCTGGCGTGCCGGCCCAGAAGACTGTCTTCAACATGAGCCTTGGTAGCTCGTCAGCCTTTGGCCTGTCGACGCTGCAGGCTGTCCGCAACGCTGGCACGATTGCGGTTGTCGCGGCGGGCAATGCCGGTGGTAGCAACCCGATCTATCCGGCCCGCTATGCAACCGACAGCACGGTCGCCGGTTGGGTGATTGCCGTCGGCGCGGTCGACAGCAACAATGTGATCACGTCCTTCTCCAATCGTGCCGGCGACACGCGCAACTACTACCTCGTCGCTCCCGGCTATCGCGTCGAATCGACTTACTACAACAATGGCTACACCCTGATGTCCGGCACCTCGATGGCCACGCCGGCCGTCGCCGGCGCTGCCGCCGTGGTCTGGGGCGCCTGGCCTTACCTGACGGGCGACAAGGTCGTCAAATCCCTGTTATGGTCCGCGACCGACCTCGGCGACAAAGGGGTCGACACCACCTATGGCTGGGGTTTGCTGAACGTCGCGGCCGCACTGCGGCCCATTGGCGATACCTGCGTGCCTACCTCCAGCAACAGCTGCGGTACCACCAGTTCAACCACGACCACCACCACAACCACCAAGGGTGGCAAGACCAGGACCCTGTCGACGCCGGCTGCAGCCGGCGCTGCCGCGATGACGACCACGGCGCGCGTGTACGGCTTTGACTCGCTGGGCCGCAGCTTTCAATTTTCCGCTGCATCGCTGCTGCGTCCGGGCGCCGTCAACATGACCGCCAACCTCGGCAACTGGATGGCCGCCAGCCAGCCGGTGAAAATCACCCAGGGCGGCGGCGGTACCCGCTTTGCTTATCAGGGCGATGCTGCGATGGGCACCGGTGCGTATTCGTTCTCGATGCCCGCCGGGGTCGGCCAGATGATGATGTTCAGCGGCGCCTCCGTGCTGCCGTTCGGCACCTCGCACAGCAGCTATCAGTCGTCGGCCTTCGCCAGCGACGATGCGCTGAAGATTCCTTACCTGAGCATGATCGATGCCCCGACCGGTATGGCCTACGATGCGCCGCTGTCCGACACCGTCGACGTCCGATTCGGCTACGTTGCTGCCAGTAATGCAGCGCAATTCGTGGCTCCCGGACCGAACGATCTGTACACGCATCGCGTCGCCGGTGGTGCTGCAGTCGGCGACCTGTCGGCGCGCTTCGGCCGCCTGGAGCTGGTGGGCACGGTCGGCATGCTGAATGAAGACGGCGCCTTCCTCGGCGCCCGTGGCTACGAAGCTGGCAGCATGCGCGGCGCGACGCGTTTCGCTGGCGCATCGGCCGTGTATGACTTCGCCCCCGGCTGGTCAGCTCTGGCCAGCTATTCGCAGGGTAATAGCCATGGCCTCGGCGGCTCGGGCGATGCGACGTATCGACTGTCGACGCAGTCGTTCTCGCTCGGCATCCTGAAGAATGGCGTGTTCGGCGAACATGACCGCATGTCGCTGGCAGCGGTGCTGCCGTCGCGTGTGAGCAGCGGTGACGTGACCCTGCGCGCCGCCGTTGACGTGAACATGCAGACCGGCGAGCCCATCTACGGCAACGTGCCGGTGGCGCTGACGCCGCGTGGCCGCGAGCAGCGTTATGAATGGAACTGGAGCATGCCCATCAAGGATGGCAGCTTCGGCCTGACGCTGATGCACCGCATCCAGCCCAACCATGATCCGCTGGCACCGGCAGACAATGTGATGGGCGTGCGGTTCGTGAAGGCGCTGCGCTGATAGCGCCTACGCTCTCCTGCCGGATGTCGTACCATCACGGATCTTGTGACCGGAAACGACAACCTCTTCTCCCTTCTTGACGATGCGGCCGCGTGCGATGCACCCGGCCGCCGTACGTCACGCCTCTGCCACGGCTGGCAGCGCGCCATGGCGTTCCGGCCTGGCGATGATCCCGCTGCATTTTTCAACGCACTCGATGACGCGCTGGCCAGCGGCCTGCACGCTGTCGGCTTGTTCGACTATGAATTCGGCCACCCGCTGCAAGGCTTGCGCCATGATGACAGCGCGAGGCCGCTGGCGACGATACAGCTGTACCAGCATTGCGAACGCCTGAGCCGCGACGAAGTCGACGACTGGCTGGCAAGCCGCACAGGCAAGGATGGCAATGCGCCCTATGCGGTCACGGGCCTTCGTCCGGCGCTCGACTCGCAACGCTTCGCCGCCGCCATCGACGCCATCCATCGTTACATCGAATCCGGCGATACCTATCAGGTCAATTTCACTTTCCCGCTGCATTTCGATGTGCACGGCGATCCGGTGGCGCTGTTTGCAGCGTTGCGTGCGCGGCAGCCAGTGCCGTATGGCGCGCTGGTGATGCTGCCCGACGGTTCGTCGGTACTGTCGATGTCGCCGGAACTCTTCGTCAGCCAGCAACAGGGGCAATTCACTTGCCGGCCCATGAAAGGCACGGCCGCCGTCAGCGGCGACCCGGTGCTGGATGCGGGGCGGTCCGAGGCGCTGAAAACGAGCGTCAAGGAGCGTTCTGAAAACCTGATGATCGTTGACCTGCTACGCAACGATCTGGGCCGCATCGCCGTCACCGGCAGCGTCAAGGTACCGAACCTGTTCGAGGTCGATCGGTACGGCGAGGTGCTGCAAATGACCTCGACCATCACGGCGACGGCGCGCGACGACATCGGGCTGCAGCAAGTGTTCGAGGCCCTGTACCCGTGCGGCTCCATCACCGGTGCGCCGAAGCGGCGCACCATGCAGTTGCTGCAGCAACTGGAAGCGTCGCCGCGCCGGCTGTATACCGGCGCGATAGGCTGGTTCGAGCCGGCTGCTCCGCACCGCAAGCTGGGGGACTTCATGCTGTCGGTACCCATCCGAACCTTGCTGCTCGATCCCCCCGGCGCCAACGATCTGCGCCACGGCGAGATGGGCGTGGGCGCCGGCATTGTCTATGACAGCGATGCGCAGGCCGAGTATCAGGAATGCTTGCTGAAGGCGCGTTTCCTGACCGGCGTTGCACCCGGCTTTGAATTGTTCGAGACCATGCATGCCACGAGCGAGGGTTGTACCTATCTCGACCGGCATCTGGCGCGCCTTTCGGCGTCGGCGGCGCAACTCGGTTTTGCCTGTGACCTCGATGCGATTCGGCGCGAAGTGTCGGAGGCCTGTGCAGCGCTGCAGCCGGGTCATGCATACCGGATGCGCCTGACGCTGGAGGCGAACGGCAATGCACAGCTGCGCAGTGCGGTCGTGACACCACTGCAGGAACCGGTGCGGCTGTTGTTGTCGCCTGTCGTGATGCGCTCGGACGATCCGCTGCTGGGTCATAAGACGACGCTGCGACGCGTCTATGACGAGGCCTGGCAATCGGCGGAGAAAGCCGGCGCCTTCGACGCGTTGTTCTTCAACGAGCGCGGCGAATTGACCGAAGGCGGGCGCAGCAATGTACTGGTGAAGCTCGGAGGTCAGTGGTTCACGCCACCGCTGGCATCAGGGCTGTTGCCCGGTGTGATGCGCGCGGTCGTGATGGAAGATCAGCACTGGTCGGTGCAGCAGAGGGTGATCACGCGTGAAGACTTGCAACGGGCCGACGCGCTCTGTGCCTGCAATGCGTTGCGGGGAGTGCTGAGGGCAGAGCTCGCCTGACGGCTTGCAGATCAGCGTGCTGCCGGGGCAGCAGCAGCGGAAGTTTCGGCGGCAGCAGAATCAGCAGCGGCAGCAGCGGCAGCAGCAGAATCAGAAGGAGTCGGCGCGTCCGTGACCGCTGCTTCGCTGGGCGGGCTTGCAGGCGAACGCCGCGCATTCACGCAAGCCATCGTCTTGTCCCAGAAGGCTGCGCCGCTGCCGCCATAGCGCGAGGGCAGGCGCATCATCTTGCGATGGGAGCGGGCCAGGGCATGCTCCAGCGTATCGTTCATCATGCCCAACTTGTCGAGTTCGAGATAGGCCTCGCAGTTAGCTTCGATTTCATCGCGGGCCGGGTCGGTAGCATGGGCGCATTCGTGATAGAAAATGAAATCCAGCATGTGCGGCTCATTGTCGCGAATGGGCTTGATCGTCACCCGGTCAAAATAGATGACCGGCCAGCCTTGATCGTCCTGCCGCACGACCGCTGCGGCGCCGCCCAGTTCGGGATGGCGATCGCCCGCATCGCCATGCCCTAGCCATACTTCGCTGACGATGCGCCGTTCGCCGTTGCGATCGACGGCGCATTGCACTTGCACGCCGTCAGAACGATCGAAAGCCTGCGCCAGGCCTGAAACACAGGTCAGCAGCAGGATCAGGAGCAGGTTTTTTCGCATGGGCGGTCGATGACGACAGGCTGGAGCGCATTCGCTTCACCAATCCGGGCCGCGACAGATCGCGCGGCCGGGACGGGTAGAGAGCTTATTTGCAGGCGTTCTGACCGCCCCAATTGCCGCGGGTGACTTCGCCGTCCAGCTTGATCGGACGGAACCAGCCGCTTTCCTTGGCATTGGCGAACTTGCCGGTACCGCCCTTGCGGGTGTACATGCCTTCCATCTTGCCGCGCGCCTGCGTGAACCCGTAGGTCAGCACATCACCATCGACGTCCGAGACGGCGCACAAGCCTTCGGCTTCGATCGTGTTGTCGGGATAGAGCACGGCGCCGCCGGTGCATTGTCCGGAAAGATTATTGAACTTCGAACCTTCGGCAGCATTCATCTGGGTCGACGAACGGAAATGCATGTAGTTCGCCTTGCCGCCCAATTCGACGGTGGTTTCGCCGATATCGACGCTGGTGTATTCGCCACACTGGTCATCGCGGGCAATGGCGGGAACCTGAGCTGACAATAACAAGATCAGGGTTGCGGGCAATAAGAGACGTCTCATCGTGCTTCCTAGGTTTGTGGTTTTGTGATTATTTTTACGGCCAGCCTCAGGCCTGCAAAAGAGTTTGCCAGTTTCTGCAAATTCTTGCCCGAGGCCGGTCCGGCGTCAGTGGTCGGCATCGCCCGCTGGTTTTCAAAAAACAAATAAAGCAGTGTTTTTGGAGCCCGGCCACTGCCATGTCGCCGGAGTGTCCGCAGCCTCTGGCATTGGTCTGGCGCGCAGGCGCTACCAGGGAATCGCTTCTCCCCGATAGTCGATGAAATGCGCGCCTGCTTTGGCAGACAAGCCGAACATGGCCTGCATCATGCCGGCGACCGATTCCCCCGGCTCCAGCAGCTGGGGCACGCCCGCTTCGAACGGTTGCGACAGTCTGGAGCGCACGGTGCCGGGCTGAAGTGCAACGATGCGCAAATTCGGATTGCGGCGTTGCAGTTCGATGGCGGCCGTTTGCAGCAGCATGTTTAACGCAGCCTTCGAGGCGCGATAGCCATACCAGCCACCTTTCTTGTTATCCGCGATGCTGCCCACGCGAGCGGAAAGTTTTGCGTAGATCGCGTCGCCGCTGGCGAGCATGGGCGCCAATTGCCTCATCAGCAGCGCGGGGCCGATGGCGTTGATTGCGAATGAACGCTGCAGCGTTTCATGCGCCAGTCGTGCGAGTGCCTTCTCCGGTCCCGTGCCATCGATGGTCAGCGCACCGGTGGCATCGATAATCAGGTGGAATGGGCCGCGGGTCCCAAGGGCGCTGCCCAACCGTTCGATGCTTGCAGGATCTTCCAGATCAAAGTGGGGAGTCGTCGCGCGGGATACTTCGACGACCTCGCTGCATGCGAGATCGCGCTTCAGATACTCGGCAAATGCCTGGCCGATGGCGCCGCTTGCACCGATGATCAGTGCTTTGTAATCAGAAGGAAATGTCACCATCATTTCAGTTCGGGATTGCGCTCATCATGGTTAAAATAGGCCTATCGGGTCTTCTTTGAAAAATTTCTGATAAAGATACACATGTCACGACAAATATTGGATGAACATGCCATCCATCCGGCGATAAGGCAAACCGTATCGGAGCGTTTCCGGGATACCGTGCAAGAAGTGCAGGCCGCGATCGCGAAGCATCGTATCGTGGTGGTCGGCATGTCTGGCAATCCCTCTGTCAAGAAGGCCAGGCAGCTGCTGACTGGTCAACAGCGCGATTTCCATTACCTGGAATATGGCAGCTACTTTAACCAGTGGCGCAGACGTAATTCGCTGAAGATGTGGACGGGGTGGCCGACCTTTCCCATGGTGTTTGTCGATGGCATGCTTGTTGGCGGGTACAAGGATTTGAAAGCGTTGGCGGACTCCGCTGAGTTGAACCGGATGCTGGGGACAGCGCGTAGCTGACAGCGGGCCTGATTCCCGCACACCGCGGACATCAAACAAAATCGCCACCTGAAGGGTGGCGATTTTGTTTGGTGGGGTGGCGTCTATCAAACCGCGTTACGCGCGGGGTGGTCGAAAATCATGCAGGTGGTGGTGGCGTGCGCGTACAGCTTTCCGTCCGGGCCGACAATGCGTCCTTCTGCCGTACCAATCTGGCGTCCTGTGTGAATGACCTTTCCTTCGGCGCGCACCAGAGGCACTGCGTCGGTCAACGCGCGAACCATGTTGATCTTGATCTCCAAAGTTGTATAACCTCGACCGACGGGTAGTGTCGAGTGCACGGCACACCCCACAGCGGAATCCAGCAGCGTTGCAAACCACCCGCCGTGAACGGTACCGAGCGGGTTGTAATGCCGTCGCAATGGGCGCCCCTGGAACACAGCCAGCCCTGGCTCCATGCGGATGGGCACGAAGTCCAGCGTCTCACCCATCGGGGGCGCTGGAAGATCGCCGGCGAAGATGGCTTGGAGAGTTTCCATGCCCGACAGTCCCATGACCTGAAGCGAAGGATGCGGTGCGTCTGCACGTCTCAGGCGGGCGCGAACGGCTTGTTCTTCCATCTGCCATTGTTCGAGAGCCTGGATTTCATCCATCGTTGTTTCCTTTCATGACTGTGCAAACAGGCGAAGTCGCCTGAAGTTCGAGACAGCGAATCATCGTGGCGAGCGGGTGCCGAATTCCATTCAGCGTGGCCGGGTGCTTACTGGCAAGCAGAGAAGTGCGGTGATGAATGCAAGCACCGCGTGCAGGCCGTAGAGCGAATTGAAGTCGGCACGAACCAGGCCCGATTGTCCCAGGAGTCCAACCGTGACTGCGACGCCCAGCACGCCACCGATCTGGCGAGTCGCCTGATTGACCGCCGCACCGACCGCGTAATGCGCTGCCGGCAAATGGCTGGCGGCCGCACCTGACAGCGAAGGCAGCACAAGGCCCACCGCCACACCGCTCATCAGCAAGCCAGGTAGCCACGCATAGAGGTAGTCGGGCTGCACGCCAGGTATCCAAAGGAACCACAGACTGCTGCACGCGTACAGGAGCGAGCCGCCGACAAGGAAAGGACGGTGGCCCAAGCGTGCAGCGAGCCGTCCGGTGACGATGGCCGTCGGCATGACCAGCAGCGGGCCCGGCGTCACCGCCAAGCCGGCCTGCGGAAGCGTGTAGTGCCAAATGCTCGTCATAAAGAAGAAAAAGCCGAGGAACATCATTGAGAATGCCGTACCGAAAGTCAGCGTCGCGGCATTGGCGAAACGGTAGGTGCGATTGCTGAACAGCTTCAGATCAACCAGCGGTGTGGCGTGCAGGCGAGCCCATTGTATGAACGCGATGCCGGCCAGGATGCCGCCGCCAGCGACAGCTGCGATCTGACCCGTGCGCCATGTTGCCGATCCGCTTTCGACGATTGAAAAGGCCAGGGCGCCTACCGACGCCATCAGGAGAAAGAGGCCGACGATGTCGACGCGGCGGGGTTGTGCCGGTTTGAGCGACTCTTCGACACGCGAGGCGCTACGCCACAGCGCCCACAGGCCCACCGGGAGGTTGATGAAGAAGGCCCACGGCCAACCGGCATGGGCGGTGACCCAACTGCCCAGGCTCGGTCCGACCGCGGCAGCGAGTCCGCCCACAGCCCCCCAAAGACTCACGACCACTGCCCGGCGCTCAATTGGAAAGGCCGCCAGCACAATCGACATCGAAGCTGGCGTCAATAAGGCTGCCCCGATGGCCTGCAACACGCGCGCCGCTATCAGCCAGTCGACCGTGGGAGACAAGCCGCACGCTGCGGATGCAGCGACGAAAATGATCACGCCCAGTCTGAAGACACGCTTGCGTCCATGGGCATCTGCGAGACCACCGGCCGGAATCAGCATTGCCGCGTAGACGACGGTGTAGGCATTCAGTACCCACGATAGCGTTGCGGCAGAGCTGCCTTCGAAACTGTGGCGCAGGGCATCGAAAGCTGCGAACAGCATCGTCGCGTCCAGCGACACGAGGAAAACTGCGCTGCTGACAATCCAGAATGTCGGCCAGGGCGAATCGTTGGTTGCTTGTGTGGTCGCCGGATTGGCCGCTGCGGTTTTCATGAAGTTTTATGATGGTCGTAATATTTGAAGGGGTGCTGAAACCGCCCGGCGCACCTTGGCTGCAAACTAGTGATCGGGACTCGGCAGATACTTCTGGGTCAGTGCTTCACGGGTTTGCGAAAGCAAGGTCCGGCCGGCTTTGCCGCCCAGCGTGCGGGCGAGTTGCAGTGCGCCGACCATCGTGGCGGTGACGACCTCGGCTTGGCCGGGTTCGACGCCCTCGGGCAGTGCCGAACGTACAAATTCCACCAGTCCGGTGACACGGCGACGCGCTTCATCATGTACGGAATCGTGCTGGCGGCTCATTTCCGAAGCCAGTGCTGCGACCACACAACCCCGCTCGGAATCCAGGTGCTTTTCATGAAGATAAGCCGAAACGAGCGCGGAGAAACGCGAGTGGCCTTTCGCCATTCGTCGGTCTACCGCCTCGGTCAGCAAGGCTTGGTTATCGCGACCAGCCCTTTGCATCGCCTCAACTAGCAGCGCATCGCGAGAGGCGAAGTGTGAATAGAAGCCCCCATGTGTCAGTCCGGCTTCGTTCATGACGTCCGCGACGCCCACACCGCTGTAACCAGAGCGACGGATTGCTCGTGCCGCCACGTCGACAATGCGCTCGTGGCTCTGCTCTTTGCGGGTTGGGCTTGAAGACATGATCGGCTTAATATGACATGCATCATATTTTGAGTCAATTCCAATGGGTCCAGGTCTTGTGCACGTGCGAATCATGCAAGGGCTCCCGGATTTCGCCGGATATCCCCGAGGCCCGGGATCACCCAAAAAAATACCGCCCGAGGGGCGGCATTTGTTTTGGGTGGTGGAGGCGGCGGGAATCTCCCGAAGTTCGCACTTGCAAGTGCGAATTTGCTCGCCGAAACCCCGGGCTCTCCCCGCGTCCCGCGAGTTCGCTCCCCGCGACATGCGATCACCATAAAAAAATACCGCCCCAAGGGGCGGCATTTTTTTATGGTGGTGGTGGGGCAGCACCCGGCACCAAACGACTATTGAAAGTACGCAATAATAGTGCTGCGGGCTGCTGCGAACCATTGCGAACTCTATCGTAAAGCCTGCCTGATTGTAGACCTGCAAGCAGGTTTCTCAGCCATGCTGGTCGCCGGAAACGGGCATCAAGCTCGTCTGCGATGGGATGCCGGTTCAATTCCCAAACCCGAATCGAACCCGTGTCCGCACGGTAGTTCAAACGGTGGGCTCGGCGGCTGCGTCATTGTCGGTGGCGGGGTCGGTGAGCCGCCGAATCGTCAGTGCACAGCGTTGCTCAATCAAGGTATTGATTTGCTCAACCACGACATTGCCAGCAAAACTTTGTCCGGGGTCAAACTGTAGCTTGCGCGCCGTGGCGGGCAGTAGTTTTGTCAGGTCCAAATGCGCCGTTTGGCCTGCGTCAGTTTCGCGGCTGTCTCCAGCCGTACATGCACCAAACGCCTTTGGTCATCCACCGCGTCGCAACTCCCTGACACCCCGGCCCAGCTTGCGGCGCAATAGGGCCCGCAGGGTCACCCCATCCGAGTACCCGACCTGTGCGGCGACCTGGTCGACGCTGGCGTTCCCGGTGCGCAAGAGATGGACAGCATGCTCCACGCGCAGATCCTGGAAATACGACAGCGGTGTCTTGCCCAAAACGCTTTGCAGCCGCCGCGCCAAGGTGCGCTGGCTTGTGCCTGCGGCGCTGGCTGCCTCGGCCAGCGAGAACCCCTGCGCGAGCCGACGTCTGGCCCAGCACTCGAAGCGCTCCACCATCGGGTCGGCATGCGCAAGGTGGTCGGAAATCACGAACTCGGCTTGCGAACTGCGTGTCTCGACCAGCAGATAGCGTGCCACCAGGGCCGCCAGCGCCGGACTGCGCCCTCGGATGATGCGCAAGGCCAAGTCGATGTGGGCCAAAGCGGCACCCGCGGTGGTGAAGCGTGTCGAGTTCACGATCATGCGTGACTCGTCCAGCGTGACGTTCGGATAGCGCTGCCGAAACATCGGCCCCAGCCACCATGACGTCGTCGCACGATGCCCATCAAGCAGGCCACTCTCTGCAAGCAAGAAACTACCGGAGCAAGCGGCACCTAGGTGCGCGCCAGCGGTGGACCACTGCTGTAGCGCCGCGACCGCATCGGGCACATCGGGGCGTGTGAGTCGAGCCGAGAGCGTGTCAGGCATCTTGTCGCCAAACGCTGGCACGAGCACGACGTCTGGTTCGGGCACACCATGCGCAGTGACCACGGGGACCGTCAAGCCTTGCGCAGTTCGGATGCGACGCCGCACACCCACCAGCGTGAGCTCTATGTGCGCGGGAGCCTGTGGCAGCGAGCCCGCCATCGCATTGGCTAAGCCCACTGTGTCAGTGAGCGCCGCAAGCCCCAGATCAAACACGCCATCACAAACAAGGAGGTGGAGTTTCATGGCAACAATGATATCAATGTTGTCATTATTGCCTATAGAGATGTCTGTCATGAAGACTTAGACTGCAGTCTCGTCGATCCCTTCACCCACTTTTCTATTTACCCAAAGGAATACAGCATGACCAAGCTCGCCCTGTTTGTTCGCCTCGAAGCTAAACCCGGCCAGGAGGCTGCGCTTGCCGACTTCCTGGCCAGCGCACTGCCGCTCGCCAACGCCGAGTCCGGCACCACGGCCTGGTTCGCATTGAAGTTTGGCCCTTCGACGTTCGGTGTGTTCGATGCCTTTGCCGATGAGGCAGGTCGCCAAGCACATCTGAACGGCCAGATCGCCGCGGCCTTGATGGCCAACGCCGCGACCTTGCTCAGTTCTCCGCCCAATATCGAGAAGGTCGAACTGCTTGCAGCCAAACTGCCTGCATGACAACTCGGCCTTGACCCAATCAGGTCACGCTGCAGGATGGGGGCACACAGCCCTACGCAGCGTCTACCTCCAATTGCACTTGCCCAGGGAGCTACCTTCCACAGTGTCACCGGCACTTGTAAATTGACACACCCCGGCAAGTAGAAATTGATACACCTCGCCACAGGGATAATCGCTGCTTTTTGTAGCAGCGATGGTTTCATACGAGGACTACATGCAGATCAAGATCCTGCACAAGCAAGGCAAGAGCCTGCGCGCCATTGCCTGCGAACTGGGTTGTTCCGTCAATACCGTACGCAAGTACCTGCAATCTGAACAGCCGCCGGGTTACCGCCCCCGCACTACCCGACCCTCGAAGTTGGCGCCCTTCGAGGACTATCTGCGCGAACGCATTGCGGCCGCCGCACCGGACTGGATTCCCGCCACCGTGCTCTGGCGCGAGCTCTGCGAGCAGGGCTTTGACGGCGCTGAGCGGACCGTTCGTCAGTTCGTCGCCACCTTAAAGCCCCAGCCTGCGCCTGATCCGCTGGTGCGCTTCGAGACTGCGCCGGGCGACCAGATGCAAGTCGACTGGATCGAATTCAGCCGCCGCAAGGGCGCGCCGCTGTATGCCTTCGTTGCCACGCTCGGCTACAGCCGGGCGGCCTATGTCGAGTTTGTCAGCGACATGCAATTGGCCACACTGCTAGCCTGCCATGCGCATGGTTTCGACTGGTTTGGGGGTGTGCCTCGTCGGGCGCTATACGACAACATGAAGACCGTCGTCATCGAGCGCGATGCGTATGGTCCAAAGCAGCATCGCTTTCAGCCGGGTTTCCTCGATTTCGCGCGTCACTATGGCTTCGTGCCCGAGCTATGCCGGCCCTACCGCGCCAAGACCAAGGGCAAGGTCGAACGCATGAACGGTTACCTGCGCCGCAGCTTTTATGTGCCGCTGGTGGCGCGCTTGCGGCAGGTCGGACTGACGCTCGATGTCACCACCGCCAACGTCGAAGTACAGCGCTGGCTGCGCGAGGTGGCCGACACCCGCATTCATGGGACCACAGGCTTGCAGCCCGGCCAACAGTTGCGCCAGGAGCGCGCCTCACTGCAACCGCTGCCGGCTTCGTATGCCGGCTTAACGGTGCCGGTGTCACCGGCGCTACCGGCCGAGCGCCCCTCGCTGCGTGAACGTTTCAGTCACTGGCCACAAGCCGTACAGCACCCGTTATCCGTCTATGACCGCCTGCTGGGAGTGGCCGCATGAATCTGGCCCATGAACGCATTGCCGAACTGTGCCGGCAACTGAAGCTCTCGACGATGGCTGACGCCTTGCCGCATCTGGCACAGCAGGCCAGCACCCAGGACAGCAGCTTCACCGAATTCCTCGAAGCGATGTTGAAGGCAGAACAATCGGCACGACTCGTACGCCTGCGCACGACGCTAACTCGGCTGGCAGGTTTCCCGGCCATCAAGACGCTGGAGGACTTCGACTTCACCGCCGCAACCGGCGTGCCGAAGGCGCAGATACAGGAGTTAGCCAGCCTGGCATTCATCGAACGGCATGAGAACGTGGTGTTGCTCGGTCCATCGGGGACTGGCAAGACCCATCTGGCCATCGCCCTCGGGTACGCCGCCACGCAAGCCGGTATCAAGGTACGCTTCATCACGGCGGCCGATCTGCTGATGCTGCTCTCAAGCGCGCATCGACAGGATCGGCTGGCTGACGCGTTGAAGCGCTTCGTCAATCCGTACCGGCTGTTGATCATCGACGAAATGGGCTATCTGCCGATGAATCAGGAGCAGGCCAATCTGTTCTTCCAGATCGTGGCCAAACGGTATGAGCGTGGCAGCCTGATCGTGACCAGTAATCTGCCGTTTGGGCAGTGGGACCGTACCTTTGCCGGCGACGCGACTCTGACCGCCGCCATGCTGGATCGGCTGCTACATCACGCGCAGGTGGTGGCCATTCAGGGAGAAAGCTATCGGCTGCGTGACAAGCGCCGCGCCGGTTTGATCAGCAAAACCAAAGCGAACGACAAGGAGGTCCGGATCGACTGAATCACTTCTTTAACCAAATAACACGACACGTCGGTGTATCAATATTCCATTGCCGATGCCGGGAGTATGTGTGTCAGTTTTCGTTTGCCGTTGACA
>JACCDH010548595.1_pt1 | contig 16827 bp, 12 predicted proteins | sample 7442481 | NCBI WGS metagenome assembly JACCDH01 (sample SAMN15323433, study PRJNA562643) | freshwater metagenome | isolation source: river surface water | place: USA:Blue River Watershed | collected 2017-08-15
ACCTTTTCTAACTAATTGCTGTATTGTAGGCATTCTAAACCGTTTAAAATTTCGGACGGCAAAGGTAATGGCTGGAACTGAAAAATCAAAAAGTTTTAAAAAGTTTTCTCAAACTAGACGTAAAATACTGGTTTTCAGTACAAATACGAGGGCCAAAAAGGAGTAAATACTTGATTTAGGTGGCAAATAAACCAATCCTATCTTATTGATTTAGATTGACTAGCCAAAAATAAGGGCCCATTTTATGCTTATTTCAATTTTTCGCTTATTTCACCTGATTTCGTCTTTTGCGCAGTTTTTAAAGCCCTTTTTTGCCCAGTTTTTTGCGGCAAGGATTACGCTGGCAGCTTTTCTACTAATTAGCACCACAAAAGTTGTTTTCGCGCAAATTTCAACCACACCCGGTAGTTACCCCTACCCGGCTATCAACTTTGTATATACCCAAAACTTTTCCAATTTACCGGCAACAAGCAGTTTTGCAAGTGGCATAACAGGCAAGGGGCCCTTTTATTTAGGCAGCTTGCATTCAGGTTTAACCGGTTTATTTATAGCGCAAACAAGTGGCACGAATGCAGTCCTCAATTTTGCCGCCAGTGCCGGAACAAACGCGGTAACGGGCATATTTAGTTACGGACCTGCAAATGGAGCCACAAACGCTGCTACCAGAGGACTTGGGAGCCTAGCGAGTAGCGCCGGAGAATATGTTTTTGGCATTCGTTTTACCAATACCTCACCTACAATTATTGAACAATTTGAAATTGAATTAATAGCTGGTCAGTGGCGTAAAGGCGGCAGCGGTAAAACAAACGCATGGAACTTTTCCTACACAATAGCCGCAACAAATAATGTATTGGATACTGCTACAAAAAAAGATACCGCTTTGAGTTTTTATTCGGTGCTGGCGAGCTCCGGAACAGCAGCCCTTAATGGACTGCTAAGCATCTATCAGCAACGAAAAAAAGACACACTCTTCAATTTAAACTGGAAACCTGGTGAACAACTTATTTTAAAATGGCAAGATAAAGATGATATTGGAAATGATGATGGCATGGCGCTGCAACAATTAATTTGTAAAGCGCTCACTATGCCTGATAACACCGCTCCCACTGTCTTTGCACTCATACCGCCACCGGCAAAAATATATGCTGCCGGAGATACGCTCACTGCTAAAATTATTTTTTCGGAACCTTGTTTTTTAAACAGCAGCGCATTTATTCCCTACTTAGTGGCTACCATTTCGGATACTGCAAAAAACATGCTATACACAAAAGGTTCGGGCAGCACAGAATGGCATTTTTCTTACATCGTAACAAAAGGCGACCTCGTAAAAAATGGATTCAATATGTATCCTAAAATTAATAGTGACACGGGGGGCATTAGAGACGCCGCATTCAATGATTGCAATGGAATTATAAGTGGTAACACCCGTTTTTTACAAGTCATGATTGATGCGGTAGCGCCAGCTTTTATCGACACCAATAACTTACGCGTCAATAGCTGTAATCGCCCGGTATACATAGTTCCTGCCGCATTAGGTGTGGTTCAAACAGATAGTAGCGAAACCATCATCTGGAAGTTAAAGCTTGCTCCAATGCAAGGGAAAATTTTGGGCCTACCGTTTTCGACCAAAACGGTAACTGATCGATCTTATCCGAGAACCCTGACATTTATTCCAACCAATTCTAATGCTGGAATGGATAGTGCGGTTATTGAAATATCGGATGGTATCAATAGAAGTTTTAAAAAAGTAATATTTCAATTAGATAGTGGAATTGTAAACAATACCATCGTAGGAAATCAAATTATATGCAAAGGTTTTGCACCCACAATATTTAACGGCGACAACCCATCAAACACTAGCTATCATTGGCTTTACAAAGAAGATACAACAGCTATATTTAAAACGGCTACAGGTAATTACAATACCTACAATTTCCAATCTAGCACATTACAAAGCAGTACTGTATTTAAAAGAATTGCCACTCGTTTTTCATGTACCGACACAAGCAATCAAATTCGTATTCAGGTAAAAGATAATGGCATATGGATAGGTGTAAATAATGGATTCTGGCAAATGGGTAGCAATTGGTGTGGTGGGATGGTACCAGATAGTAGCACCGACGTACTTGTGCAATTTGGACGTCAAATTATGATTAGTGCTGCATTTCCAAATCAAGCCAATACTGCTAAAACCATCAAGCTAGATTCAACCGCTAGTATTATTGTAAACGGCTTGCTTTATTGGCCCAATGCCTTGTTAGGCGCGGGAATGATCGATGCAACAAATGGAAGTATTTACATAGAAAAAGACAGCGTCAATATTCATTCAAGTGTTTTTAAACACAACCGTATATATAATTTACAAATGGATACAAAAAATAAAGTTCAATTTTTAGATTCACTTGTTATTGAAAATAGCATCACCCTTTTTAATGGCAGCTTACAAACAAAACATCTAACACTGCTAGCGCCTGCACAAATCAATAGTTCAGGCAACAACACAAAAATTATAGGACCCGCTACCATTTATAAAAAGTACCATTTATTGGAAGGTCAAACCAAACTTTTAGTACTACCCTTTTCAAATATTTCAAGTTTACAAAGTTTCAAAAAAAGTATTGCCATAACAGGAAAAGGTGGCCATGGTAATGGCTTTGACAGCGCAGCACATGAACATCCGTCTGTTTATTTTTTAGATAGCACATCCAATCATATCACTCAATTTGTATACAAGCCCTTCACCAATATGGATAGCAGCTACCAAGAACCAAACAGGGCCATTAAAATTTGGTTGTACCAAAAAGACACAAGCAATCATTCAAATATGATTAACGAAACGCCTTTTGTAGAAACAAAAAAACAGGATGCATGGGTGAATATCATTGCGGCAGGAACACTTCAACATGGACCACTTGAAATTGACTTTCCTGCTCATCCATTAACGCGCTATTATTTAACGGGCAATCCATACCCTGCTAAAATTGATATCAGTAAAATATCAAGTAGCAGCAGTATTGGAAAGTATTACTGGTACTGGGATGCAGGCCTTGGCGCCACTGGCAATTATACAGCTAGGGCGTTTAGACATCCATGGATTATCCAAAAACTTGAAGGTTTTATAATAAAAAATACAGCAGAAGCTGCGGGTTATTTATTTTATGAAGAAAGAACTAAGGTCAATCAAAATGAAACACTAGATACTAGCCACTACAAAAATGAATACGCTCATATAAGTCTTGCACTCATGCAAGAAAATACCCTACTGGATAGACTAGAGATCATGGGTATAGATAGCGCTAGTAGCCGGTTTGAAAAATGGGATGCTGAAAAAATAAACGAAAATAAAATATCGCTTTATTCCATTTCGAGAGATAGTATGGCGCTTTGCATAGATGCAAGACCCTTTACCAATAACCTTTTTGTACCACTAGGTATACAATCCAACAAAGCTGGAAAATACAGATTGTTATGTACTGCTTTTGTTATTGCAAGTGATATGATAGCCTACCTACATGACAAACTATTAAACAAGTATCAAAAAATAATACAGGATAGTAGTTATACTTTTGAAATTAACCAAGACAGTACAACGGCTGGAGAAAAGCGGTTTGAAATTACGGGACCACCGCCACCGCCAAGGCAAGAAGACCCCATTATGGCAACTGTTACGCCCAACCCCGTGCAAAATCAGTTAGGCATTCGTTATTCATTTAGAGATCTACTAACCTATCAAATATCCATACACAGTATCGATGGCGCACTGTTAGAAAGCAAAATATTTGCCGCAAGTAAAAACGGAATTGCAATAATAGAAGTGCCGAACTTAAAAGCAGGCACTTATGTTGCAGTGATTAAAGCAGGAAAAAACTATCTACTCAAACAGTTTATTAAACTTTAAATAACCAGCTGTGGGTATCTGGTGCGGTCGCATACCTGATGGCCGTGAGTCTATCTTTTAATTCTTTGGCAACACCTGCCTTATCAGTATCAAAATGCATGCTATAATCTTTGTAGCGTAGTTCTTTAATCTTAGAAATTGTAGCAGCCGTTCCAGTACCAAACACTTCATGTAAAAGGCCCTGTTTTTGAGAAGCAATTAATTCATCAATGGTTATTTTTGTCTCTTGCACTTCCATGCCCATCTCTTTTAAAACCGTGATGGCACTGTCTCTTGTTACACCTTCCAAAATAGTTCCCTCTGTAAGTTCAGGCGTTACTACTTTGTTACCTACAACAAAAAATACATTCATGGTACCTACTTCTTGCAAATATTTATGCTCAAAAGCATCGGTCCATAATACTTGATCATAGCCTGCCTCTTTTGCTTTTTGAGTAGCCATCATACTTGCCGCATAATTACCTGCATTTTTTGCAAAACCAACGCCACCCGGAGCAGCTCTAGTGTAGGTTTCTTCTACATAGATTTTCATAGGTGTGCTATAGTAAGGCCCTGTAGGACTTAACAAAATCATGAATTTATAATTATCAGAAGGTTTAACGCCTATCACTGGATCTGTGGCAAACATAAAGGGTCTGATATATAAAGAGTGATCTGCCATTGCAGGAACCCAATCTCTATCCATATCAATAAGAAGGCGCATACCTTCCATAAAAATAGCTTCAGGTACTTCAGGCATGCACATACGTGCAGCAGAAATATTGAATCGTCTAAAATTATCTTGAGGTCGGAAAATATGAACCTCACCAGCATCACTCTTATAGGCTTTTATACCTTCAAAAATAGATTGCCCATAATGTAGCGCAGCCAAAGAAGGATCAAATTGCAGTGCTTGATAAGGTCTGATCACCACATTCGTCCAAACACCATCAATATAGTCAGCCTCAAACATATGATCTGTAAAAACACGACCAAAAGGAATATTTTCGAGCGTTGTATTTGCTAACCTACTGTGCTCAACTTTTTCAATCTTTACGTCAAGTGCTGCTGCCATAGTTTTATATTTGGTGCAAAGAAACAAAAAAAATGAAAACTAACAATCGTTAATATTGTAAAACAGCCATGAATTCTGAAAATAATTTGCTTCCGCCCTTTGTTATTGCCTCTTTATATAAAGATGAGCTTGTTTTAGTTGACGACCAAAAGAGCAGTGGTAAGCGCACAGATGAACTTAACACGAAAAAGAGTGGGACAATTGCACCTAAATCCGAAGATGCTACTACCCAAAAACCAATTAGCTTTTTGGGCAACAACCAAAAAAAGGTAACCATTCTTTTACAAGACAGTTCGGCTGTTCACCTTGCAGACGAATCACTACAATTTTTAACCGCTATCCTAGCGGCGTGCAAACTAAATATGGGCGATGTTGCCATTGTTAACACAGCCAATCAGGCCGTTAAATACGCGCAAATAAAAACAGAACTACAACCTTCTACTTTACTCATATTTGATATCAACGCTGCAAGCATTGCACTTCCTTTTGAAGTTCCGCATTATCAAGTACAGCAATATGACAACTGCACCCTTTTATTTTCTGCGCCATTACAATCCATGCTCGTTAAAACAGAAGCGGCAAAACTAGAAAAAGGAAAACTTTGGAATGCACTTAAAAAAACGTTTAATATTCAGTAGTAGATGAAAATAATTTTTGCAACCAATAATAAAAACAAGGTAGAAGAAATCAAACACCTTAGCCATCAAAAATTTGAAATTTTTACTTTACAAGAAGTGGGTATTGATATTGACATTCCAGAACCACATGACACACTAGAAGCCAATGCCACCGAAAAATCTACAACCATTTATAAGCTTACAAACGAAGCCGTATTTAGCGAGGATACGGGGTTAGAAGTGGAGGCATTAAACGGCGCACCCGGTGTAAAATCGGCGAGGTATGCAGGAGAAGGACGGAACATGCAGGACAATATTGATAAATTATTAGCGGAACTAAAAGACAAACCAACAAGAGCTGCCCAATTTAGAACAGTCGTATCACTTATTATTGGCGGAAAAGAATACCAATTCGAAGGTATTTGTAAGGGCCACATAACAAATGAAATGGATGGAACAAATGGATTTGGTTACGATCCCGTTTTTATTCCAGTAGGAAGTGATATTACTTTCGCAAATATGGATATTACAGAAAAAAATAAATTTAGCCACAGAAAAAAAGCAGTGCAACAACTCATAGATTTTTTAAATGACTTTCAAGCATAAATATGAAGACAAAAAAATTCGCCACGCGCAAAATAGTTTACAGTTTCGTATGTGCAATCTTTATACAATGCATTACTACATCAACAACCATTGCGCAAACCATTCCATTATATAAAAATAGCAGGGCACCCATCAACGAAAGAGTCAAAGACTTACTGAGCAGAATGACCCCCACCGAAAAGTTTTGGCAACTTTTTATGATCCCTGGCGATATCAAACCAGGAGATGCGCCAAAATATAAGGATGGCCTATTTGGATTTCAAGTAAGTGCCGCATCTGCAGGCGGAGAAGGCGCACAACAAATGCTGCAATACAATGCAACAGAAACAGCTGTAAGCCTTGCCAAAAAAGTGAATACGATACAGCGGTTTTTTATGGACAGCACAAGACTTGGTATTCCCATGCTCCCATTTGACGAAGCGCTTCACGGCCTGGTAAGACAGGGTTCCACCATATTCCCTCAAAGTATTGGTCTTGCTGCAACCTTTAATACAAGCACGATGGAAGCTATAGCAGGCGCTATTGCAAAAGAATCAAAAATTAGAGGCATTAGACAAATACTATCACCAGTCATTAATATTGCAACAGACGTTAGATGGGGCCGTACCGAAGAAACCTATGGAGAAGATCCTTTTTTAAGTAGCAAAATGGGTGTGGCTTACATGAAAACGTTAGAAGACGAAAATGTTATTGCTACACCAAAACATTTTGTTGCCAATGTAGGAGATGGCGGCAGAGACAGCTACCCTATTGATATGAATGAAAGATATTTATCAGAAATCCACTACCCTCCTTATAAAGATGCGGTACAAAAAGCTGGCGCAAGATCAATCATGACGTCATACAATTCTGTAAACGGAAGCCCTGCAACCGCCAATGATTATTTATTAAATGACCTACTAAAAAAACAATGGGGCTTTAATGGATTTGTGATTTCGGATGCTGGCGCCGTGGGCGGCGCCAATGTCTTACATTATACAGCAAAAGATTATCCAGACGCAGGTAAAAACGCTGTTAATAATGGCTTAGACGTATTATTTCAAACAGCACAAGAACATTATAAATTATTTATCCCTCCATTTTTAAATGGGCAAATAAATCAAGAACGCTTAGACGATGCAGTAAGTCGTGTACTTAAAGCAAAATTTGAACTAGGTTTATTTGAAACGCCCTACCTCGATATTAAAGCAACAGCATCTGCAAATTATGAAGCAGCGCATAAAAAAATTGCTTTAGAAGCCGCACTAGAATCGATTGTTTTATTGCAAAATAAAAATGGATTATTACCCATCTCAACTGCCACAGAAAGTATAGCGTTAATTGGCACCGATGCCACCGAAGCCAGACTTGGTGGCTATAGTGGGCCAGGCACCAAAAAAGTAAGCATCTTAGATGGCATACTACAAAAATATGGGACCAATAAAATTCTTACTGCAGATGGGCCTGGCCGAACCAATAAAAGCTGGGAAATCGTGCCTAGTAAATATTTGTGGACGACACATAACAATCAACCACATGAAGGATTAACTGCCCAATATTTTAATGGCATAGAATTCGGAAACAATCCTACCCTACAAAGAATTGACAAAACCATTAATTTTCATTGGACCATTTCTACGCCCGATCCACTTATAACACCAGAATTTTTCTGCGCAAAATGGACGGGCAATATCAAAGCACCTAAAACAGGTACTTACAAAATTGGTTTATCTGGAAACGACGGCTTTAAATTATACATCAACAATCAATTAGTCATCAACAATTGGGATAAGCAAAGCTTTCATACTAGCCTAGTTGATTACAACTTTACTGCAGGAAACAATTATCCGATTAGAGTTGAATTTAAAGAACCAAACGGCAATTCAACCATCAAATTAATTTGGAACGTAGATATCAGTAATACAATAGAAGAAAAAATAAATGAAGCTGTTGTTGTAGCCAAAAAATCAAAAGTAGCAGTGGTTGTAGTAGGTTTAGAAGAAGGCGAATTTAGAGATAGAGCCTCTTTACAATTACCAGGCGAACAAGAACAGCTCATTCAAAGAGTGGCAGCTACTGGAACGCCAACTGTTGTTGTGATTGTAGGTGGAAGCGCCGTAACAATGGGCAATTGGATAGATAAAGTAAACAGTATTGTAGATGTATGGTATCCGGGTGAAGAAGGCGGACATGCAGTGGCAGCAGTACTTTCAGGAGCATATAATCCAGGCGCAAAGCTTCCCATTACATTTCCTGTAAGCGAAGCACAACTTCCACTCGTGTACAACCATAAACCAACTGGGCGTGGTGATGATTATGAAAACCTGACAGGACTTCCATTATTTCCTTTTGGATATGGACTTAGCTACACCACATTTGAATACAGTAATTTAATGATCGACAAACCAACCGCAAAAAAAGGAGATAATATTACTGTTTCTTTTGTTGTCACAAATACGGGTAAACTTGCTGGCGACGAAGTAGCTCAATTGTACCTAAGGGATCAAATCGCTTCTGTGGCTAGACCCGTTCAAGCATTAAAAGGATTTGAGAGAATTCATTTAGCAGCAGGTGCATCAAAAACCATAAAGCTTACACTTAACCCAGAAGACTTTGAAATGCTAAACGAAAAAATGGAGACGGTAATTGAGCCCGGAGATTTTACCATCATGATTGGAAGTTCCTCACGTGATATTCGACTTAAAAAAACAGTGACGCTACAATAATATTAACTGTTCCAAATACGCCAAGACTGTTCGGCTTGTTCAACAAACATTTGTTGGCCATTTTGAATAGAAGCACCCATTTGTTTGCCCTTAGATAAAAATGTGGACAATGCTGGATTGTAGGTTAAGTCAAACAAATGATGCGCAGGCGTTAATAATGCATAAGGAATGTCCGGACAGGCTTCGATATTTGGGAACATACCAAGCGGTGTGGTATTGATGATGAGCGTATACGCTGCCATAACAGAGGCGTCCAAATGTTCATACGCAAACTGTTCACTATTAGCTGTGCGCGAAACATACTTAAAATCAATCCCTAGTTTTTGAAGCACATACACAATGGCAAGTGCAGCGCCACCTGTTCCTAGCACCAACGCTCGATGATGGGTAGGTTTTAAAAAAGGAACCAATGAATTTTCGAATCCAATAACATCGGTATTGTATCCAATTAATTTTCCATCCTCAATTTTAACGCAATTGCAGGCACCTACTTCTTCAACAGCCTTAGACCGCTCTGTTAAAAAAAGAAGTACTTCTTTTTTATATGGAATGGTAATGTTAAACCCACACAAATCAGGTTGGGATTTTAAAATATCATGCAAATCAATAATAGAAGGAATTGAAAACCTTTCGTACACACAATCTTCAATTCCTTCTTCAATAAACTTATTGGTAAAATATTGCTGAGACAATGAATGCGTTAAAGGATAACCAATGAGTCCATAACGTTTCATAACTCGATTACTTATTTAGGTACAATTCAAAAGTATCGCCTCTAAGTCCAATGCGCATGGCTTCTAAGGCAATGATCTCATGAGGTGGAATATTACCGAGGTTAACATTGCAACCGATTAATTCAAGGAAATATAATTGTTGTGCCTTTTGAGGTGCTTCCCAAATTATTTTTTCGGCAGGAATTTGAGTTAAAATTTCTTGAACAAGTCCTTCGCGTACTTCTCCGCTGCCTCTGTAGATACCCACATTGCCTGCCTCACGGGCCTCTGCAATCACATAGGTTGCGCCAGCTTCAAGTTCTGCTTTCATGAGCTCAATCCATTTGTAAGGAGGAATAATATGAGCAGCATCTTTACTTCCTACTTCACTATAAATTGTAAAGTGCTTGGCTAACTTTTCAATTAAACCACATTTTTCGGTGTGCGGTATACTGATAGATCCATCACTCACTTCCATATACGTGATGCCATAATCTTTGCAAACACTTATATAATCATCCAACTGGCCTCGTACTAAAAAAGCTTCAAACAAAGTACCGCCAAAATAAAGAGGAATATTATAAGATTGATAAGCTTCTATTTTTTGCTTGAGATTTGGCGTAACAAAAGAGGTTCCAAATCCTAATTTAATAACATCAGCATGTGGGCCTCCTACACTCATAAAATTATGCACTTCATTAATACTTAAACCCTTATCCATGATCATGGTTAAACCCGAAGTTCTTGGCTGCGCGGTGCGTACTGGAATCTGTGATAAATTAAAATTCATAGTTCTAATTTTAACTGAAATGCAAAAATAAGTTACACAAATGACTTTTTAAGGCCGATTATAGTAGGCGTGTGGTGATAGTTCTATATTTTTCGTCGACGTTTAAACCGAGCTATAACATCCACTACTTGGGCATTTTGAAGAATGGAAGGCCTAATATCTATAAATTTCTTCAATAGCTTGGGCGCAGCTACCATGGCTTGCTCTAATAAGATCAACCCATCTTTTGATTTACCAATAATAAATAAAATGGCACTGTGGTAGAATAAAAATACGGGCTTATGATCGGTAGCGACAAATGCATTTTTACTTTGCAGAAGTGCTTCATCGAAATATTCTGCAGTTAGCAGACATTGAATCAAAGCTTCCCAGCCCGAAACATTTTTAGGTTTATGTTTTACAACAACACCAAAGTAATGCACGGCTTCTTTAAATTGGCCAAGATTTGCTTTGCACTCACCCATGGCCAAATTATACTCGGTAATAGCACGGTGCATACGCATTGCATTTTCAAGTTGTTTAACAGCAGGCTGCCACTGCTTCTCCAACATATAAGTTACTGCAATTTTGTAATAGAGTTTGCTATCGTCGGGATTTAAATGGACTGCTTTTTTATAATAAAATCTAGCCTGCGCGATCTTCCCCAATTTATGATAACAATGACCAATAGCTTCGTAAATAACATCTTCAGGCCTCGTTAATGCAACCACTTTTTCGAGTACTTCAACCGCTTCTTTGTACTTACGTAAACGTAAATATGCATCACCCATATTCCGGTAGGCATAATCGAATTTATCATCTATCGCAACTGCATATTGATAAGCATCAATTGATTTTTCGTACAACTTTAATCCCTGATAAGCTGCAGCCAAATTAAACCAAGCTAGCTCGCTGTAAGGCAGTTGATCAATTATTTTTTGATGCAGCTTGATACTCTCTTCGTTACGTCCTGTATAGTCAGTCCAAAAACAAATTTTATACAACGCTTCCTCATTAGCGGGCTCTTGTTCTAAAATAAGCACTAAACAATCAAAAACTTTTTCGAAAGATTCATAATCATCGTAAACATCGGCTAACTCAAAAAGAAGATCGACTTTTTCATCCCCTTCAAATTTTTGTATTGCTGCTTCCAAAAGCGCAGCAGCTTTTTCTGGTTGATCGAGTGCCAAATAAGCATCCGTTTTCAAAATATACAAATCAATATCTGAGTTGTCATAGAGTTCTGATGTTTCCAGAATATCAATGGCCTCCAGATATCTTTTATCGACAATGAGTAAGTCTGCCTTTTTAACCATGAGTGCTGAGGCATAGGGGAATTGAGATAGACCAATTTCGACAGCTTCCAGTGCCTCTTTTACATTGTCTTTTTCGTCGAAATAGTCAATAATGCGTAAAAAAGCATCCTCCTCCAGGAATCGGTGTTGGCGACCAAGCTTGAGATTTCGGTACTGCTGAAGTAGCTCTTTGAGGGATTCCCGGTCTTCTTGGTATCTATTTTGGCTCATTTTTGGAAGGAATTAACCTAAAATAGAGCAAAAATCAAGTTTTTCCAACATTCTAGGCAACAATTTATGAACATATCTGTTCTATTAATGATTTGGTAATTGTGAAACAATTAAGATTCTATATCTTTGCAATAATGAACCGCAGTAAAATCATATTTCGACTAACCCTAGCTGTCACTCTTTTTATAGGGGTACAATTAAGCCATGCTGCGTTTACATTAAGTGGTATCTCTACCGAAAAGAGAGGTAAACAATCAAAATTTACCCTCAAAAATTTAAACTTACTTAATTCTAAAAGCTTATCCTATAGCTCTCTTAAGTCTACAATGCAATACAAAAGCATTCAAACTTTAGGTCTATCAAAAGGGAGTAACAATGCAGAAATGAACTCTATGCTTCGTTTTGATAACGGAAATAGTTCTTTTGTATTTCCTTATAAGTTTAAGGTAAAAGTGCCTAAGTTTAAAACACCTAGTCCTGCTTCCAATTAATTCATTGGCGGGGCTTTCTCTTCCTTTTCATCTTCCTTTTCATCTTCCTTTTTGTCTACATTTTTATCTACATTGATATAAACTCGTTGACTCGTTTATTCAATTTCAATGATTCGATAACCTTTTGTGGGTAGATCAAACTTTGATGCGGATACAGGATTGTAAAAATTAATTTGCGTGGCTCTAAATGTAGTTTTTATTCCAGCTGCGTCTATCATTTCATACCCTAGTACGAAACCAGGAATATCTTTAAACATATATTCATACTCTCTTACTGAAGGTATAATTGCAGCAGTAAAATAAACGATTACAAGGGCGCCATCTTTTAATTTCAGTACTGCTTTTTTACATGAATAATCTAAAATAGTAGTAGAATCGCCAGTAATTTGAATTTGAATACTATCAAGCGGCGCGTTAAGGCTTCGCCACTGTTTAGTATTTAAAGGCGTCATGTATTTGTCTTCTCCAAAAGAACGTAGCACTGAAGCAGTAGACGTTGTCTTATTATATATTGTCGATTGAGTATAGCTTGGCGCAACAAGATCAATGCGTGCATTGTTGCTTTTTATATAAACTGTTTTAGTTGCTTTCTCACGCACACTTGCACCAGCGGCGTCTTGTGATTCCACTTTATATACCACCGTACACTCTGCAACAATACGTTGCTGTGCGGCGACCATATGACAAGTCAAGAAAAAAAATAATATTGATATAAATACTTTCAAATAATGCGCGTTTAAAAAAAGCCCTACTCATTACAGCAGGGCTTTTGATTTATTTTTTCTTAGGCGTTTTATCTTTTAAGTCTTGTAACTTTTTTTGACTCTGCTGCATTTGTTCAAAACGTGTTTGCCATTTACTTTTTGCTTTTGGCGTTTTTCGCTTTTCATCCATCTGTGCTAAAATCTTATCATGGTTAATGATATAATTTTGTATCACAAATTGTAATCCAAGGGTAACAATATTTGACACGGTATAGTACCATGTTAATGCCGATGGTAATCTATTAAAAATAAACAATAGCATGAACGGAAATATATAAGGCATATACTTGAGCGCCGGATTGTCCTGCGTAGGCGTCATACTCATGTTATAAATAGAAATTAAAAAGCTCGTTAAAACCGCAGTAATGGTAAACAAACTGATATGATCTCCAAAGCCTAATGGAATACTAAATGGAAGCGTTGCTATAACGTCATAGCTTGACAAATCTTTACTCCACAAAAAGGCTTGTCCACGAAGCGCAATATGGGAATTAAAGAAACTATAGAGAGCAAAGAAAATAGGAATTTGCAGAAGCGCTGGAATACAACCACCTAGTGGATTTACACCGGCTTCTCTAAACAATTTCATTTGTTCCATCGCAAAACCTTGTTGATCATCACCAAATTTTTTCTTGATGGTGTCAAGCTCCGGCTTTAACACTTTCATTTTAGCGCCACTTAAGTAGCTACTATAGGTTAAAGGAGAAGTAACAAGTCTGATAAATAAAGTAAGTAACAATACGACCCAACCATAATTTGAAACAAAGCCAGCAAAGAAATCAAACACTGGCATAATTATGTACTTGTTAATAGGACGTACAAACGAATACATGTCTCTACCCAAATTAACAATACGCTCCATTTCTGGGGCTTGCTTTTTAAGTATTTCAAAATCGGAAGGACCTGCAAATAATTGAAGTGCCACTTTACTGTTTGCAGCTTGAGGCAGTTTGATTTGTAAATTGGTTTCTGTTTTAGCAAGCTTACTTGAACTATCAGTATAGCGAGACCAGTTTACAGCACCCGAATTAAAATTATTTTTTGCAATAAGGGTGGTATTAAAAAACTGCTGCACCACACTCACCCACTGTACTGGCTTTTCAAAAGTTTTTTCGTTATTCGCTGATATATAATCGAACTCGTTTCCTTCAGAAAAACAAATATTAGACATCTGTCTTTCATATTCGGCCGTTCTTTCAAGCTGATTGGTTTCAGACAGCCATTTGAAATTAAGCACACCAGCCGTTAATAATTGACTGGCACCTACTAGTTCAATATCCCAATCTAGCGCATATGAATTTGGATGCAGCGTATAGGTATGTATAATGGAAGTACCAGTAGCCGATGCAATAATAAATTTGATAGAAGAAGATCCGTCTGATGATTTAGTGATCGTTGACGGCGTGAAATATAAATCAGAAGTGAATGCTGTTTTGTTATCTGCAGTGTTTACCGCATAACCCATTTGATTTTGTTGAACAAGCTTAACAGCAGCGGTATCAGAAATTGTATATTTCTTTAAACTCACGCTTTTAACCTGACCTCCCTTATTGGTTAATACAACACTGATTAATTCATTCTCAATGGTTACCGTTGTGTCTTTACCAAGTGCAGCCTGAGCAAAATTTCCTGCAGTAGCAATTTTAGCAATAGAATCTCTTTGTAAAGAATCAATTTTAGCTGCTACAACATCTTGTGGCTTAACAAGTTTTGCTTGCACTTTAGCAATAGAATCTTCTTGTTGTTTTTTGAAGGCCACCAAAGCAGTTTGCTGCTGATTGGTATACCAGAAATAGGAAAAAAACAAGATACCTAACAAAACAAATCCTATGAGCGAATTCTTATCAGACTTCATACGTGTATTTATTGAAGGTCAAAGGTACTAGTTGAAACCTAGAATCATTGCCCCGACTATTAAAAATTAAGGTTAATTAACCGCTTTTGAGGCCTGATGGCGCTTTGCAGCTGCCAAAAAGCTAACAAATAGTGGCGCAGGTACTTCAGCAGTACTCTTCAGCTCTGGGTGATACTGCACACCAATAAAGAATGGATGGTTAGGAAGTTCTACGATCTCGACCAAACCAGTTTCGGGATTTTTACCACTTGCAACAAGTCCGGCTTTGATAAATGCATCAAAATAATCATTGTTAAATTCATAACGGTGACGGTGGCGCTCTGTGATAGAAGTTGTGCCGTATATTTTATGTGCCAGCGTTCCAGGTGTAATATCACATGGATAAGCACCTAATCGCATAGTCCCTCCCATCATTTTAATTTTCTTTTGCTCTTCCATCATATTTATAACTGGATTAGAAGTGGTTGCATTCATTTCGGTAGAATGCGCATCTGCTAAACCAAGTACATTTCGTGCATATTCGATTACCGACATTTGCATACCTAAACAAATACCAAAAAATGGTAAATTATTTTCTCTTGCATACTGCACGGCATGAATTTTGCCTTCGATACCTCTGTTGCCAAAACCAGGTGCAACCAATAAACCATCAAGACCTTCTAATTTTTCAGCAACATTTTCTTGGGTTAAATGCTCACTATGTACGTTCACTACTTTTACTTTAACCTCATTAGGCGCACCTGCATGAATAAAGCTCTCTAAAATAGATTTATAGGCATCTTGTAGTTCAATATATTTTCCGATCAAACCAATACGTACTTCTGATTTCGGATTTTTAAGTTTTTGTAAAAAGTCATTCCACTTATCTAAATTAGGCGCTCCATATCCGTTGATATTTAATTTCTTTAAGCAAATCAAATCGAGTTTTTCACGAAGCATTAAAAGTGGCACTTCATAAATAGTAGAAGCGTCCATCGCTTCTATAACAGACCCTTGTTTTACGTTACAGAATAAAGCAATTTTTTTCTTTATTTCATCATTCAAAGGCTGTTCTGTTCTGCAAACAATAATATCCGGATGAACCCCTGTTTCACTCAGCATTTTTACACTGTGTTGCGTAGGCTTTGTTTTTAATTCTTTGGCAGCACTCAAATAAGGAATGAGTGTTAAATGCACCACCATTACATCTTCTTCAGGAAGCTCCCATTGCAATTGACGAACGGCTTCTATAAAAGGTAAACTTTCAATGTCACCAACCGTACCACCAATTTCAGTTAATATGATATCATACTTTCCAGTTTCACCAAGCAGTTTCATGCGGTGTTTGATTTCATCGGTAATATGCGGAACCACTTGAACTGTTTTACCTAAAAAATCACCAGCTCTTTCTTTGTTAATGACGGTTTGATAAATACGGCCTGTTGTTACGTTATTAGCCTGTGTGGTATGGATATTTAAAAAACGTTCGTAGTGACCTAAATCCAAATCTGTTTCTGCGCCATCTTCGGTAACATAACACTCTCCATGCTCGTAGGGATTTAATGTGCCCGGATCCACGTTGATGTATGGATCAAACTTTTGAATGGTTACTGTGAGTCCTCTAGACTGCAATAATTTTGCGAGCGATGCTGCAATAATTCCTTTTCCTAAGCTACTTGTAACGCCGCCCGTAACAAAAATGTACTTTGCCATAAATTAAATTGATCTAGTTATAAAAATAAAATGCACCCAATAGCAAGGCTATTGTGCAGTCCATTTTTACATGGTTAAAATTTTTTGACCTGATTTAAAAGGGAAATTTCTTAGAGGTCATACAAACCTACATTAAA
>JACCDH011078212.1_pt1 | contig 16814 bp, 23 predicted proteins | sample 7442481 | NCBI WGS metagenome assembly JACCDH01 (sample SAMN15323433, study PRJNA562643) | freshwater metagenome | isolation source: river surface water | place: USA:Blue River Watershed | collected 2017-08-15
GCGCAATATGACCCATATTGGTCTCATGCACAGCCACTGCACCGCGAAGGTGGCGTTTGTTCTTGGTGGTCTTCTTGGTCAGGATGTGACGCTTGAAGGCTTGACCGCGCTTGACGGTTCCACCGGGACGAACACGGAAGCGCTTTTTAGCACTGCTTTTGGTCTTCATCTTGGGCATTTGAATGCTCCTTTATTTGTGCTCGTGAGGCGTCTGCAAAATCTTTGCAGCCTTGATGGCCCCGAGCCACTTTTACAAAAGCCATCCGGAGACGGCTTTTGATTCAACCAGCCCGAGGGCCGGTCAAATTCTGTTTCAAACCGAATCCACCGGTGAGGGCGAATCGCTGGCCTTGCCACTGGCAGGCTTTTTACGACCTGGCGCGATCATCATGATCATCTGCCGGCCTTCCAATTTGGGAAACTGCTCCACCACGATGGTGTCTGCCAACTCGTCACGGATCCGGTTGAGCAAGGCCAACCCCAATTCCTGGTGCGTGATCTCACGACCCCGAAAACGCAAGGTGATCTTGCATTTGTCACCATCGGCCAAAAAGCGGCGAATGTTGCGCATTTTGATGTTGTAGTCACCATCGTCTGTGCCTGGGCGGAACTTGACTTCCTTGATGTCAATCACCGTTTGCTTGGCCTTGGCTTCTGCCGCGCGCTTTTGCTCTTGGTACTTGAATTTGCCATAGTCCATCAAACGGCAAACCGGCGGAACTGCCGTGGCGGCGATTTCGACCAAGTCCACATCCAGCTCACCGGCCATCCGCAAGGCCTCAGCCAGGGACAAAATGCCCATGGGCTCGTTGTCAGGGCCGGAAACACGGACCTCAGGGGCCATGATTTCACGGTTCAAACGGTGTTTGCGTTCTTCGCGTTGGCGACGATCACGAAATTCGGTAGCGATGACTCAATCCTTCAAGGGTAAAAACTGCGAACAGCAGCCTGACCGCCTTTGCGCCCGCGGGCCAAAGCTTGTGGCGAAACTCACCTTCAGGCTTTAGAAGCGATGTCGGCTGCAATGAGTTCAATGAACGCATCGATCGACATCACACCGAGGTCTTTGTTGCCTCGGGCGCGCACTGCGACGGTACCTGCGGCCTTCTCTTTGTCGCCAGCGACAAGGATGTAAGGCAGCTTTTGCAACGAATGCTCACGTATTTTATACGTGATTTTCTCGTTGCGCAGGTCCAAATCGACCCTAAGGCCTTGATTTGACACTGATTTTTGCAATTTTGCAGCAATTTCACGACAGTAATCGGACTGCGCATCGGTGATGTTGAGCACTGACACCTGCAGCGGCGCCAGCCAAGTGGGCAAGGCGCCGGCGTGTTGCTCAATCAAAATACCGATGAAGCGCTCCATGCTGCCCACAATCGCTCGGTGCAGGATCACGGGGCGCTGACGCGAGCCGTCTTCGGCCACATACTCGGCATCCAGACGCTCGGACAGGTTGAAGTCCACTTGGATCGTGCCGCACTGCCACTCGCGGCCAATGGCGTCTTTCAGCGTGTACTCGATTTTGGGACCATAGAACGCGCCATCGCCTTCGGAGATCACAAAATCACAGCCGGAAGCACGCAAGCTGTCCATCAAGGCTTTTTCTGCCTTGTCCCAGAGTTCGTCCGAGCCAATGCGCGCTGCTGGACGGGTTGAAACCTTGTACAGAATGTCTGTAAACCCGAAGTCGGCATAAACCTTCTTGAGCACCTTGGTGAAAGTGTCGCACTCGGGCAGGATCTGGTCTTCGGTACAGAAGATGTGCCCGTCGTCCTGCGTGAAGCCGCGCACGCGCATGATGCCGTGCAAACCACCCGAAGGCTCGTTGCGGTGGCACTGCCCAAACTCACCGTAGCGCAGTGGCAGGTCGCGGTAGCTCTTGATGCCCTGCTTGAAAATCAGGATGTGGCCAGGGCAATTCATCGGCTTCAAGGCGTAATCGCGCTTTTCCGACTCGGTCGTGAACATGTTGTCGCGGTACTTGTCCCAGTGTCCGGTTTTTTCCCACAGGCTCTTGTCGATGATCTGTGGACCCTTGACTTCTTGATAACCGTTGTCGCGGTACACCTGACGCATGTACTGCTCGATGGTTTGCCAGACAGTCCAGCCCTTGGGGTGCCAGAACACCAGACCCGGCGCGTGCTCGTCGATGTGGAACAGGTCGAGCTCACGGCCCAGCTTGCGATGGTCACGCTTTTCGGCCTCTTCCAGGCGCGTCAGGTACTGCTGCAAGTCGTCCTTGCTGGCCCAGGCTGTGCCATAGACGCGCTGAAGCATTTCGTTCTTGCTGTCACCGCGCCAATAGGCGCCGGCCACCTTCATCAGTTTGAAGTGCTTGAGCTTGCCGGTGCTGGGCACGTGGGGGCCACGGCACAGGTCTTCAAAGTTGCCTTCGCGGTACAAGCTGACGTCTTGATCGGCCGGGATGCTACCGATGATCTCGGCTTTGTAGTGCTCGCCCAAGCTCTTGAAATAAGCCACCGCCTCGTCACGAGGCAAAACACGGCGCACCACGGCTTCATCCTTGTTGGCCAGCTCGGTCATGCGCTTTTCAATGGCCACCAGGTCTTCTGGCGTGAAGGGACGGCTGTACGAAAAATCGTAATAAAAGCCATTCTCGATCACTGGACCAATCGTCACCTGCGCCTCGGGGAACAAGTCCTTGACGGCATAAGCCAACAGGTGTGCGCTCGAATGACGGATCAACTCGAGGCCTTCAGGGTCTTTGGCCGTCACGATGGCCAGCTGCGAGTTGGCCGCCATGCTGAAACTGGTGTCCACCAGTTGCCCATTGACCTTGCCGCCCAAAGCGGCTTTGGCCAAGCCTGCGCCAATCGAAGCGGCCACCTCGGCCACCGTGACTGGGCCTGGAAACTCGCGCAATGAACCGTCGGGAAGAGTGATCTGAACCATGTGTGTAAAAGTAAAAAAGCGCGGCAAAGGCCGCGCTTGAAAGAAGTGTCTAAACGCTGAGGGCAGATTTTAGCCGCCCTCGCCTTCAACCTCTTGGGAAGTCGATCAGTGGAACTGCTCTTCTTCAGTAGAACCGGTCAGTGCTTTCACCGAAGACGAACCGCCCTGGATCACGGTGGTCACGTCGTCGAAGTAGCCTGCGCCGACTTCCTGCTGGTGCGACACGAAGGTGTAACCCTTCTCACGTGCTGCGAATTCGGGCTCTTGCACCATCTCGGTGTAGTGCTTCATGCCTTCGCCGCGAGCGTAGTTGTGGGCGAACTGGAAGGTGTTGATTCTGTGAACCCTTTAGAAAAACCCAATAGTTTCATCAGGTTAGTGTCGGAAAGATCCATCCAACTCAGCACCGCCCAACGCCCGCCCAAACGCACAGGACAAAAGCCTATCTTGGGCCATCGAAATACAGTTCCCACCTGCCCAGTTCATCAAACCGGGGTAGATGAAATTTTCACCAGTTTTGGGTTAGCTGGCTGAGCCCCTCCAATCGACACCAGTTGCTACAGCCGCCACATGTTTCGAACGATAGGAGAGCCATCTACTTTGGGGCGGTTGCGGTCCTTCGGTACAACCTTTTTAGCTATCGGCTAGGGCTAGTGAACAGACATTCACCTCGATCCACCCTCTACTGACGGCAAAGCCTTGGTATCGACATGTGCGTGTTATCGCTACAAAGCGATGCCGGCGACCCTACGAATTACAAAAACTGCTGGCCCCCATCTGCAGAAAGGCCTCTAGCTAAGTCAGCATCGATGTAGGATGATCATCAGGTAAATTCATCTACAGCAGATTAATCAATGAGCGGCTAACTGCCAATAACGGTCTCTATGTCTAACATTAGAGCCTGGTCTAACCCATCCATTAATTAAAGCGATATGGCCTACTCTCTTTCCGACAAGCTAGTCATTGGCATCTCATCTCGTGCTTTGTTTGACCTTGAACATGAGAACAAAATATACGCATCTGAAGGCACAGAGGCTTATGCCACTTATCAGCGCGCCAATGAGGATGAGCCACTAAAACCAGGAACGGCCTTTCCGTTAATCAAGGCATTGCTGGAACTCAATCAACGCATCTCGAACCGGCGCTTAGTTGAAGTTGTGGTTATCTCCCGGAACTCGCCGGACACAGGCTTGCGAGCCTTTAATGCGATTGAGGCGCATAAGCTGGACATTACTCGAGCCGCCTTCACCGGTGGTCGATCATGTCTAGTGGATTACCTTAAAGCGTTCGAGGTTGATTTGTTCTTATCTCGAGACCTCACTGATGCTCAAGATGCCATCAACGCGGGGATTGCCGCAGCTCAACTGTATGACCCACCGGAAAGCATGACAGCAAGCCAGCAGCAAATTCGGATCGCCTTTGATGGTGACGCCGTTCTTTTTTCGCCAGATTCAGAGCATATTTACAAGACGAAAGGTTTGGCGGCTTTTTTGCGATATGAAAATAGACATCGAAAAAAATCAATGACAGAAGGACCCTTTGCCAAGCTTTTATTAGGCTTATCAGACATCCAAAAGCACTTTCCCAGAGAAGATTGTCCTGTTCGTATTGCCATCGTTACAGCACGAAATAGTCCGGCACATGGGCGAGTCATCCATACGTTACGCGATTGGGATGTATTAGTAGATGAAGCCTTCTTTTTGGGTGGAGTTGACAAAGATCAAGTGCTTAAAGCCTTTGGTGCACAGATCTTTTTTGATGACCAACATTCACATGTCAGTAAAGCTGCTTCACATGTGCCATCGGGAATCGTTCCATACGAAGGAGGCACTTTGAATACAGCCGTAAAGCGTGGCAAAAATCGGGCCAAACGCAAATACCCAACTGTATTAAAATGAGCACAGTCGTAGACCGAATTTCGCCGTAATAATTTATTTTCACAAAACTTGCAGCAATTGCAATTCAAGAGTTCACGCGAAGATTAACCTAATGAATGAAATATTTTCAAAACAGCACTACCGCAGAACCTTTTTTTGGATAGTCGGACTATTGCTATTAATTGCCCTCCTCACGAGGTTCTTTATTATTCCTTATTTTGAGCCAACGCAGGTAATAACGGGCACAGCCCTACTGGGTTCTTTGCTTGACAACTTTGTGATCTCGTTATTCTTGGCGGTTTTTCTTGGGGGCTTTGTCTTCTGGCTAACCCCGGCAATAGTCAAGCGGTCCGCAATCGAAGTAATCGCACCCAAACAAATAAATCCATTATTAAAGTCAGCAGCCAGTGCGACACGGAACTGGATATATAAGGGAGCGTGTGGGCGGTACACCCGTGCTACCACAATTCCAAAGTTGGCAGAGTCAGCGCGAAAAGAGAGTATCGGAAGAGACATAACCATCTGCATACTGAATCCCAAGAACGAAGATCTATGCAGTGCCTACGCGACATACCGGCGAAGTCTAAAGTCAGGCAACTCATGCACGCCGTGGACTCGAGAGGTAGTGCAGGAAGAGGTTCTGGCTACGGCAGTTACCGCGCTTAGGTTTCAATTTTCGGAGCCTCTGCTTCGCATCCGTGTCTTCTTTGTGGACCACTTCTCAGCATTTCGATTGGATATCTCTGATCAGTGCGTCGTCGTAACCAAAGAGGACAAAGAAGCTTCCGCACTTCGTGCTGACAGTGGGACTTATTTCTATGACTCCTACAAGGACGATGTCCGCCTTACTGAGCGCCAGTCTAGGGAAATGAAATGCTGTGGAAAGTTGGCGTTCGCCGGCGCGATAGATGAGGCAAAGCTGCGCGAAGCTCTAAGGTGCTCAGATATTTTTGAGGAAGCCATGTTGGCGAATCTCGATATAACGAGACTGCTAAAAGCAATCAATACATCAACCGATCCCTACTAATATTATGCTAATTGATAACGATCACATAACCCGGAGATTGAATGAGGGCCGAATCAACCTTCAAGAACTTCTATCAATGCGACGCGAAGTCCGTGCACCATTTAGATCACATCCGTTAGGATTTTACGCATGTACGCTTCTTACTCAAGGTGTACGCAAAATTCGATTGCATTTCTGGCCGGTAGACGGGGAAGTTTCTCAGTCTCCCGATTGTCAGATACACGATCATTTATTCGAATTTAGAAGCTGGGTTCTCTGTGGCTCAGTGGCGAATGTTGAATACACAACTTCAGAGGATGGACAGGAGTTTTCAGTCTACCGGACCGAATACAGTGGAAACGTATCAGTTTTAACAAAGACAGGTGGGGCATGCAAGTTGACGTTGCGCCAGCGTTATACCTACAACGCCGGATCATCCTACCAAGTTGCGGCAGGTGCGCTACATCAAACTATAAGAATTGGAAATAAACCTGCATTCACTGTTCTTGCAACAAATGATGTCTCTACCGTTTCACCAATAGTCCTAGGCCCCATAGATGGACCTGATCGATACATATACCAGCGGGAAGTAATTGACGACACGCTTGTCGAAGCTATGCTTTCACGAATACTAAACCTTCGCTAGTGCTAGCCCGCAACGGCAGTCAAGAACTAAACTCGTTAGGTTCCATGCCCTATGTCAGCTTCGTTCTGACTACTACCAGCCAAAAGGCGTCATTGACTTGGATAAGACTCACTGGGCTACTGCTTATGGCTAACAAGCGCCCCTCCCAGCAGCCAAGCCAGGAGGGTCATTTCACTACACACCCAGAGCCTGGGCCGCCTTCTCTGCAGCATCCACCAAGGTCTCCTGAGACAGGTGCGAGTACCTCATGGTGTTCTTGATCTGGGAGTGACCCAGAACCTTACTGACCACGTAGATGCTTGTACCTGCATTCACCAGACTGCTTGCATAGCTGTGCCGAAGATCGTGCATCCGAACCTCTGGAAGTCCTGCCTTTTTTCGTGCATTGTCCCAGCTTAGGTAAATCGAGACGTACGGTTTTCGGGTGACTGGATTGGGTAGCACATAAGGGCATCCATCGTAACGGGGTACCTTCTCCAGCAAGCTCAGCGCTGCCGATGACAGTGGAATAAGCCGTGGTTTTCCAGACTTACTCAAAGGTACGCGCAGGGTCTTATGAACCGTGCTGACCTCATCCCACGTGGCATCCAGGATCTCCCGTTTTCGTGCTCCAGTCAGCAGCAGCAAAGGCACGATGAACTTCAGCTGCAAGTTCTCACTGCCCTCGATGGCCTGTAAAAGTCGCTGTGTTTCCTCCTTGCTCAGGTAGCGTTCACGGGCATTTTGGACATCAAAGAGGTCGATGCCTGCAGCAGGGTTCACCTGTGAGCCTGGCACCCCCAGCTTCTTGGCCAGATTGAACATGGTCTTGACGGTCACCACAATTTTGTTGGCACTGACCGTGGCATAACCACTTGCTTTGAGTTGCTGATGTGCAAGCGTCAAGTCTTCGTGAGTGATCAGATCCAAGGGCTTGGGGCCAAACTTGGGGAGGATATGGTTGACCAAGTGGCTCACGTGCGATGCATAGTTTCGGCGGTGTGCCTTGACGTGCGGCATGTAGTGATCTTCAAAAAATTCCTGCAGTGTTGGAATCTCTCTCTTGACCTGTCGCTCCTCAATCGGTGACTCCCCAAGTACCACCTTGGACCGGAGAACCTTGGCGGCTTGCTTGGCTTTGTCAAAGGACAGGGACTTGTGATCCCCGATCTTGTACTGACGTTGGCGACCATGAGGGTCACGGTATCTGAGGTGGTATGTGGCACCACCTGTGGGACGGACCTCCAGGATGAACCCAGTGATGACCGTGTCGTAGTAGTCCACCTTTTTGGCTTGTGGCTTTGAGGTGGCGGCACTCACAAAGTGGGCGCTTAGTTGGACCATTGGCATGAAAAACTCCTTTAGGTTGGACGTGACAAGGCCTGCACGGTGAAATGCATGGACGCTTGTCGGTTGGGGACGTAAAAAAAAGGCACCACACGGTTAAGTGCAGTGCCTTGGGGGTGTCACTTTGCGGGTGACGTCGCGGGGGACCTTTGGGGTGTCACTTTTAGGGTGACGTTGTGGTGTCACTTTGGGGTAACGCCGAGGGGGACCTTTGACGGGGCTGTTCTGGGAGACGTCAAAGCAAGGCCCTCAGGTGTGGCCTCTAGGGTTCCCACTTTTGGGTTGCACAGAATGTGAGCGACCGGACGGGAGCGGCCTGAACAAGGCCATCGGGTTTTACATCTCACCACTTTTTTGGTGGTGTGGCTTTAGCCCTTTTCTTGTGGTTTCCCGTATGGGGTGGGGGGCATTATTATTATCTTTTATTTCTATTCTTTTTTCTTTTTTTTCATTTTTGCTCCCCCTCCTCCCCTTGACTTCTTTGTTGGGGCTACCGCTCACAGGGCACACAAAAAAGGCCACCCTTTTGGGGCAGCCTCTTTGTTAGACCTCAATACAGATCATCAAACTCCATGTCCTTGATGGCTGCCTGAAACTCACACTCTTTGGGGCCGACCTTGAGCGGAAATGCCGTTTGAATGCGTTCTATGACACGATCAAGACACCCACCACCTACTCGCATTATTTGAAGTTGACTCTCATGCGTAAGTGGCTGTTGAGTGCAACTGCTGCAGCCTTGATGCCCAATGGTTTTTACACCCGTGGTGTCTTGACGCTCCAAGGTGCTCAAAATAAGGGCAAAACCAACTGGGTTCGGTCACTGGTCAATGATCCTGTTTTGCAGGCCAAGTTGATCAAGATTGACCACCAGCTTGATGCAAACAACAAGGATTCTGTCCTTGGTGCAACTTCCTACTGGCTCGTAGAGTTGGGGGAGTTAGACAGCTCATTCAAGAAAGACATTGCACGTATCAAGGGTTTCTTGTCGAGTGACCGTGATCGTGTTCGCCGTCCGTATGCACGTTATGAGTCGGACTTTCAGCGCCGAACCGTTTTCTGTGCCACGGTGAATGAGCCTACCTTTTTGGTGGATCCTACAGGCAATACACGCTGGTGGACCATTGAGGTTGAGAGTATCAATTTCAACCATGGCATTGACATGCAACAGCTGTTTGCACAGATGGCCGTTGAGTTCGAAAAAGGTGAGCAATGGTGGCTCAATGATCACGAGAACGCGCTGCTGGAGGACTGCAACCTCAAGTACCGTGCCGTAAGCAAAATTCGGGACAAGATCAACCAGTTTGTGGATACCACCCGTGTTCCATCCTCTGATGATCGTTCGTTCACGGCTACATCATTGCTGGAAGAGTTGGGCCTCAAAAACCCGACTAATAATGAGTGTCGTGAGTGTGGTTCCATCCTGCGTGAGCATTTCGGGAGCCAGCACATCCCATCAGGGGCAAAGGCATGGCGTGTTACCGTCCCACGGTTTACCTAGGATCCACTCCTTTGCTGGATTAACGGGATTCGTCTCAGCCAGTGAATCCAACATTTGTGGAACATGGCTTGTGGGCATGTTGTTGAGCATGGCCAAACTGACCACCTTGTTGATAGCCACGTTATCAGCGTTAGCCGAGTGCAGCATGCCGTCAGGCAATTGGACCTCAGATCGTTTACTGATTTCGTTGTACCGTGCCTGGATCTGGTACTTCATGAGCATATGCTCAACGTTTTCTAGGGTGGCTTTGATCAATTCAGAGCCAGGACGAGGTTGATGCGGGAACCCGCTCACAGGTAATTTTTTTGACTTTGCGGGCTTCGACAAAGCAGCAGGCTTAACAGTAACTTCTTGCATAACATCCTTAAATTTTTAGGTGTCTGTCGGCGTCAGACTAAAAAAACCGATACCGCACAAATCTTTCATTTGAAGACACAGGCCAGTGACTCCGATGCAAGCGGCACTTATTGACATGGGGGTCGGTATCAATAATTGACCCATCCATTTCCGTGTGCCGTACTAAGGCTCATGCCCTTGTCGGTGTCCCCTAGGCGCGTCATCTGCAAACTGCCGATCTGCGAGGGAGACGGACTGTATCAGGGTTTCCACCATGTTGGCAATGCCTTGATGATTTGATTTCTAAATGAACCTCATAGAAAAAATTATCATTTAAATCAAGGACTTACAAAGAACTACAAAACAACTTTCTCGTCTACAAAAAAATAAACAGCCCCATCCCCAGAGCCATCACCGAAGCAATGACCCTGGGGTGGACGTCAGAAGGACGTGATCATCACGATCAGAACAAACAGCACCAGTAGCGCTTTCACCGGGAAAACTACAAACAGTGACACTATGGCCAGCAGCACAAGGGCCTTCGACACTTTCCCCAAAAGCCACAGGCCAAAGCCAGCGATAAAAATTGCACTCATGGGCGATTCCTCCGTTTGCTTAATTTCTGGGCAATGGCCGCTACCAAGAGCCCCACAAGTTCCTCTGCTACAAGAATCAAGATGGCCTTCATATCAGTCAATCGCCTCAAAAATAGCCATGGCCTCTGGGTGTCCCTTGGCGTAATCCCGGAGCAGGTGAAACTGATTGGCACAGGAATCGAGTAGCTTCCCGACTTGTGTGAAAGTGGCATGGCTGTAGACATACAAACAGGCAGTGATCCCGAAGGCCTCCGCTGACATGTACCCCTCATAACCATTGTTTGAGCACACCAAAAATGGGCCATCAGCCGCTGGAACCATGAAGAATGCGCCCTGCTCTGTCCTGTAAAACTCCCAGTAGCCACCTCTGTAGTCAGGTGACAGGCGGGATGCCATGGCGTACACATCTGGTTCGATACGGATCCCGAAGTGGTATCTGAAAATCGCAGCTGGTACGGACAGCCGCTGGTCATCATCGAGTTTGGTTTTCATTTGGGATTCCTTTAGGCGTAAAAAAACCACCTCGATGGGTGGCTGTGGTGGTGGTGGTGGTGGCAGGGTCATATCAACCCCTTGCGGACAAAGACCTCAAGGCCAAATCCGTCGTCACTGATCACATAAACCAATTCCGTCCAATCCGTGTGGTCCTCTCGGATTTCATAGATGGATGGCAGGTTCAGGGTTTTCAGTTCTTCAGCAGTCTCGACCACATAGAAGTGGGCAATTTCACTGATGTCCTCATAGTCGCTGAGCGCCTGGACACGGCCAGCCAAAAGGCCTCGCAGCTCAGGGTCAGGTGTGGTTTGTAGGTATTGGTGAACAGCATCACCGTTCTTTAAAACATTCATCGATTCCTTTCAGACAAAAGAAAAGCCCCCAAGGCGTAAACCAAGGGGGCTGTTTGGGGTGATTGAAGAGGGTTAATTCTTCATATTAGATACGTGAATTGGCTCGGTTAGATCACCAAAATTTCTATATTAAAATTAATTAAAAGTCCTTTTTGTCAATTTTCCCGTATTTATCGGCGTCATCACGCACTTTTTTCGTTGCGTCGGCATTCAGATATTCAACTGAAGTACTTTTATTATAAACAATACCAAACAACCCTCTTTCATAAGCACCATCCATCTCATCAGATCCATAAGTTATTTTTATTGAATGGGTCTCATCAATGCTCCAAGTATTTAAATTTACATTCTTTCCTGAAAATCCTGTATACGAATAACTTTTTGATTTTCCAATGGCTACATCTGCCAAGCCAATAAACTCCCTAGGTGAAAAAGCTACTGTCACACTTACAGAGTCAACCACCCCTGCCTTTAGCCTAGTACTAATAGAGCTAACAGGCTTGCCGAACATCGTCCTATCTGAGACAGGAACATAACAGAAATACTCATCAGGAGAACACGCCTTTCCAAATGCATTTGCACCAATTGCGCTTAATTGGTTTAATGTCATTCCAAACTTAATGTCTTTAAATCCACCATTAGCGTGCGCAAACGGGGCAAAACCAACGGAAATAATTACCAGAGATTTTTTAATCCACATATTCCATCCAGTTAAACAGTTAATTTGAAATTTCAATCCTGAAGTCAATTTATATGCCGAAAAATGTATGATAGACATAAATTGCCAATCCCCATAAAATCAAACCCATGATTGTCTGATTCGGGAAAAATATCAACCCGACTACCACCGCAGCCATAACAGCGAGGAATGCTTTCATTATTCAAATAGTAGATTTACTGGCCACCACTTGTGGTACCTTTTATCTTTTCACCAATACTCTTAGCCATTTCCGATGCTACATCAGACACAGAACCAGCTGCCTGAGTAGTAGCATCAGCGGCTTTCTTGGTGGCATTAACGGTAGAGTCCGCTGCCTGACCAGCAATATCACTCACCTTTTCTGCGGCTTGTGATGCCACATCAGCAGCTTTCTTTGTAGCTGTCATCGCGGTGTCTGCTGCATGCCCTGCAATATTACTTACCCTCTCAGCAGCCCCCTTTACAAGGTCTCCCACAGACTTGGTAACGTCATACAATGTTTTTCCAAAGACAGCGGCTTGCGTCTTCACGAAATCCTTGAATTCAGCCAGCTGTTTTGAACTAGAAAATTCTTTGAGCTTTCCTAACACGTAGCCCACAAAAGACTTAATAAGTTCAACGCCAATATTAAGCCCCTTCGACAGACGATCCAAGATATCGTTTCTTTCAGTTTCTGTTAGAGCTGTCCAGCCAAAATATATTGCACCAACAGCAGCACAGGTCATTGCGACCGGATTAGTAAATGTTGCTGCGGACATCACTGTACCAGCTGCCCCAATTACTCCAGAAAAAGCATTACCCAGTAGAAGCTGACCTGCTGCAATAATGACCATTGGAGCGACATAGCCAAGGCCAAATCCAAATTTCGCTCCCTCAAGAACACGACCCGTACTTGCTATTGTTGGGTTGTCAGAATTTTTCAGTTTTTCAATATGATCGTTGATATAGTCATTAACTGCGCTACCCATGTTGTAGGCTGCTGCTATTGCTGTTGCAATAGGACCTAAAACGAAAGAGGAACCAAGCACACCGGCTGCAACACCAATCATTTTCAATCTCCAGAAAAATTAAAATTACTTACGAGCCAACTTTAAAAGTGTTTTTGCAATTGTTATTGCTGTCTTTGCTGCTCCACCAGAAGGTATTTGCACAGCCGCCTCTGCTGCACCTTCAGCCTTTTGCTTTAGAAGATCAAGCATTTGCTGATCTACTTCTTTATGAACCGTAGATTCAAGAACAACAGTATGCGGTTCAAAACAAGGAAATCCTTGTATAAATAGTTGATATTTATATCCAACCTCTACTTTTGTTGATCGAATAAAAATTCCTTTATCAGCTTCCGTGTTGACGAATGGATGTACCACAACGGACAATCCGTTAGCCTTCACCTCCTTAACACGCTGCTCAGCCAATAATCTCTCATTTGTTCGCGCCTGGTCAATTAAATATTCTTGACGACTTTCAAGTTCTTTCTTCTGCAAATCTAATTTATTTTCGAGATCAATGATTCTTAGCCAAAAAACGTATGAAATAGCGCAAGATACCAGCAAAATCAGCGACAGAGCAATTGATAACTCAAAACCAAAAATATCCCAATTGATTTCAATGCCATTACTCATTCGTCAATTTCCCACATTTAAAATTATTTATATTTCACACTTTAAAAGTGTCGAGATATTTAATAATTGACATCTCGAGTGATTTTTTAAAATCAGATGGTGTTTCAATTCGAACACTCGGTATCCAGTACCGAACAATCGGCAGTATTTGATTTTCATGACCGACAGTCGTCTCCACAAGAAGCGAGCCATCAGCATACTCTTCAACCACCTTCTGGTGAGGTACCAGTTGTCGACGCTTGAAATATTCAGCCGCTTCAGGTGCAACGGACAGGACCACTTTTTGAAGTTCTGTGGTATGCCAAATACCTTCCTGGGTTTCCACGGATGACACGACTCTTGGATCATGCGTAAAAGTCTCAGCCTGAACGTCAACACTTCTGATCTTGCCGACGCCGAAGGTCTTGACCTTGCCATCATGCACGGCTGCAAGGTACCAAATGCCTTTGGTATTGATCAAACGATAGGGTTGGACCTCTTGGTAGGCTTTGGCCTTTCCATCCTTGAGAAGTTCCAAGCTCAGAACATGCTTTTGTCTGATCGCCGCCTCTAACTGATCAAACACCGTCCCCTGTTCGCTCAGATCTTCGTAGTGGTGACCTCGGACCAACCAGGGCTGAGCCGTCTGCTCACTCAACACACCTTGCAAAAAGTCTCGGCTCAGTGAGGGAAACAAGCCTTTAACCCCAGCCAAAGTGGCAAATCGCTCGATGTCTTTGAAATTCAATTTTCCTAGATACGCTTGCTCCAGGTGGTAGCGGCCACGAGTTTTAAGCATTGGCAAGTAAGCCATGCGTACCTTGAGGTCACGTTGAATGGTTCGGACATGGGTGCCGAACTCCTCAGCCAACTCAGCAGGATCCAAGTGGTCGCCCTGATTGAGCTTGATCAGTATCTGTGACAGCCGGTAGGCAATGGTGTCGTGCTGAGGTTCTGGCATTTTTATGGAAGGTTGATCGCGTCAGTGTCAGATGAGCAGCACAGTGTTGTTTTTATCTTTTTTATCACAATATGGGCACGTGATCTCAGTCAATTTGTCCTAAATGACTTATTTGGCGGCTTTGCCACGAAATTTTGACCATACAGCAGCGATCAAGCCACCGAGGATCACCAGCAGCAGCAGCTTGACCACAAACATCAACACGCTTGCAGTGGCCGACAGAATACCCAGCTTGATCATCATCCACGACAGCGCCACAGCAAGAAATGCAATCCAGAACATGTGAGTCTCCAGGAGTTAATTGAGGCCTCAGTGTGGAACACCCATTGGACAGGTCATGTCGTTTTTGACAATAGCCTGTCCCATTCCATTCAAAACCATCAATACAGTGGATTATCACTAGTTTTGAGATGCAAACTCCGTAGATGCAAAGGTTGCATTTAACGATCCTTGCAGGGTGTCAGCAAAGCCCTCCCCACCCAAGAAGAAACCATCCAAAGATGACATTCGTGGCATCTTGGCTTGGCACATTAGGTCACTCCGAGTGACAAAGGGTTGGTCACAGGAACGCCTCGCTTTAGCTTGTGAACTGGATCGGACCTACGTATCAGCCATTGAGAGAAGCGTCTGGAACGTGTCCCTCGCCAACATTGAGAAACTCGCTCAGGCGTTAGAGGTGGAACCATGGACGCTCTTGGTTCCCGTTGCGGTCAGCGAACCAGCTCTGCCGGACTAAGCACCAAAGCAGTCCTTACTGTCACTCCGTCCACACGGCCACGAATCGCCACTTCACTGCCTGTTTGCAATTTCAGCAAAGCCTGAACATCCTCTTCGTCCTTGGGGGTCACATAGGCCACCACCGTGAATTTGCCAAAGGATTCTGTCTCTTTGCCGTCCATCAACTCGGACATTAGCCGGTAGCGTCCATCTTCTTTGGCAATATCGTAAATCTTGAAGCGCCAAGACACCGTGGCACCCAACAGTTTGGCGGTCATGGCCTCACGCTGAAGGTCAGTTCGATTGCCGCCCAGCACATAGGTGTCCACAACTTCTTGCAAGGCAATGGGCATTACAGGCGTGTCTTTCAACGCTTGGACGGTCTGGGCTGTTTTGGAAGAGGTGTTCGGTAGAGGGGCTTCACCGCATGCGATCAAAGCAATACCAAGTATCACCATGGCCCATTTGCTGGGCAATCCGGTCTTCATGGGTCATTTCTCCAAGCAAAGATAAGGAACCTTCGCTTTGTCACAGGTCGTCTTAATCACTTCCTCACGAGTCGGCACCTTCTGCCCACACAGGTCTGGATTCTCTTCACCCTGCCCCATGGCCTGCAAAAGCGTATTGAAATCCTTCATAGTTTGGCAAGCATCATAAATGTCCATGGTTGTCATGGCCAGTGTCACACCGATGCCAACAAAAGGGACTGCCTCACTGGGAATCGAAGCCAGATTTCTAGATATGCCTTTGGCAAGCCGCTTGTGAACAACACCCACCGTAGCTTTAGCCTGCGTACCATTCAACTCAATCTGCTGTGCCAGTTTCCGATTCTTGACGTGGACGTCTTCTAGTTCCTTGGCCTGGAGCCTGTTCTTCGCATCCAGATCAGCCGTCTTTGCTTTGACGGTTAGATCCAGCTTAGCCTTGGTGCTGTTGACCAATGCACGATCTGCCACGGCCTGACCGCCAATGGAAAGGACGCGCCATAAAGCGTTGTGCATCCAGTCATGGGCATCAGCACTCACCAGACTGGCAACATTGCTTACCAGCAAGCCCACCAGGGAAAAGGACACCAACAGCGTCTTGAAGGCCAAGAATCGATGCCATAGGTTGGGCTTTTGGGGTGTATTGGTGTCACGGTGCATCTGCTCTCCTGTCCTGCCAGAAGGGTAAAACATTTTTTGCATGTATAGATCGCCCACAAACCCACCATCATCCCACGCAAAAAAGCCACCCAGAGATTTCTCCCCAGATGGCTTTAGAACCCACCAGGCACCCAGCTAAGGGTACCGAAATGGGGAATCACATCAATGGAACTGCTCTTCTTCAGTAGAACCGGTCAAGGCTTTCACAGAAGACGAACCGCCTTGGATCACGGTGGTCACATCGTCGAAGTAGCCTGCACCGACTTCTTGCTGGTGCGACACGAAGGTGTAACCCTTGTCGCGGGCTGCGAACTCAGGCTCTTGGACCATTTCGGTGTAGTGCTTCATGCCTTCGCCGCGGGCGTAAGCGTGGGCGAACTGGAAGGTGTTGAACCAGTTGATGTGGATACCGGCCAGTGTGATGAACTGGTACTTGTAGCCCAGTGCCGACAAGTCGTCCTGGAAGGAAGCGATCTGCTTGTCATCGAGGTTTTTCTTCCAGTTGAACGATGGCGAGCAGTTGTACGACATCAGCTTGCCTGGGCAAGCTGCATGCACGGCTTGCGCGAATTCACGGGCAAAGCCAATGTCTGGCACGCCTGTTTCGCACCACACCAAGTCAGCATAGGGGGCGTAGGCCACAC
>JACCDH010166821.1_pt1 | contig 16812 bp, 12 predicted proteins | sample 7442481 | NCBI WGS metagenome assembly JACCDH01 (sample SAMN15323433, study PRJNA562643) | freshwater metagenome | isolation source: river surface water | place: USA:Blue River Watershed | collected 2017-08-15
GCAAAGTGGTGGTGGCAAAATTGCCGGCATCGTAAAAACATTATCAGAAAAAAACAATTAAACAATTAAAAAATTAAGAAAAAATGGCAGACTTAAAAGCATTTGCTGAACAACTAGTTAATCTTACCGTTAAAGAGGTAAACGAATTAGCTCAAATTTTAAAAGACGAATATGGTATCGAACCTGCTGCTGCTGCAGCTGTAGTAGCTGCTCCTGCTGCCGGTGGCGCTGGTGAAGCTGCTGCTGCTCAAACTGAGTTCACCGTTATCCTGAAAAATGCAGGCCCTAACAAATTGAACGTAGTTAAAGTCGTTAAAGATTTGACCGGTCTGGGCTTGAAAGAAGCTAAAGACTTAGTAGACGGCGCTCCAAAACCTGTAAAGGAAAACATTGCTAAAGATGAAGCTGAAGCATTGAAAGCCAAACTTACAGAAACCGGAGCTGAAGTTGAAATTAAGTAATTCAATAACTAACTCCACATTTATCCAATAGACCCACTTTAACCGATGGGTCTATTGGTGTTTTTTGTTTTTTCTAAAAAACACCCCTCGGTTTACCCCATTAAAATTAATTTTTTACAAAATTGGCAACAAAAGTAAAACAACCAAAAAGAATCAATTTCGCATCAGTCGATAAAGTAATTGATTACCCGGATTTCCTTGACGTGCAATTGCAGTCCTTTAAAGAGTTCTTCCAGTTGGAAACTCACGTTGATAAACGTAAGGATGAAGGCCTCTTCAAGGTATTCCAAGAAAATTTCCCAATAAACGATACCAGAAACATCTTTAACCTCGAATTCCTTGATTATTTTGTTGACCCACCAAGGTATTCAATTCAAGAATGCATCGAAAGAGGATTAACCTATTCTGTTCCTCTTAAAGCTAAACTTAAACTGTCCTGTAACGACCCTGAACACGAAGATTTTGAAACCATCGTACAGGACGTTTACTTAGGAACTATCCCGTACATGACGCCTAGCGGTACCTTCGTTATCAATGGCGCTGAACGTGTTATCGTGTCTCAGTTACATAGATCTCCAGGGGTGTTCTTCGGTCAGTCTTATCACACCAACGGAACTAAATTGTACTCTGCCCGTGTTATCCCTTTCAAAGGTTCATGGATTGAGTTCGCAACTGACGTGAATAACGTTATGTATGCCTATATCGACCGTAAGAAGAAATTCCCGGTTACTACGCTCCTCAGAGCTATCGGATTCGAATCTGATAAAGATATCTTGAACATCTTTGGTCTAGCTGAAGAAGTGAAAGTATCTAAAACAGGCCTTAAAAAATATATCGGTAGAAAATTGTCTGCAAGGGTACTCCGTACCTGGGTGGAAGACTTCGTTGACGAAGATACCGGTGAGGTTGTGTCTATCGAACGTAACGAGGTTATTATCGAACGTGATACCATCCTCGAAGCTATGCACATCGATGAAATCGTTGAAGCTGGCGTAAAATCTATTATCCTTAATAAAGAAGAGGAAGGTAAAAATGATTTTACCATCATCTACAATACTTTACAAAAAGATACGTCCAACAATGGTAAGGAAGCCGTTGAACACATCTACCGTCAGTTGAGAAATACTGATCCACCGGATGAGGAAACTGCTCGTGGTATCATTGAAAGATTGTTCTTCTCCGATAAAAGATATGACCTAGGTGAAGTTGGTCGTTACCGTATTAACAAAAAATTAAACCTCACTACCGGTATGGAAGTGAAGGTACTTACCAACGAAGACATCATTAAAATCATTACTTACCTTATTGAGTTAAGTAATAGTCGCTCTGAAGTGGACGATATTGACCACTTAAGTAACAGACGTGTAAGAACTGTTGGTGAACAATTATATGCTCAGTTCGGTGTGGGTCTTGCCCGTATGGCCAGAACCATCCGCGAGAAAATGAATATCAGAGATAATGAGGTGTTTACTCCAACTGATCTGATCAACGCAAGATCTCTGTCTTCTGTTATCAACTCTTTCTTCGGTACTAACCAGCTGTCTCAGTTCATGGACCAAACCAATCCATTGGCTGAAATCACGCACAAAAGAAGAATGTCTGCCCTTGGTCCTGGTGGTCTCTCTAGAGAAAGAGCCGGTTTCGAGGTTCGTGACGTTCACTATACCCACTACGGTCGTCTTTGTACTATCGAAACACCAGAGGGTCCAAACATTGGTTTGATTTCCTCTCTTTGTGTTCACGCTAAAATCAATAGCATGGGCTTTATCGAAACGCCTTACCGCCCAATCGAAGATGGTAAAGTTAATTTCTCTAAACCTGTGGTATACCTTAGTGCTGAAGAAGAAGATGGTAAAATCATCGCTCAGTGTAATGTGGATATCACCGAAAAAGGTGAATTCAAATCTAAAGAAATTAAAGCCAGATTCGAAGGCGACTTCCCGCTGGTTGAAGCTGAAAAACTCGATTATATGGACGTTGCGCCTAACCAAATCGTGTCTATCGCTGCTTCTATGATTCCTTTCCTTGAACATGATGACGCAAACAGAGCCCTGATGGGATCTAACATGCAACGTCAGGCTGTACCACTGCTGCGCCCTGAAGCGCCAATCGTTGGTACTGGTCTGGAAGAGCGTGTAGCCCGCGACTCAAGAGCGTTGATCATGGCGGAAGGTGATGGTGTCGTTGATTACGTTGATGCTAACGAAATTAAAATTCGTTACGACTTCACTGCTGATGACGAACTGGTTAACTTTGCTAGCAATGTTAAATCTTACCGTTTAACCAAATTCTTAAGAACCAACCAAAGTACCTGTATCAACCTGAAGCCTATCGTTAAGAAAGGTCAACGTGTTGCTAAAGGTGAAGTGCTCTGCGAAGGTTATGCTACTCAAGATGGCGAATTAGCTATCGGTAGAAACCTGAAAGTGGCTTTCATGCCTTGGCAAGGTTATAACTTCGAGGATGCGATCGTTATCTCTGAAAAAGTGGTGAGCGACGACTGGTATACCTCTATTCATATCGACGAGTTCGAGTTGGAGGTAAGAGATACCAAACGCGGTGAAGAAGAATTAACCAATGATATTCCGAATGTTAGCGAAGAAGCTACCAAAAATCTGGATGAAAATGGTCTGATCCGTATCGGTGCCGAATTGAAAGAAGGTGATATCATCATCGGTAAAATTACCCCTAAAGGTGAAACTGAACCTTCTCCTGAAGAAAAACTCCTTAGAGCAATCTTCGGTGACAAAGCAGGTGATGTGAAAGATGCTTCCCTTAAAGCGCCGCCATCAACTGAAGGTGTTGTAATCGACAAAAAACTGTTCACCAAAACCAAAAAGGAAAAAGGTGCGAAAACAGACGAAAAAGCTAAATTGGCTAAAAACGAAGTCGAGTACAAAAAGAATAAAGAAAAAGTTACTGAAATTTTAGTTCAGAAATTGTTTAAAGTCCTTAACGGTAAAACATCCGCCGGTGTGAAAGCAGTATACGGTGATGACATGATTCCAAAAGGTACTAAATTCACTCTGAAAAACCTTTCAGCGGTTGATTACGATAATGTAAGTTTTGCTAACTGGACTTCAGATGCAGACAAAAATGTTATTGTTAATACTATCCTGAAAAACTTTAAATCTCAGGTAACTGAAATTTACGCTGCTTACAGAAGAGAGTACTATGCAATTACTGTTGGTGATGAATTGCCAACCGGTATCCTGAAAATGGCTAAAGTATATGTGGCTCAAAAACGTAAGTTAAAAGTAGGTGATAAAATGGCAGGTAGACACGGTAACAAAGGTATTGTTGCCCGTATCACTCGTGCCGAAGACATGCCGTTCCTGGAAGATGGAACTCCGGTAGATATCGTTCTGAATCCACTGGGTGTACCTTCAAGGATGAACCTTGGACAGATCTACGAAACTGTTCTCGGTTGGGCAGGTAAAGAGCTGGGTCTGAAATTTGCCACTCCAATTTTTGATGGTGCTAAACCTTCTCAAATTAATGAGTATACTGACAAAGCTGGTATTCCTACCAACGGTCAAGTGTATCTTTACGATGGTTTGACAGGTGAAAGATTCCACCAGCCAACTACCGTGGGTATCATCTATATGTTGAAACTTGGTCACATGGTTGACGATAAGATGCACGCGCGTTCTATCGGACCATACTCAATGATCACGCAACAGCCGCTCGGTGGTAAAGCTCAGTTCGGTGGTCAGCGTTTCGGTGAGATGGAGGTTTGGGCACTTGAAGCATTCGGTGCTGCTAACATCCTCAGAGAAATCTTGACTATCAAGTCTGACGATATCATGGGTCGTGCTAAAACCTACGAAGCTATCGTTAAAGGTGATAACATCACTCAGGTCGGTATTCCTGAATCATTCAATGTATTGATCCACGAATTAAGAGGTCTGGGTATCGAAATGACCTTCGAGGAATAAGCTAAATTTCAATTCTTAAACAGTAAAATTTAAAAAATGTCAACGATTAAAAAGAGTCAGAAAATAAAAAGTAATTTCACAAAGATCCGTATCGGTCTTGCTTCTCCTGAAAGTATCCTGCAAAGGTCTTTCGGTGAAGTCATTAAGCCCGAAACCATCAACTACCGTAGCTACAAGCCGGAAATGGGCGGTCTCTTTTGTGAAAGAATATTCGGTCCGATTAAAGACTACGAATGCCATTGCGGTAAATACAAACGTATCCGTTACAAAGGTATCGTATGCGACCGTTGTGGTGTAGAGGTAACCGAAAAGAAAGTGAGAAGAGAAAGAATGGGTCACATCAATCTGGTGGTGCCTGTTGCTCACATTTGGTACTTCCGCTCACTGCCAAATAAAATTGGCTACCTGCTGGGATTAAGCAGTAAAAAATTGGATCTTGTAATTTATTACGAAAGATATATCGTGATTCAAACAGGCGAGTACGAAGGTGTTAACCGCCTGGATCTGCTCTCTGAAGAAGAATACCTCGATATCCTCGATAAATTACCAAAAGAAAATCAATACCTGGATGACAGCGATCCTAAAAAATTCGTTGCCAAAATGGGTGCCGAAGCGTTATGGGAACTATTAAGTAATATCGATTTGGATGGATTGAGCTATAGCCTCAGAAACCAAGCCGCTACCGAAACGTCTCAACAACGTAAAGCAGAAGCGCTTAAACGTTTGAAAGTAATCGAAAGCTTCCGCTCAGCTAACAGAGATAATAACATCAACCGCCCTGAATGGATGGTGATGAAAATGTTACCTGTAATTCCACCAGAATTGCGTCCACTCGTGCCACTGGAAGGTGGTAGATTTGCTACATCGGATTTAAACGATTTATACAGAAGGGTGATTATTCGTAACAACCGTCTGAAGCGTCTGATGGAAATCAAAGCGCCTGAAGTAATTCTTCGTAACGAAAAAAGGATGCTACAAGAGTCTGTTGACTCTCTGCTCGATAATACCAGAAGATCTTCTGCTGTCAAATCGGATGGTAACAGACCATTGAAATCTCTCAGTGATATGCTGAAAGGTAAACAAGGTCGTTTCCGTCTGAACTTGCTCGGTAAACGTGTCGACTACTCTGGTCGTTCTGTTATCGTAGTAGGACCGAAACTGAAATTAAGCGAATGCGGATTGCCAAAAGCTATGGCTGCTGAGCTGTTTAAACCGTTCATCATCCGTAAATTAATTGAAAGAGGTGTCGTAAAAACAGTTAAGTCTGCTAAGAAAATCGTTGATAAAAAAGAGCCAATCATTTGGGAAATCCTGGAAAATATCCTTAAAGGTCATCCAGTGCTCCTAAACCGTGCTCCAACACTCCACAGATTAGGTATTCAGGCCTTCCAGCCTAAACTTATCGAAGGAAAAGCGATTCAGTTGCACCCATTGACTTGTACTGGTTTCAACGCCGACTTTGACGGTGACCAGATGGCGGTTCACGTACCACTCGGTAACGCTGCTATTTTGGAAGCCCAATTGCTAATGTTGGCACCACACAATATTCTTAACCCGGCTAACGGCTCTCCAATCACTGTACCGTCTCAGGACATGGTGCTTGGTCTTTACTATATCACTAAAGGTAGAAAATCTACGCCTCAGAAAGTAGTAAAAGGTGAAGGTATCACTTTCTACTCTCCTGAAGAAGTTATTATCGCCTACAACGAAGGTAAAGCCGATCTGCACGCCTGGATCAAATGCCGTCTGAAAGACAAAGACGAAAATGGTAACATCGTTGTTAAACTCATCGAAACTACCGTTGGTCGCGTTATCTTCAATCAGGTGGTTCCAGAATCTATGGGTTATATCAACCAATTGCTGACTAAAAAATCACTCCGTGATATCATCAGCAATTTCGTTAAAGAAGTAGGTGTGGCCCGTACCTCTAAGTTCCTCGATGATATCAAAGACTTAGGTTTCCACTTCGCATTCAAAGGTGGTCTGTCGTTCAACCTGAACTACGTACAAATTCCTGATGCGAAAGAAAAATTAATTGAAAAAGCCAAAAGCGAAGTTGATGAAATTAAATTCAACTACGAAAATGGTTTCATCACCAATAACGAACGTTATAACCAGGTAATCGATATCTGGACCAGAATCAACTCGCAGGTAGGTGAAATTCTCCTGAAAGAATTGGCTGAAAATGATCAGGGCTTCAACCCAATCTATATGATGCTGGATTCTGGAGCAAGGGGTTCTAAAGAGCAGATTCGTCAGCTCGGTGGTATGAGGGGTCTGATGGCTAAACCACAAAAGAACATCGGTGGTGGTGTCGGCGAGATCATCGAAAACCCAATCTTGTCAAACTTTAAAGAAGGTCTGTCAGTATTGGAATACTTCATCTCTACCCACGGTGCTCGTAAAGGTTTGGCGGATACAGCGTTAAAAACTGCGGATGCTGGTTATTTGACAAGAAGATTACATGACGTAGCGCAAGATGTTATCATCACTGAGTCTGATTGTGGTACTCTGAGAGGCTTATCTCTGTCAGCTCTGAAAGATAATGATGATGTAGTTGAAAGCTTATACGAAAGAATCCTCGGAAGAACAGGTTTATACGATACTTACCATCCTGAAACTGGCGAACTCATCGTTAATGCCGGTGCCGAAATCACTGAAGAAATTGCAAAAGCAATCGAAGCTTCAGGTATCGAAGAAATGGAAATTCGTTCTGTGTTAACTTGCGAAACCAGAAGCGGTGTTTGTGCCAAATGTTATGGTAGAAACCTGACCAATGGTAGAATGGTTCAAATAGGTGAGGCTGTAGGTGTTATCGCCGCTCAGTCTATCGGTGAGCCAGGTACTCAGTTGACACTCCGTACCTTCCACGTGGGTGGTACTGCAAGTAGTATCGCTGCAGAATCTCAAATTGTTTCTAAATTCGAAGGTATCGTTAGCTTCGACGAACTTAAAACTGTTGCCACTGAGAAAGTGGATGAAGGTACCGGTGAAAAAGTGAAAGTCGACCTCAACTTAAGTCGTAGCGCAGAAGTACGTATCCTCGATCCAAAAACCAAAAATATCCTCATCACTTTTGTGGTGCCTTACGGTTCATTCGTGTTCCTTAAAGAAGGTGCAACAGTGAAGAAAGGCGACGTGATTTGTTCATGGGATCCATACAACGCCGTCATCTTGTCTGATACCGCTGGTAAAATCGTTTACGAAAATATCATCGATGGTATCACCTTCAGAGAAGAAAACGACGAAGTAACAGGTTACGGTGAAAAAGTTATTATCGAAACAAAAGATAAAACCAAAACACCGTCAATCAAAATCATGGGTAAAGATAAAACCATTATCAAAGAGATCAGTTTACCAGTAGGTGCACACATCTCTGTTGAAGATGGTAAAGCTATCGTTGCCGGTGAAATCATCGCGAAAATTCCTCGTTCTGCCCGTGGTACCCGAGATATCACCGGTGGTCTGCCTCGTGTAACTGAGTTATTCGAAGCAAGAAATCCATCTAACCCTGCAACTGTGTCTGAAATCGACGGTGTTGTAACTTATGGTGGTATCAAACGTGGTAACAGAGAAATTACCGTAACAAGTAAAGATGGCGAAATGAAACATTACATGATTCCGCTGTCTAAACATATCTTCGTTCAGGATAATGACTATATCAAAGCTGGTGCCCCATTGTCTGATGGTGCGATCACGCCTCAAGATATCCTCAGAATTCAGGGTCCAACTGCCGTGCAACGTTACATCTTGAATGGTATTCAGGAAGTTTACCGTTTGCAAGGTGTAAAAATCAACGATAAACACATCGAAATCATTGTAAGACAAATGATGCAAAAGATGATCGTTGAACAACCTGGTGATACTCAGTTCCTGGAAAACGAAATCGTTGAGAAATGGGAACTGTTCCAGGAAAACGACTGGATCTTCGATCGTAAAGTTGTGCTGGATGCAGGTGATTCTGACAAACTGAAAGTTGGTCAAATCGTTTCACTCCGCGAACTTAGAGAAGAAAATAGCTCTCTGAAACGTCAGGATAAACAACAGGTACTTGTAAGAGATGCCGTTACCGCTACTGCTGATGCCGTATTACAAGGTATCACAAGAGCTTCCCTGGCAACCAGAAGTTTCATGAGCGCCGCGTCGTTCCAGGAAACTACCAAAGTGTTAAACGAAGCTGCTATCGCAGGTAAAGTCGACTATATGCGTGGTCTTAAAGAAAACGTAATCGTTGGTCACTTAATCCCTGCCGGTACCGGTATGAGAGCATATGATAATCTGGTAGTGGGTAGCAAAGAAGAATTCGAAAGATTAATGGCTTCTAAAGAAGAAGGTGAAACTGCCGCTTCTAACTAATCCACGCTCATTCTGATAAAAAACCTCCACTCCAAAAGTGGAGGTTTTTTTTATAAAAAAAATTTATTGCCCTGTTACATAATTTATTCTGTTTCAAGAAAAATAAACAGTAATTTTGGAATGCCGTTTGTTATTGATAAATGGAATAACTAAAATTGAATAATTACACAATATGACTATACAAAATGAAGTAGTGGACTCAATGATGAAAATTGATGATTCAACCATTGAGGTTGTCTTTAAATCGGATGCCGTTATCGGACTCGATCAAATTAAAGAAACATTCAAAACCCTCTCTGAACTTACTGGTAACGAAAAACACAAAAAATTAATCATCACCGGCAAACGGACAGAAATTACTAAAGAAGCCAGACTTTTCGGTATGGAGGAGGCTAAAAGAATCGGCGACTTTGTAAAAGCTGAAGCCATAGTTGTTCATTCTCTCTACCAGAAAATGGTCATTAATTTCTATAGACGATTCATCGATTCTAAATATCCAACAAGATTTTTTACAGATATCGATAAAGCTAAAGAATGGTTGGCTAAATATTAAAATATTGATAATCAGTGTATTGTTGAGCGCGCTTAGTTTTGGCGACACTTTTATTGAAGCAATCTTATCTTAATCATTTACAGACCTGGTTTAATATATAAACTTAGATATACGATGAAGCACCAAAAAACAATGAGGTGCTTTTTTGTTTTGATTTAACTCCGCTAATTCGCATTTTTGTAATCTCATGAAAGACAGAATCTCCCAAATTATTTCCTCCCGCCGTCTGTCTCTTACCAAGAGGCAATTTGTCCTCCATTACTTTTTTGTACTGTTCTTTCCTATGATTATAATTGTTTCAGTTCAAGCTTTCATTCACTACAATGGTTTTGGTAATGATGAAGTTCAGGGACTAAAAACATCTACACTCAAATTTGTATCCTATAGTGCACTTGCCATTGCCATTGCTCAATATATGAACCTAAAAATGACTGAGAAATATTGTGATCTAACAACAACTCAGTTTGATGAAATTTGTGAATTACTTGTCAAGGAAATGAAATGGTGCGTAGAAGCAAAAGGGGAGAACTATATCATTTGCACAACGCCCGCTAAATGGTACAATTGGGGAACGCTCATAACCATCGTTAAAAACGATGATGTCATCTTGTTTAATTCAATCTGTGATCTGCATAACCGTCCTTCTTTAACAGCTTTTGGTCAGAATGCCCGCAATTATAGAGCCCTACAACAAGCTTTTTCTGAGCAATTGCCTGATTAATAATCATACATAACTGCTTTTATATGGAAAATTCTGATGCCTTTGCCCTTGTTTAAGTAGTCAATACACTGTATTTTCGCAACATTATTTATTATGGCAACAGCATCAGATTTATCAGTCGGTCAGTTTATCCGTCACAATGGCGAGTTAGTTCAAATCATTGAGTATATCCACAGAACTCCAGGTAACTTAAGAGCGTTTTATCAAGGTAAAATGAAGAATGTGAAAACCGGTAAATCGGTTGAAAACCGCTTCAATCCAGGTGAAAAGGTAGAAATAGTACGTGTGGAAGTTCGTGAACTTGCCTACCTTTACAAAGAAGGTGATGCACTGGTTTGTATGGACAATGAGTCTTTCGAACAATACAATATTTCAGAAAACTTCTTCGGTGATGCTGCGCCTTTCATGATAGAAGGTATGACTGTTTTGGTGTCTTTTGAAGATGGTGATAACCCAATCGGTGCGCAACCTCCAACACACGTAGAACTGGAAGTTACCTACACCGAACCTGGTATTAAAGGTGACACCGCCACCAACACATTAAAACCTGCTACTGTCTCTACCGGAGCAAGTATCATGGTGCCGCTTTTCGTTAATATCGGCGATAAAATCAAAATCGATTTAAGAACTATCGAATACGTTGAGAGAGTTAAATAATCTGCTCTCAAAGATACTTTACTAAATCGCAACTTGATTCACTTTAAGTTGCGATTTCATTTTTAATTTAAAACCAATTTATCTCAGTGTCAAACGCATTATCTTCAGACAACAATTTTCTGGGTATCACAGAACCGGAACTCTATAATTACGAATCCTCTAAAGTCGTTATTCAATCGGCGCCGTACGAATATACATCATCCTACCTACAGGGTAGTAACCTCGGACCGGCTGCTATCATAGATGCCTCACACTTCGTCGAATTCTACGATGAAGAAACCGATCAGGAAGCCTACAAGAAAATCGGTATCGCTACAGTAGAGGCGATGGATTTCACAGGAAAGGTAGATAAAGAGGCCGTTGATTACATCGAAGCTGAAACACTTAAACATCTCAATAACGGTAAATTCGTCGTTTCTTTGGGTGCCGAACATACTGTCTCTCTTGGATTTGTAAAAGCACACTTACAGAAATATAATGATTTCTCTGTTCTGCAAATTGATGCGCACTCTGATCTTCGCTTGGAATACCAAGATAATCCATATTCTCACGCCAGTGTCTTAGCGCGTATTCACGATCTTAATGTGCCTATCTGCCAGGTTGGTATCAGAGCGCAATGTAAACAAGAAGCTGATTTAATCAAATCTTCTCCGCTAATCAATACCTGGTACGCTCACATGATTCAAGATAATGATGCCTGGATGGATGATGTAATCAGTAAACTCAACGATCAGGTTTATATTACCATCGACGCTGATGGCTTCGATCCTTCTGTGATGCCGGCTGTTGGTACCGCCGAACCTGGTGGTTTAATGTGGCATCAGGGACTAAAACTCATGCGTAAAGTGGCGGAGAAGAAACACATCATTGGTTTCGACATCGTCGAATGCGCGCCTAAAGAATCTGAAATTCTGACTCAGTTTAATTTGGCGAAATTATTATATAAAATTTTGGGCTATTGCACCAACTATAATAAATTGTAAGATGAAAGTGTATTTTGATAATGCAGCTACTACACCCCTGGATCCGGAAGTTCTGGATGCCATGCTGCCTGTCATGCGGGATGATTTTGGAAATCCATCTTCTACACATGCCTTCGGTAGGAAAGTGAAAGCTCACCTCGAAAACAGCAGACGAACTATTGCTAAACTCCTGAATGTTACACCTGCCGAGATTACTTTTACTTCCGGTGGTACAGAAGCGGATAATATGGCCATTAGAGGATCTGTGGCGCATCTTGGTGTAACTACCATTATCTCTTCTGTGATAGAACACCACGCGGTATCTCATACCGTTGAAGAACTCGCTCATAATGGTCGCGTTAAATTACGCCATGTCGATCTGCTTCCAGATGGTCATGTTCATCTACAACATCTGGAACAGCTTTTATCGCAAAACACCAATGTACTTGTTTCTCTTATGCATGGGAATAACGAAGTTGGGAACCTTCTCGATATTGAAAAGGTGAGTCAGCTCTGCCGTCAATATAATGCCTTGTTTCACTCAGATACCGTTCAAACCATGGCCCATTACGCTTTCGATTTCCAAGCTTTGGATCTCGATTTTGCTGTAGGTGCCGCACATAAGTTTAACGGTCCAAAAGGGGTAGGCTTTCTGTATCACAATAAACGTAATAAAATCCACCCTATGATAACCGGTGGCTCTCAGGAACGCGAACTAAGAGCGGGTACCGAAAATATATACGGAATCGTAGGTCTGGCAAAAGCCATGGAAATAGCCTATCGTGATATGGAAAAAAAATCTGCCCATATCAGTGGTTTGAAAAACTATATGATCAACCAAATCAAACAGCGTTTTCCTTCTATTAAATTTAATGGTGATGCCGAAGGGCGCAGTTTATATACTGTGCTTAACCTGGCTTTTCCGCCTGAACTTTCTAACGAAATGCTGCTCTTCAATTTTGATCTGAATGGTATTGCGATCTCTGGTGGTAGTGCCTGCACTTCTGGTAGCAATACTGGTTCTCACGTTATTCGAGGCATTGGTAAACATCTTGATCATGCACCGGTGAGAATGTCTTTCGGTAAAATGAATACCAAAGAGGAAGTGGATTTTGTGCTGGATTATATGGCTACTTTATTTCAAAATGCCCCATCTGCCTAGTTTTGACGCGTAAAATCAATATAGCTATCGATGGTTTCTCAAGTTGTGGCAAAGGTACGCTGGCTAAAGCGCTTGCTAAGTCGCTGCACTACCTGTTTATTGATACAGGTGCCATGTACCGAGCTGTTACCTACAGTCTACTTGAGAATATGATTGATATCGATGATATTCCTGCTATAGAAAAACATTTACCGTCTCTTACAATCTCTTTTAATTACCAACCTGAAAATAATTTCTATCATACTATTCTTAATGGTGTTGATATAGAATCTGAAATAAGGGGCATGGAGGTCAGTAATCTCGTTAGTCCCGTAAGTAAAATTGCCGCTGTTCGTACTTTTCTTGTCAATCAACAACGACAAATTGGTGCTTCGAAAGGTGTGGTAATGGATGGCAGAGATATCGGTACTGTTGTTTTTCCGGATGCTGAACTCAAAATCTTCATGACGGCCAAACCTGAAATCAGAGCTCAACGCCGTTTAAATGAACTCCGTCAAAAAGGGGATGAACTTACTACTTTCGAAGAGGTATTGCATAATTTAAACGAAAGGGATAGAATCGACTCAGGGCGCGAAAACAGTCCGCTTAAAGCAGCTGCTGATGCTGTAGTGATAGACAATTCATTTATGACACGTGATGAACAATTCCATCATGCGCTCGAACTGGCTCTTGATTTAATCAAATAATTACTTAATGATGCGCTCTCTCTTGAGATAGTAGAATTTGTTGTTCTTTTCTTTGCGCGCAATCAAACCAATGTTTTTGGCGTAGAATACTTCGATGTATTTAATATTGGTTTTAGGTTTAACGCGTACAACATCATTGAATACACGACCATTGATTGTATATGTTGGATAATACACAGCACTGTCAATTGTATTGTTTACACCAGTACTAAAATTGCCGCCACTGTTAAAAACAACGGGACCGATAATGGTGCTGTCATTTTGTTGTGTAATTAAAGCAATACGGTCTTTAAACTGAGCACCTCCAGACTCACATCGGATAGAGTAAGTGGCTTTTCCGGCAGAAACCAAACTGTAAGTCATGATTTCATTGTTTTCAATATCTGGATTAGCTTGCGTGTTGATGTAATTCTCAGAAGTATAAACTGTGCTGATGCTGGTGTCGCCCGTTTCTGTAAAGACATAAATCGACCCATTCTGAACTTCGAAATATGCCTTAGTGGTCGCATCTAGCTTTTGTGGTGCTTGTTTGTCTGATCCACAGGCTGCAAAAAGGGCTGATGCGGCAATATAAACAATAAATTTTTTGGCTGCTTTCATTTAAAAGTGCAAATTTGAGGAATTTTTACCACTGATTCAAATTTACTCGCTTTCAACTCTATGGAAAACAGGATAAAATCTATCGCAAATTCAATAAAAGAAGAAATTATAACGCTAAGACAGACTATTCACAAGCATCCTGAGCTGTCTTTCCAGGAAGAAAATACCGCTACCTTAGTGGAAAACTATTTGACTAGCTTAGGTCTTAAAACCAACAGAATCGGTAAAACTGGTGTTTGGGCCATGATCAATGGTAATGGTAAATCTTCTAAAACAATTGCACTTCGCGCAGATTTAGATGCTTTGCCGATTCAAGAAATCAATCAAAAAGAATACGCCTCTGTTGTGCCGGGTGTCATGCATGCCTGTGGTCACGATGTACATGCTGCTTCTCTAATGGGTGCCGCAAAAATTCTTACTCAAATCCAATCTGAACTGGATGGAAATATTAAACTCATTTTTCAACCTGGTGAAGAAAAACTGCCGGGCGGTGCAAGCATATTGATTAAGGAGGGTGTACTGGATAATCCCAAGGTAGATGCTATCATCGGTCAACATGTGATGCCGTTTATTAATACCGGAAATGTGGGTTTTAGAAAGGGCTTATATATGGCCAGTACCGACGAGATATATGTAACCGTTCACGGTAAAGGTGGGCACGGCGCTATGCCGCATCTTTGTATCGATCCAGTGGCAATTTCTGCTCAAATTATTGTGGCACTGCAACAAGTTGTTAGTCGCAAAGCCAAACCAATTCTGCCGACTGTTCTCAGTTTCGGAAAAATTAACTCTGATGGAGGTGCCACCAATGTCATTCCCAATGCTGTAAGCTTCGAAGGTACTCTAAGAACACTTGACGAACATTGGCGCGAAGAATGTAAAGTACTCATTAACAAAATTGCTGTCAATACCGCCGAAATGTACGGCGCTACTGTTGATGTCAGAATCGAAAAAGGCTATCCTTTCCTTAAGAACGATGAAATATTAACAGCTAACCTGATGGCACATGCCTCTGAATATATGGGTGAGCAATCTGTAGAAGAATTGGATATCTGGATGGCGGCCGAAGATTTTGCTTTCTATAGCCAATCTGTGCCTGCTTGCTTCTATCGATTAGGTACGCGCAATGAAGCTAAAGGTATTACAAGTGCTGTGCATACCAATACTTTCGATATCGACGAGGAAGCCATCGAAACTGGTTGCGGTTTGATGGCTTATTTGGCTTATGCATCGCTAAAATCAACTTATTAATCTTTTGAATAGAATGTCCTGAATTTGAAGATATAAGTATTTTCAGGTGGATATTTATTGTCTCGACGTTTTTAATTTATTGGTAAGTTTGTATTATGAAAAATGTCGCCATTATCGCCGGAGGTAAATCACCAGAACATGAAGTATCCGTTATCTCGGCCAGAAATATTTTTAATGCCTTAGATAAAACACAATATACTGTTTCTGTTATCGGTATTTCCAAAAATGGCGAATGGTTTCATTTGCCAGATAATACCTTGTTTGATGATCAAGCGATCGGTGGTAATAAGCATCGCAAATTGTGCCTGATGCCTTTTGATCAACGTCCATTAAGATATGCCGATGCCATCGATACTTCATTGGATGTTGATGTCTTTTTTCCAATCGCTCACGGTGTCTATGGCGAAGATGGTATCTTACAAGGGGTGCTGGAGTATTTAGACCGTCCGTATGTTGGACCAGGGGTACTGGGTTCAGCAATTGGCATGGATAAAGATGTAACCAAAACTGTGCTTCAACAAAATGGCATTAAGGTAACACCCTGGTATACCTATTTTAAAGGCGACTCTATCGATTATGCCAAATTAGAACTCATGGGTTTTCCCTTGTTTGTCAAACCAGCTAATATGGGTAGTGGGGTGGGCGTTGAAAAAGCTGATTCCATAGAAGAACTTAAAAAAGCCATCGATGTGGCTTTTACTTATGATATTAAAATCCTCATTGAAAAAGGTATTAAAGGTAGGGAAGTAGAGACAGCGGTTAAGGGAAATCTTAAAACAGATGTCTCTGGTGTTGGTGAAATCGTCGTCAACAGTGGTTTCTATACGTATGAAAATAAATATGTCAATAACGAAACTAAAGTAATCATTCCAGCCGAAAATCTGGAAAGTTCAACTGTATACCTGATTCAACAAACAGCATTAAAAGCCTACCGTGCTTTGCAATTGGAAGGCTTAAGTCGCGTCGACTTCTTCTATGTGTCTGATGAAGAATTTTACTTGAATGAAGTTAATACTTTGCCTGGCTTCACTAATATTAGTATGTATCCTAAATTATGGGAAGCTGAAGGGGTAGGATACAGCGAATTGCTGAGTAACCTGTGTCAGCTTGCTGAAGAGCGATATGCGCTTAGAAAGGAACTGAGACGCGAATTGTAATTACCAGGTGTGGTCGACGATGATTTTCCAGTGGCCCTGCTGTTTTCTAAATAATAATGAAAAAACACCTCCTGAACTGTCTTTACCTCTGATGGCCCATTTGCCGGTTACATTGTATAAGGTGTTACCTGGGTCGAGGGCATAGTATTCCAACTGGGAGAAACTTAATTTGCCCATCTTCTCAGGTGTGTTGTAATGGCGCAAATATCTCCCTTCTACGGAATCATATCCGTAGTTAGTTCCTTTTTTGTTGATGAACCTCAGAGAGTCTGAATGCCAATAGCCTTTCATAAACTCCCTTACATTCC